>Ga0187893_10002356_pt1 | contig 41796 bp, 42 predicted proteins | sample MA1701074metaG_FD_139574 | JGI IMG/M metagenome (GOLD analysis project Ga0187893, IMG submission 139574) | White microbial mat communities from a basaltic lava cave in the Kipuka Kanohina Cave System on the Island of Hawaii, USA - MA170107-4 metaG ...
CAGGCCCTCGCTTGTCCGAAAACTGCGCGCAAAAACCCGCCCTGGCCACACCGCCTCGACACCTCGCCTTTCCCTCCCTCGATCGCGTCTTCGCCACGACAGTTTGAGAAATGCGGGCTAGCATCCCGCCGGACGCACTCACGGGGGAGACGCGACGGTGAACCGCACGCTTGCCTGCCTCTTCGCGCTGGGCGCGCTGCTGTGCGCCCGGCCCGCCCCCGCGCAAACCGCGCTCGACCAGATCAAGTCCGCCGGCGTGCTCGTCTGGGGCGCGGACCAGGAGGGCGGCGGCCCCTACGTCTATCCGCGCGACGACGACAAGGGCCGCGTGACCGGCTTCGAAGTCGAGCTCGCCGAGGCGCTCGCGGCCGCGCTCGGCGTCCGGGCGCAGTTCTTCCAGGGCCCCTGGGACCAGATGCCCTCGCTGCTCGAGACGCGGAAGGTGCACGTCGTCTTGAACGGCTACGAATGGACGCCGGCGCGCGCCGAAGCGATGGCGGCGACGATCCCCTACTACGTCTACGGCCTGCAGCTCCTGGCGCGCGGCGGCGACGACGCGATCAAAAGCTTCGAGGACCTGAAAAGGCCGGGGTCCGGCGGCAGGCGCCGCGTCGGCGTCTTGAGCGGCTCGGCGGCCGACGACTACATGAAGGAGCACTACGGCAAGGACGTCGAGGTCGTCTCCTACGACGGCAATACCGACGCGATGCGCGACGTCGAGATCGGGCGCCTCGACGCGACCCTGCAGGACACGCCGATCGTCGCCTACTACGGGCCGAAATTCGCGAAGCTCAAGAAGATCGGCGCGCCGGTCGGCGGCGGGCACTACGTCGCCTTCGCGCGCAAGGGCGAAACCGCGCTCGTATCGGCGCTCAATTCCGCGCTGATCCGCCTCTACCGCGACGGCACGCTCGAGCGGATCTATCGCGACTACGGCATCTGGGACGAGCAGCAGGCCGAGCTCAAGGCCATCGTCGAATCCGGCAAGTTCTACGGCTACGCGAAGGAGGTCACGGCCGCGGTCGGGCCCGCGGCGCCCGGCGCGCCGACCGCCGAGACAAAGACGACCGCTGTTCCGGGCTTCCTCGACTCGATTCTGATTCTCGTCCAGTCGGCCGGCATGACCGTGATCCTTGCGGTCATCTCGTTCCCGCTCGCGATGGCGCTGGGGCTCGCGATCGCGCTGGGCCGGCTCTACGGCCCCGACTGGCTCCGGCCCGCGCTCGTCGTCTATGTCGAGTTCATGCGCGGCACGCCGCTGATGCTGCAGCTCTATTTCATCTTCTTCTTCCTGCCGGTCGTCGGCGTGAACGTGCCGGCCTTCTGGACCGGCATCGTCGGCCTCGCGATCAACTACGCGGCGTACGAGGCCGAGATCTACCGCGCCGGCCTGCAGGCGATTCCGAAGGGGCAGATGGAGGCGGGCCTGGCGCTCGGCATGTCGCGCTGGAAGGCGCTGCGCCTCTGCGTCGTGCCGCAGGCCGTGCGGCTCGTGATCCCGCCCGTGATCAACGACTTCATTTCGCTGTTCAAGGACACCAGCGTCGTCTCGGTGATCACGCTGGTGGAGCTGACCAAGCAGTTCTCGATCCTGTCGCGGAGCGACCCCGCGCAGATCGCGTGGCTGATGGCGGTGACCGCGGTCCTCTACATCCTGATGAGCTATCCGACGTCGCTCGCCGCGCGCCGCGTCGAGAGGCGGCTCGCCATTCCGGCCGGCGCCGCGCCCCGCGCGCGGGCCGCGTGAGGGTCCTAGGCCGCGACCGGCGTCGCCGGGACCTGCGTCGCCGCGACCGGCGCGCGGGCGGCGATCTCCTCCCGCGTGTTGAACGTCGCCTCGAGCTTCGCGATCTTGCCCCCAATCATCGTCCAGATCTCGAGCCCGAAGCCCGCCATCTGCGCGCCGGTCTCCTTGTCGGTCCAGGTCCCATCCCAGCGGATCGCGAGCCGGTTGCCGTCGATGGCGACGCAGCTTCGCGTAAGCCGGCTGGCCTTCCGGCGCAGCAGCTGCCCCGAGAGGGCCTGGCGCAGCGCCACGCGGCCCTTCTGCTCGGGCGGCGCGCCGAAGCGGAAAACGCAGTCCTCCGTGAAAAGCTCGATGAGCGCCGGGAAATCGTCGCGCGCGGCGATCTCGTTGACGATGTGGACCAGCGTGTTCGCCTGGTGCCGGCTCCACCCGTCGCTGTTCCTGGGGAATGTCACGCCATGCATTGCCCTGCCCCTGCGCGCCCGCAGCGGGCGCCGGCCGCCATTCTCGCAGCGACCGGTCTCCCGACGGCAAAGAGATCGAGTTAAATTTCCGCGTAGACGTGCTTCTCGGCCTTGGCGCCGGGATGCGTGGTTGCGCCGGTGAGGGCCGAGCCCACGGTCTGCGCGTAGCGCCAGAGGGCGCCCGAGGCGTACATGGTCTGGCGCGGCTTCCATTTACGCCGGCGCGCGGCAAGTTCGCTCTTCGATAGCTCGACCTCGATCGTGCCCTTGACGGCGTCGATCTTGACCGTGTCGCCGTTCTTCAAGAGCGCGATGGGGCCGCCGAGCGCCGCTTCGGGGCCGACATGGCCGACGCACAAGCCGCGCGTGCCGCCGGAGAAGCGGCCGTCGGTGACGAGCGCCACGTTGCTCATGCCGAGGCCGTAAAGCGCCGCCGTGGTCGAGAGCATCTCGCGCATGCCGGGGCCGCCGCGCGGGCCCTCGTAGCGGATGACGACGCACTCGCCCTCCTTCACCTTGCGGTCGGCCACGTATTTGAACGCGTCCTCCTCGCAATCGAACACGCGCGCGGCGCCGCGGAAGGCCTGCTTCTCGGGCGGGATGCCGGCGACCTTTACGATGCCGCCCTCGGGCGCCAGATTGCCCTTCAAGCCGACGACGCCGCCGGTCTTAGAGAGCGGCGACTTGACGCGGTAGACGACGTCCTGGTTCTCGGGAAATTTCACGCCGCGCAGATTCTCGCGCACGGTCTTGCCGGTGACGGTGGTGCAATCGCCGTGCAGGAGGCCGTTGTCGAACAGCTCCCGCATCACCACCTCGATGCCGCCCACGCGGAAGAGATCCATCGCCACGTATTTGCCGCCGGGTTTCAGGTCCGCGATGTAGGGCGTCTTCCTGAAGATCGCGGCCACGTCGAAGAGATCGAACTTGATCCCGCATTCATTGGCGATCGCCGGGAGATGCAGCGCCGCGTTGGTCGAGCCGCCGGTCGCCGCGACGACGACGGCGGCGTTCTCGAGCGCCTTCTTCGTGACGATGTCGCGCGGGCGGATGCCCTTCCTGAGGAGGTTCATCACGACCTCGCCTGACTTCTCGCAGAACCGGTCGCGCGACTCATAGGGCGCGGGCGCCCCGGCCGAGCCGGGCAGCGCGAGCCCGATCGCCTCGGAGACGCAGGCCATCGTGTTGGCCGTGAACTGGCCGCCGCAGGACCCGGCCGAGGGGCAAGCGACCAGCTCCAGCTCGTGCAGGTCGGCGTCGCTGAACGTGCCGGCCGCGTGCTTGCCGACGCCCTCGAAGATGTCGACGACGGTCACGTCCTTGCCGCGGAACCTGCCGGGCAGGATCGAGCCGCCATAGACGAAGACCGAAGGCACGTTCAAGCGCACCATCGCCATCATGAGGCCGGGCAGCGACTTGTCGCACCCGGCGAGCCCGACCAGCGCGTCATAGCAATGCCCGCGCATGGTGAGCTCGACCGAATCGGCGATGAGGTCGCGCGAGACGAGCGAGGACTTCATGCCCTGGTGGCCCATCGCGATGCCGTCGGTGACGGTGATGGTCGTGAACTCGCGCGGCGTGCCGCCGGCGGCCTTGACGCCGAGCTTCACCGCCTGGGCCTGGCGCATCAGCGAGATGTTGCAGGGTGCCGCCTCGTTCCAGGTCGTCACCACGCCCACCAGCGGCTGATAGACCTCGTGCTCGGTGACGCCCATCGCGTAGAGATAGGAGCGGTGCGGCGCGCGCTCCGGCCCCACCGTGGTGTGCCGGCTCGGGAGCTTCGACTTGTCGAATTTCGCGGGCATGGCGTTCGCTTTCATACGCTTCGTGTTCTGCGTGAGGCGCGCAACTTAAGGGCAGCGCGCACCGGCGCTCAAGTGCGCCAAATGCGTGGCCGATGTGCCCTTACGTCATCGCGAGCGAAGCGGGACGACGGTTCGCCCCCTGCGCCCTCAGGCCCGCGAGACGCGGAAGAGGCAGCCGAAGCTCAGGAGGCCCCAGGCGGCGACGGCGAACCAGAATTGGTGCGGCGTCACGAAGCGGATGAAGGTGAACTTGCTCGCCACCGCCAGCCCGCCCAGCACGAGGCAAAGCAGAAACCACAGGAATCCCGGCGCGCCCAGGCGCATCATCCCCTCCACGAACGTTTCGTTAACCCGACCCTAACGGCGGCCTGGAGAAGCATCAAGAACGCCGCCGCGGAGGCGAGCGGCCGCCTGGGTACACTTCTTTTTTACGGATGCCCTTTACTTCTGGCGGCATGGCGGCCACGCGCAAGACCCGCCCCAACGGAAGGAACGGCCACGACGCCGCGCGTCACGACGCCGCGCGTCACGACGCGGCACGTCGCGACGCGGCACGTCGCGACGCCGCCCGTCACGACGCGGCGGATCGCGACGCGCTGCGCACCGAGCTCGAGGCCCTGCGCGTCGACCGCGAGCAGGCGCTCGCCGCGAGCCGCGCCAAGACGTCGTTTCTCGCCACGATCAGCCACGAGCTGCGCACGCCCCTGAACGGCATCATCGGCTTCGCCGAGATGATCGCGCGCGAACAGTTGGGCGCCATCGGCGAAAAGCGCTATCCGGCGTATGCCCGCGACATCGTCGCCAGCGCGCGCCGCCTCCACCATGTCCTGGGCGACATCCTCGACATGGCGCGGCTCGAAAGCGGGCATGCCGAAGTGTTCCGCGAAACGACCGCAATGAACGACGTCGTAGGCGAGGTGCTGTTGCTGGTGCGCGAGCGCGCGCCGGCGGACGGCCCGCCGGTCCAGGTCGAGATTCCCGCCGATTTTCCGCTGCTGTGGACCGACCGCGGCCACCTGCGCCAGGTCCTCGTCAACCTGCTCGCCAATGCGATCGCGTTCACGGCCAAGGAAGGCCGTGTGGCGCTGGCCGCGCGGCGCGCGGGCGGCACTCTCAAGATCGCGGTGGTGGATACCGGCACCGGCATGACGCCCGAGGAAGTGAAGCGCGCGGTCTCCCGCTTCGGCCATGCCGGCGACTCGATGCCGCCGAACCACCATGGCATCGGCCTCGGGCTGCCGCTCGCCAAATCGCTGACCGAGCTCCTCGGCGGCACCTTTACCATCGCCAGCGAACGCGGCCAGGGCACCACGGTCACGCTCGCCTTCTCCGAAGAGAGCATGCGCGAGCGCCCGTTCGAATGGGCCAAGCCGCCCGACCGCATGGCCGAGCGCGCGCGGCAGTTCGCCGAGAAGAACGGCCCCGCGTCGCGGCGCGCGGCAACGGACGAACGCGGCCAACCACCGGCCGATCCAGACGGCCGGAACGGCCGGCGGCTCTGATCGTCCGCGCTACGCGGCGGCGAGCCGCGCCAGCGCGTCCGAGATCTTGCTCTTCGCGGCCGCGGCTTCGTCGCGGCGTTCGCGCTGCTCCTCCACCACCTCGGGCGGAGCCTTGGCGACGAAGCTTTCGTTGCCGAGCTTCTGGTCGATGGACGCGATCGCGGCTTCGAGGCGGTTCAGCTCCTTGGCGAGGCGCGCGCGCTCCTGCGCCAGGTCGATCACGTCGGCGAGCGGAAGCATCAGCGTCGCCTCGTCGAGCACGACCTGGACCGCGCCCCTCGGCACATCCGTAGCGGGCTCGAGCGACGAGAGCCGCGCCAAGGTCGCTGCGATATCGCGGTAGCGCCGAAGACGCGCCGCGGTCGCCGCCGACGCGCCCTTGATCAGCAGCGGGATCTTGGCCGCCGCCGGCACATTCATCTCCGAGCGCACCGCGCGGATGCCGGAGACGAGGCGCACGAGCCAGCCGAGCTCGGTTTCGGCCGCGGGATCGAGCAGCGCGTCCGCGGATTCGGGCCAGCGCGCTGTGATCAGCAGCCCCTCGCCGCCCGTCTTCTCCCAGAGCTCCTCCGTGACGAACGGCATCGCCGGGTGCAGCAGGTGCAGCGCCCGGTGCAGCACCCAGAGCGCGGTGGCGCGGGTTTCGGCCTTCGCGGCCTCGTCCGAGCCCTGGAGGATCGGCTTGATGAATTCGAGATACCAGTCGCAATAGGCGCTCCAGACGAACTGGTAGCAGGCGTCGGCCGCCTCACTGAACTTGAACGCATCGAGCGCTTCGGTCGCCGCGCGCGCGGCGCGCACGAACTCGGAGACGATCCAGCGGTTGACGGTGAGCTTGTTGGCCGCCGGATCGAAGCCGGGCGCGTAGCGGCATTGGTTCATCTCGCAGAAGCGCGCGGCGTTCCAGATCTTGGTCGCGAAGTTGCGATAGCCCTTGAGCCGCCCTTCCGAGAGCTTCACGACCGGCCCGTGCGTGCAGAGCGCCGCCAGGGTGAAGCGCAGCGCGTCGGCGCCGTATTTTTCGACCAGGTCGAGCGGGTCGAGGATGTTGCCCTTCGACTTCGACATCTTCTGGCCCTTGGCGTCGCGCACCAGGCCGTGCAGGAAGACCTCGCGGAATGGCACTTCCTTCATGAAATGGAGGCCCATCATCATCATGCGCGCGACCCAGAAGAACATGATGTCCATGCCGGTCACGAGCACGTCGGTGGGATAGTGGCGCCGGACCTCGGGCGTCTTCGCGGGCCAGCCGAGCGTCGAGAACGGCCAGAGGGCCGACGAGAACCAGGTGTCGAGCACGGCGGGATCGCGCGCGAGCGGCACCGCGCGGCCGTAGTGTTTCTGCGCCTGCACCCTGGCTCCGGCCTCGTCGCAGTCGACGAACACGGCGCCGTCCTCGCCGTACCAGGCCGGGATTTGGTGCCCCCACCAGAGCTGGCGCGAGATGCTCCACGGCTCGATGTTCTCCATCCAGTGGAAGAACGTCTTCTCGTGACTCTTCGGCACCAGCGCGATGCGGCCGTCGCGCACCGCCGCGATGGCCGGCGCCGCCAGCGTCTTGGCGTCCACGTACCATTGCACGGTGAGCCACGGCTCGATCGGCACGCCCGAGCGGTCGCCGTGCGGCACGGTGTGCGCGTGCGGCTCGACCTTCTCGACGAGCCCCTCGGCCTCGAGCGCCGCCACGACGCGCTTCCGCGCCTCGAAGCGGTCGAGCGCGCGGAACGCGGCGGGCACGTTGTCGTTCAAGCGCGCGGCGGCGGTCATGATGTTGATCGCCTCGAGATTGTTGCGCCTGCCGACCTCGAAGTCGTTGAAGTCGTGCGCCGGCGTGATCTTGACCGCGCCCGAGCCCTGCTCCGGGTCGGCGTAGGCGTCGGCGACGATCGGGATGCGGCGCCCGGCGAGCGGCAGAATGGCGTGCTTGCCGACGAGATTCCTGTAGCGCGGGTCCTCGGGATGCACGGCCACGCCGGTGTCGCCCAGCATCGTCTCGGGCCGCGTCGTGGCGACCACGATGAATTCGCCGGGCCGCCCTTCGATCGGATACTTGAAGTGCCAGAGCTGGCCCTTCACCTCGCGCTGCTCGACCTCGAGGTCCGAGATCGCCGTCTGCAGGCGCGGATCCCAGTTGACGAGGCGGTTGTCGCGATAGATGAGGCCTTGGCGGTAAAGCTCGACGAAGACCTTCAGCACGGCGGCCGAGAGCCCCTCGTCCATGGTGAAGCGCTCGCGGCTCCAGTCGGCCGAGGCGCCGAGCCGGCGCAGTTGCTTCAGGATCGTGCCGCCGGAAATCGTCTTCCACTTCCAGACCCGCTCCACGAATTCGTCGCGGCCGATGCGCTTCATGTTGGCGCCGGCTTCGCTGCCGGCGCGCGCGAGGGCGATCCCCTCCTCGGCGAGCTGGCGCTCGACGACCATCTGGGTCGCGATGCCGGCGTGATCGGTGCCCGGTTGCCAGAGCACGGCGCGGCCGGTCATGCGCCGGTAGCGGACGAGGATGTCCTGCAGCGTGTTGTTGAGCGCGTGGCCGATATGGAGGCTGCCCGTGACGTTGGGCGGCGGAATTACGATCGTGAACGGCCGCGCGCCGGCGTCGCGGCGCGGCTTGAACGCGCCCGCTTCTTCCCAACGGGCGTATTGCCGGGCCTCCACGGCCTCGGGGCTGAACCGGTTCTCGAGCATGAAGAATTCGGCGCTGCGCAAAAAGCGAGCGCCGAACATAGTCAGCCGCGACGGTGCGTCAACCGGTGCGAAGGCGTGATGCCGGCGCCTCAATACTGACCGTCATCCCGACCGGAGCGAGCCGCACCCCGAGCCTGTCGAAGGGGCGGCTCGCTCCGGTCGGGATGACGGGTCAAAACAAAAGCGCGCGGGTATGACACCTCGAGTGCGTCCGTCCTTCGAGGGCGCTGCAGGAGCGGCGGCTCCTCGGAGACGAGGCTGCTGCCGGTTGAACAAGACAAGCCTCATCAGAGGATGCGCGCCTTCCTTGCGCGCGCCTCGCAGGAGGGGCGCACACGAGGCGCCGAACGGGTTGCCTTTTCAGTTGCCGGCGAGGCGCTGGAAGAGGCCGCGGATCTCGCTCTTGACGCGCTCGTCCACGAGGCGCGTCACGCTGCCCTGCTGGCCCTGGATCTGCTGGTTGACCGCGGTCGTCACGTGCTGGCTCACCGCCTGGGCGATCTGCTGGTTCACGGCGGCCGCGACCTGGTGCCGCACGGCAGCCGTCACCTTCTCCTCGACCGCGGCCGCGAGCCGCGCATCGACATGGGCGCCGACACGATCCTCGATGTATGGCCCGAGATTTGATTCGACGTTCTGGTGGATGCGCTGATCGACGACCTGCGGCAGGCTCGCCGAGATCGACTGCTCGACGCGCTGCGCCAGCTCGCTCATCTGCAGCTCGACCATGCGGTGGAGATTGGCGTCGAGCCAGGAGCGGATGATGGGCTCGGCGGCGGCGCTCACGGCGGCGCGGATCTGGTCCTCGGACAGCGCCGGCGGCGCCAGCGGAGGCGGCGGCGCGCCGTAGCCCGCGTTCGCGAAGCGATCGGGCGGCGAATACGCGGGCCCCGCGGCCGAAGCGTGCGGCAGCGGCGGTGCGGCGCCCATGTCGAGCTCGGTTGCGACCGACCCCGCCGGCACCTTGCCGAAATTGCCGTTGGCTTCCTGCGGCTGCGGCGCGAAGCCGGACTGGGCGAGTTCGGCAAAGGCCGATCCCGCGGTGTGGCGGCGCTTGAAGACGCGGCGGCTCGGCGAATCCTCGGACAGCGACGGCGGGATCGGCGCCATCGACGACTCTTGCGGCCGCACGCCGCGCGAGGGCGAGTCCGGAGCGGGGAAGCCCATCGGCGCCGCGGGCGGCATCTGCGGCGGCGTGAAACTATGGGCGCGCGGCTCCGTGCCGGGGCCCGGCGGCGGCGGCGCGCGGCGCGCAAACCCGCTGAAGGAACTCGCCTGCTGCTCCATCGGCGCGTGCGCGTAGTGCTGCGGCGGCGGCGCGGCGCGCCCGTTCTGCGGGAACGTCGGCGCGATCGTCACGACCGATCCGTCGGCCGCGACCATGTTGGTGAGATCGAGGACCATGTCCTCGGATGCGCCGCTCTGCGGCGGGCGCGCGGGAGGCGCTTCGGCGGCACCGTTGCGGCGACGAAGGCCGCGGCTCGGCGTGTCCGTCGAGCGCAGACCGCGGCTCGGACTATCGGTCGACCGCGGCGCGAGCGGCGCCGCCGCGGCGCGGGCCCGGCCCGCCTCGTCCTCGGCGATGATCCGCCGGATGGAGGCAAGGATCTCCTCCATCGACGGTTCCTGGCTCTTTCCCGCGTCGCTCATTTGGCCCATTCCCGGCAGAAACCGATGCGTTCCAATGCTATGGAGGATCGGTTCAAGCACGCTAGACAGGGTCGGTGAATGAACAGTTAACGAACCGCGCTTACCGTCCGCAAATACTCCGATTGTACTAGGCAATCCAGCCCTTTCACTTCGCGGGCTGCGGCCGCGGGGGCACCGAGGTGGTCGCGTCAGGCTTGGGCGGCGGCGCCCCGGTCGAAGGGCCGATGCCGGCCGGCAGGTACTTGATCGCCCGGTAATAAGCCGTGGTGTCGTAGATGAGCACCGGCAGACGCAGGTCGACTGCCGTCAGGCGGCCCATGGCCTGGGCGAGCTGGTAGCTGGCCACGATCATGTCGCGCCGGGCCGAGACCAGGTTCACCTGCGAATCGAGCAGGCGCTGCTCGGCGTCGAGGACGTCGAGGACGGTGCGCAGTCCGGCCTGGTTCTCCTGGCGCACGCCTTCCAGCGCCACGGCGTTGGCGCGGCCCTCCGCCTCGAACGCGCGCACGCTGGCGCGGGCGGCCTGAAGGGTCTGCCAGGCGCGCGTCGCGGCCTCCTCCACCGAGCGCCGGGCCTGCGCGAGATCGTTGCCGCGCTGGAAGACGGTCTGCTTGGCCGCGCGGACGCGCGAATAGACCGAGCCGGATTCGTAGAGCGGGACCGTAACCGATACGGTCAGCGAAGCGCCGTCGCTGCGCGTGCCCGGGATCGATCCCGGGTCGAGGCTGCGGCTCAGCGAGCCGTTGAGGAAGACCTGGGGCAGCAGCTCGCCGGTGATGGAGCGCACGGTGTGCCGCGCCGCGAACTCGTCATAGGTCGCGGCGATGATCGTTGGGTTGGTCGATTTCGCCGTGCCGAGTGCCAATTCGAGCTGCGCCGGCAGGAACGCAGGCGGGCGCGGCTCGGCGAGCCGCTGCGGGATGCGGCCGACGAGATTGGCGTAGTTCGCTTTCGAGCTCTCGAAATTGCCGGCGGCGAGTTCGCGCTGCGCCTGCGCGCGCGCCACGCTGGCTTCGGCCTGGGCCACGTCGGTGCGCGTCACCTCGCCGACGTTGAAGCGGTCGCGCACCGCCTGGAGCTGGCGCTGCAGCACGGCCACGTTGTTCTGACGCAGGCGGACGATGGCCTCGTCGCGCACCACGTTCATGTAGGCCGTCACCACCTCGAAGAAGACGTCCTGCTCGGTGCTGTGCAGGCGCGCGCGCTGGGCGCGAATCGTGTTCTCGGCGCGTTTGATCTCGGCGTATTCGCGGCCGCCGCGGTAGAGCGGCTGGCTCAGCGTCACCGAGGCCGAGGCCGGCCGCGTGCGCGAGCCGGTCCGGCTCACGTCCTCGATCCTCGTCTCGCCGGTCGCCAAGCCGCCGCTGATCGTCGCCGTCGCCGTGGGGCGCAGCAGCGAGATCGCCTGCGCCACCTGCTCGTCGACCGAGCGCAAGAGATCGCGCGCGGCGAGAATGCGCGGGTTGGACTGATACGCCAGGACCAGCGCCTGGGTCAGTGTCTCGGCGCGCGCATCCGCGGCGGCGAACAGCGCTGCCGCGGCGCCGAGACCGATGGCGGCGTGGCGAAGCGGACGGCTACGATGCATGCGATGCGATCCCCTCTGGCGAGATGATCCCAAACTCTTATACGCAACGGCACGCCCCGGCCGTCGCGCCGTCAGAACGCAAAGCGCGGTTTGGGCGCAAATCCCGCGAGGTATCGCGTCGCCGCCTCGAACAGCGTGCGTCCCGCCACGGCGCCGTGGCGCTTCAGCACCAGCATCGCGGCGCCCGGCCCGCTCCCGGGGCGGCGCACGCCGACGAGGCGCCCCCCCTCGGCGAGCTGGTCGAGGAGCGCCGGCGGAAAGTCGGCGACGGCGCCGTTGACGAGAATGACGTCGTACGGCCCGTGTTTCCGGTATCCATCCGCGAGCTTGCCTTCGACGACGATGGCGTTGTCGATCGAAAGCCGCGCCAGCGTTTCGGTCGCAGCGCGGGCAAGTGCCGCGTCGCTCTCGAGCCCGATTGCCGTCGCGGTCAAACGGGCCAGCGCGGCCGTGGCGTAGCCGGTGGCGCAGCCGACGTCGAGCGCGACATCGGTGCGCGCGGGCTCGGCCGCCTGCAGCAGGCGCGCGAGCACCATCGGCTCCATCATGTAGCGCTCGCCGCCGAGGCGAAGATCTTCGTCGATGTAAGCGGCGCTGCGCCGCTCGACCGGAACGAACTGCTCGCGGGGAAGGGCCGCGAGCGCGTCCAGCAACGCGGGGTCCGTCACCTTGTTGGTGCGGATCTGGCCCTCGATCATGTTGTGACGGGCCGCCGCGAAATCCGTCATCGTCGCGCCCTCCAGCCAGCGGCGCCTTGCACGCATGCACATGGCCGTGCAGCGGCGCCGGCGGGCGCTTCGGTTTATAGACGCCGCCGCCGGGCGAGGCAATTCGCAGCGGGTCAGTCATCGCGCAGCATTTGCGCGCGACTTCGGAAAGGCGTGGCCGCTTCGCTTGACCCGCTTGCAGCAGCTACCTAGATTTCTCCGCCTTCGCTGCAAACGCGCCGAGGCCCGGTGGTCGAGTGGTTAGGCAGCGGACTGCAAATGCGCCGGGGACTGTATCCGGTCGTCACCACTCGTACCGTTTTCCCCCGTTTTCCACAGGTTTCCGAGCGGCACCATCACCGCTTGTCCCGCCTCGTCACCGTGCATAGCCTGTAGTTGGGTGGCAATTGCGGTGGCAACCATGCAACGGATGTTTCGCGCTTTCGCAGTGGCGATGTTAACGCCGGCGCTCAGCGCTTGCGGCACCATCCCGCCGACATCGTCAAGCGGCAACTTCGTCACCACGCAACACGGAACGGCGCGATTTCAAGACGCTCTCGATGGTGCACGGGAATATTGTGCTTCACGCGGCATGGGCGTCCGACACCTGGGAACCGACACGCCGTTCCTGGCAATCAGTCGATTTGAGTGCGTTCCAAATTAAGGATTTCGAGGCGCGGCCCGATCGCTGAGGCCGCGCCGCCGCAGCCGGAGACCGACATGAGCAACGAGAAATTGGATCAGGCCAAGCACGCGCTTTACCAGCTCGAGAAACTGCGCGCGCCGACGCAAGCCGAGAAATTCACGGATATGCAGACGGCCTTCCTGTCGGCGGCCACTGCCGCGATGGAGAAGTTGCCCGGATACAAGGCCAAGGTCGCGGCGCTGCCGCCGGCCGATCGCGACTTCTTCCTGGCGATGCGCCAGATGCGCAATGCTGACGCGCACGACGGTGGCGCACCGATCGCGGTCGACTACGTTGACGTTCCTCTCGGCGCGGCCTCTCGCGAGGAACTCGGCGGCAGATACGAGGTTTCTGGATCCTTCCTCGGCGGCCCGGCCCCGACGTTTTCCCGCCGCCTGCATCATTTCAAGTTCCCCGACGGCAGCAAGGTTGAGGTGGTCGGCGCCTGCCGGCGCTATCTTGAGATCGTGACGCACATTGTAACCGCGCCGATTGCCGCTGCGACCGGTGCATCACCGGCGGCAAACTCGGGATCGCCCTGAGAAAGTTACGGCCCCAGCGCCGAGGCCGCGCCGCCGTCACGCCGCCGAGCCCGGGAACCGCACGACGTTCTCGGGCAGCGGCCACCTGCGCCGACGCATCGCCGCGCCGCGGACGACATCGGCCCCGCGATCGCCGAGGGCGAGCCGTTCGGCGACGACTTCGAGAAGACGGAGGCGAAGTGGATGGCGCTGCTGGCCGGCGCGCGGTTCAGCGACGCGGCGGGACCGAGGCTCTAGCGGAGAGCAGCGTCAGGGCGCCGTTGCCGACACGCGCTCCCGTGTGTCCTTGTTGAGAATCTTGCACGAGCCAGAATTATCGCCGGAATGGATGATCTCGACTTCGGCTGATGGCCGCCAAGTGATGGTCGTTGGAAAGTCTGTCCGCTCGACCCTGTATCGCGACCCGTCGAGCATGATCAGGATCGCGCCGTCATCGTCGACCATCATCAATGTGTTCTGCTCTTTGGATGCCGGCATGCTTTCCCTCCGAATATCAATTCCTCTGACGCACTACTTGCGACGCTTTTTGAGCCTCACCCCCGCCCCGCCGCCGTTCTCCGCGATGAACGCGACGCCGCGCTTCTCGAGGGCCGCACGGATGCCGTCGAGCGTGCTGGCCTTGAGATCCTCGCCTCGTTCCAGCCGCGCGATCGTATCAGCGGAAACGCCGGCCAAGGCTGCGAGATCGCGCACGCCGAGCCCAAGCGCGGCGCGGGCCATCTTGCATTGCGTCGAATTCATTTCGTAACCCTGCTACGATTGTCGTTGACCATCTCGGCAGCCAAATATATCGTAACAGCGTTCCGATCCCGGAACAAGCGGGCACGCCCGGTCCTGCGGAAACCGACGCGGGCCTGACCAACGCTAAGGGAGAGCCACGATGGCGAAAGCCAAGAGAAGGACTACCACGAAGCCGTTTGCGGCCATGACCGGGATGCCCCGCGTGATACGTGAATCGACCGGCCGCCGCCGGCGCCTGCCGCTGCCGGCCGAGTGCGCCGGGATCCCCGACGTGTACACGATGACCGTGGACGGGGGTTGCTTGGCGCCTCTGGTGCCGGACGGTGCGCTCGTCTTTGCGGCGCCAGGCATCTGGCCGGGGATTGGCGATCTCGCGTTGATCTACGTGCGCGGTGCGGCGCGCGGCGTGCTCAAGCGCATAGTGACTATCGGGCCGCGGGAATGGACGTTGCGTAGACCGCACCCCGGGGATGAGGTCGTCGCGGTTGTCCAATTCGATCAACTCAACCCGCCAAAGTTCTATTGCATCGAGGGCTCGAAGATTGAGGCGGTGCACAAGGTGCTACACGTGTCGGCGCCGACGGCCTGACCCGCGCGAATCGTGCGTGCAACCGGGGCCGCGTCGCGAGGCGCGGCCCTTCTATTGCCCAAGCGTACAAGGTGAAGCCGGGCGGCGGCGGCGGCGGCAAGGGGGCCAGAAAGGGCTACCAAGCTTCGAGGCCTTGGGCGAGGCACCAGCAGGCGCGAGGTTCGCGAATGAGGCTAACCCGCGGTTCTAGCCCCGCATTTCCCGCGGAACCCGGTCGGGTCTGGCGCGTTGTCCCAGCGCCGCACCTGTGACGCCAGGCATTGACCCGGCCGTGGCGATAGCGGTATTCGGTTCATGGGCGGTTAACTGCGGCCGTCTATGAGAGTACCGGGCGAGGCCTCCACCCGCCCAACGGGCGAGAAGCCGCAACAGCATCAGGGTCTGCAATGCCAAAGCCGCGCGACATGATCGAGGCAACCGAAATCAACGTCGACCGAACCGCGCAAGACGGTTGGTATGTCTACACCTCGAAGGACATGCCAGGCCTGCTCGTGGCCAACAAGGATGACAAGTTGGCCTACAACGACGTCGTGCTGTCCGTGAGGAAACTCTACAAGCTCGACTACGGCGTCGACGTCACGGTCGTCCATCACATCACGCATGAGGAGTTTGTGCGCCGGCGCCGGCTCGAAATGCGCCAGCGCGCCGAGTTCGCCGTCAAGGAGCGGACCGAGCATCTCATGCGGTCGACCGAGAAATTCATCGTGATCGCCGAGGCCGGAGCGAGGGCGTTCCAGCCAGCGTAGGATGATTGCGCCCCGCCAGCCACCCGTTAAGCAAGACGCTGTCGAGAACCAACTTCGAGCATCGGGCTACGAACCCACCGAAGAGAAGACGGCGACGGGCCGTTTTTGGCGGAATGGAAGGACCGGGCGTCACCTTCAGATGCCGGATAGCATCGGCGGCAGCTGGCCGCCGTGGCTGATCGACATTTTGCTCGACAACATTGCGCGGCTCGACGACTACGGCCTTGAGGCCGCGATCACGGCTCTCGATCCAAAGGATCGAGTGGCGCCGAAGAGCACGCCTCCAGGAGCAAGGAAGAGATAGCGCCCGACCTGAATGGCGCGCGCCGGATACCGGCTTTCAATCCCGCCGCACGCTGACTCTGAACCGCTCGCGCTCTGTGCGCCGCGTTGACGCCCGAGGAAGGGGCGCGACTTGCCCCTCTTGAGGCCGACGCCGAGGCACTGAAAGGACGCCGCGGCGGTCATCGTCGCCAGACCGTCCGCCAGAATTGGAGCAATAATCGCTGGCGGCCTTTCCCGAGGCGTCGAGGATATCCGCCCCCAAGCGCCGCGCCGTCGCGATGTAGGCCAGCCGGTGCGTCGTGTTGCAGAACACGCGCTTACCCTTTCGGCCGCGCCTCGACGCCGCGCTGGCCGCAGCTTGAGCACTTCGCCTTGGCCGCGATGTCGGCCAGCGGCGTATCCCAGCGCTCGCGCATGAGCAGCGCGGCGATCGTCGTCTCGCCGGCGTGGCCGCAGCGGCAGACGAAGCGCACCGCCTCGGCCCGGCGGTGTAGCGCGCCGAGCGTGTCAGCCTTGCGGGCTCGCCAATATGGCGCAGGAATTGGAATGCCGCTCGCTGGTGCGTTCTGCGGCGCCGGGGCGGGTCTCGGCCCGGTCGAGCGCCTCGAGGCCCGTCTTGAGCGCCGCGGCGTAGTAGCGATCCTTGTGCGTGCGTTTGCAGAAGACGCGGGCGCCCGGTTTGCCGGCGCGCACCGTCGGCACCATGCCGCCGTACCATGCGCAGACCGTCATTGGCTTTTGCCATCGCCGCCCGAGTTGCCCGCGCCGAAGCCGATCGGCGTGCTGTCGGGGTAAGCGCTCTTGAACGCGGCTTCCGTCTCGGCGCGAAACGTCGGATCCGTCATGTAGCGCCGATCCGCGACCCTGACGGCGAGCTGCGCCTTCGTGAGCGGATCGACGGCGTCAGCGGGCGGCGGCGGTTCCGCGCGAGGCGTTGACGTCGGGTTGAGGTAGTGGTCCGCAGGCTCGCTGCCGGGCGGGTAGAGCTTCGCCCAGCCGGCCGCGACCTTCCGGTGCAGCGGGGCGTCGGCGCTCTGCTCCGCGAGGTAGGCCGGGCTCGCCTGGATGGCCTTGAGCTCGCTCTCGGCGAGATCATTGCCCCCTCCATCCGCGGTGCTGGCCGGTGACGCCGCGGCCTGTTGCTTGACCAGGTGCGCGGTCACGACGTCGAGCGCGCCGAGCTGCTCGGCCGTGGCCGCGTTGCCGATCGCCATGCCGTCGGCGCCGATCAGATCGTTCAACCGGCTGTGCACCGCGCCGAAATCACCGGTCACGCCTGCGGCCGCGGCCTTCTCGAGCCCGCCGGCGTACAGTGCCAAGCCGTTGTGAAATTCGATCTCGGTGAAGCCGCCGGCTTCGGCCTGACGCGCGAAGGTCGCGAACAGCGGATCGTTGATGTCGAGTTGGAAATAACGCTTTCCGCGCTCCGGCTGGAAGCCGGCGGGCGGCTCGCCTGGAATGATCACGAGATCACCGATCGTCACCGGCCCGGAGAGTTTGAACTTGCTCATCGCCTCACCTCAAAGGGCCGGCGCTGAAAGCGGGCACGCTGGCGGCGCCGAGCAATGTGGCGGCGCAGCTCCGCGGGCGTCATCGGCGGCGTGGACGGCGACGGCCTCGGGCGTGATGAGCACTGGCATGTCTTCGGGCCTGCGCTCGAAGACCCAGAGGCCGGGGATGGCGCCCTTGTTCATCGCGGCAGATCGGCCCGGTGCGAGAATAGATCGAGGGACGAAAAGCTCATCGCAGCGACCCGCGGTGCGCGTCGTCGATCGCCTTGCGGCGCGCCCAGTTGGCATAGTCGAGCACCCAGGCCCGGCCGGTCTTGGGATTGGCGAGCTGCTCGCCCTCGATCTCGGCGGTGTAGCGGCCGTCGCCGACCGCATAGAGCTTGGCGTTGCGCGCGATCACGTCGACGCCGATCTGCTTCTTGGTCGAGGGCAGGATCGGCAGCGCGCCGTCGAGGCCGAGGTCCATCGGCAACAGCGTGCCCATCCACTCGCGCATGCCGCTCCTGTCGACGCCGGGCGCCGGCGGGATCGTCTTGACGCCGCGCCAATCGACGAGATCGCCGCCGAAGCGCTGCGTCATCGCCTTGCTGAAGGCGCTGCTGTCGAAAATGCCGGTCGTGTTGCCCTGGTCCTTCATCCGCTTGGCGTAGAGGTCGGTCACTTCCTGGATGTAGGTCTCGCGCGCGTCGGGGATCATGCGGAAGGCGGCACCGATCGTGCCGTCGAACTGGGCGCGGAGCGCGGCGTCGTCCTTGGGCGCATAGTGCGGATTGGCGAGACGCGCGGCGCGGCCGTCGGCGATGTCGCGCCCGAGCCCAGCGTTTTCACGCGAAACAGCGGCGAGGCTCGCGAGCCGGTCGCCGCCCTGGTCCTTCTTGCCGCCAATCTCCTGCCAGAAATAGGGCGCGTAGCGGCCCAGCGCCTTGTCGACCTGCGCCATGATCGCGGTCTGCTGCGATGGCGGCGAAGCGCTGATGAACTGCGCCAGCCGCAACTTCTGCTCCGTGAACAGCGGCACCACCGGCGTGCCCTCGCGCGCACTCGCGGCGTCGCCGTACTTCTCGCGCTGCGCCTGCAGCCGGTCTTGCCAATCGCCCTGCGTGAAATCGATGTCGGGGGGCCGCTCGCCGCCCATCGTGCGGATGGCGCCGGCGAAGGGGTCCGCCTTGTAGAGCGCCTGCGTGCGCGCGAAGACGGACTTCTTGATCTCGTATTCGAACAGCGCGCCCGAATCGGCCTTGGGATCGTTGGCGCGATCGAACGCGGCCTGAAGCTCGACCGCCTGCTCCTTGATCGGCAGCGCGCCGAACTCGGCCAGCGCCGCGCCCTTGGTCGAGATCATCTCCCAGCGCTGGGCGCCCTTCCTGTCGCCGAGCCGGCGCGCCTCGTCAGCACGCGTCTGCGCTTCCGCCGCATCAATGCCGAGGCCGTTCGAAAGGCGTTGCAAGAAGACATTCAAGTCCTCGTTGTTGCGCGCGCGCGCGAGTTCGTAGTCGGACTGGAGATCGTGGAGCGTCCGATTCACGCGCCCCTCGATGGCCGCGACCGTCACCGGTTGGCGGATCGAGGCGTATTCCGGATTGGTGCGGAACTCCTCCATGCGCTGGCGCACGAACTCGCGCGCGCGCGCGAATGGCGTCGCCGCGGCGGCATACAACGCGGGATCGTATTTCGGCGGCTGGCCGGTCTCGACCGCGATCATCGCCGGGAGCAGCTTCGCCATGAACGCGGGGTCGCTCGTGTCGATCTTCGCTGCCCGGCTGATGCCAAGCGCGTTCCCGACCGTCGCCGCATAGGCCTCGGGATCGTTTTTACCGTGGCCTTTGGGCGCGTAGCGCGAGAGAACGCCGAGCAGCGTCGTCTCACCGTAGCCGCGGATTACCTGTGCCATCGCCGCAAGGCCGGCCTCGGGCGTCGAGAACTTGGCGAATCCGCGCTCGTCGACGCCGATGGCGCCGGGATAGATTTTGGCGAAAGCCGCCACATCCTTGCCCGGCACCATGACGTTGCCGGGATTGTTGTTCTGGTAGGCGACGTTGGTCCCGCCGGAGGTCGTCCTGACGCCGCCGGGCGTCGCCGGCTCGGGCTGCGCCAGCATGCCCTTGACCGTGCGCTCGGTATCCGCGCCGAACGTCTCGGCGTGGGCTTTGACAACGAGCTGGTCGGCAAGGAGCGCCGCGCCCTTCTCATCGAGCACTTTGAGGCGCACGCCGTCCTTGAGGTGCAGCGAGTAAGCCACCCGGGCCGCCTCGACCTGGTCCTTCGTGTATTTGCCGGTGACGGCGCCGGCCGCTTTCGCGAGGTAGTCGGCCTTCTTCGCCTGCCCTTCCAAATCCCAACTCTGGACGGCGTTCCGCTGCGTCTTGGCGGCCGTCCGGCTCAGCACATCCTCATAGCCGCTCTCGCCGACCGCCTTGAGCGACAGCCGCGCCCGCGCCTGGAAGGCCGCCGGCACCGCGTTCAGCGTGCCTTCGCCGTGCGCCTCCCACGCCTTGCGGAAGCCCTCGGGATCGTAGGCGTTCTGCGTTTGGAGCTCGGCGGCCTTCTTGCGCTGGTCGAGCCCGAAGTCGGCGATGTACTGCGCCTGCGCGTGGTCGAGCATGTCGAGCGCGAGCGCGCCCATGCGCGCGGTGCCGCCGATGAGGCCGCGCGCGGCGGCGCCCGCGTCCTCCGACAGCCGGACGACGCCGACCTGTTCCGCGATCGACGTGCCGGTGTACCGTCCGAGGGGCTGCGTCGGCATTAGGCCGCCTGGGCCAAGTCGAGCCGCCGCGCCACGGCACGGCGGCGGCCGTTGAGCTTCCTGCTGCGCCACGCTTCGATCTCGGTCAGCGGCAGCGGTGGCAGCAGAATGAAGCGGCCTCCCAGCGCCTGCGCCCAGATTGCGAGAAGCGGCACCGAGGGATTCTTCTCCCGCGCCTCAAGCTTGCCGCAATAGTGATCGGCCCATCCCGCGCGAAAATCGACGTCTTCCTGAGTGAGTCCGAGCGCGTGCCGCACGCTGACGAACGACCTCACGAGTTCGTCGGTCTCGGGTCCGTGCGTGAACGGCACGGCCGGCCTCACGCAGTCCGCTCGTCGATGAAGCCCGGCTTTAGCTCGTCGACAATTTGCTGGCTGTAGTCGGCCAGATCCACATCCGGCGAGGGCGACATTGCCGCGCGGCCGCGCGGCGATTCGAGCAGCCCAAGCTTGCGCTCGCGGGCGAAGTCGAGCAGCGCGCGCAGATAATGCGCCGTGTCGCCGATCGCTGTGCTGTCGAAGCCCAGGCTGCCGGTAATGCCGCATTCGCGCCGCAGCGCATCCGTGTCGCTCAGCATCTGCCGTTCGATCGCGGCCACCGCGCCCAGTGCCGCCTCGAGCTTGGGCCAGGCGCTCAGCACCGCTTCACGATGGGCCCGCGCCCTCTCGCGCCTCGCCGCGCGCTCGGCTGCTCGCTGGCGCTCCGCTTCGGCGGCAATCTCCTCGCGGCGCGCCGAGATTGCCTCGCGATGCAGCTCGGCATCGGCCTCGGCCCGGTCGACATCGGCCTGCGCCGCGCGCGCCTCGGCGCCAATTCCGGTCGACAGCGAAGCGCGCCGGCGAGCGCGCGCTTCGGCGGCAACTCGCTCGGCCTCGGCGGCCGCCGCCTCGAGGGTGGGCAACGAGGGCGCGGCGGTCTTCTCGGCGACGGCAGTTGCAGGGGCCATTTTTCAGTCTCCTTAAGTTGCGGATTCGTGGACAGGCAGGTGTTCGGCGGTGGACTCGACGACGATCGACGACGCCGGCCCTTCGTTCGACAACGGCCGGTCCCCGATGATGATCGTGATCGAGCCGGGCGCGGGCGGCGGTGCACTTGGCGGCGCCACGCGATCGGCCAGGTAGCGCGCCGTCTCCGCCTGCACGTACTCGCTCTGCGCGGTGTCCAGCAGCGTCTCGAGCTTCTTCACCGCCTTGATCGCAAGACCGCTCCGCAGCGATCGCACCGTCTCCGCGAGAAACGCCTGCGGGCCCGGCTCGCGCAACGCGCGCACCAGCGACCCCTTCGTCAAACCCGCCTGCGCCGCGGCAGCGCCCCAATCCGACTTCGGGTCCGCGATCGCGTGCAAGATCGCATCCTTAACCCTCGTGCTCACCGTCCGCTTCCGGCGGGGACCCGCACCCCGCCTGCCGTTCAGCGCGACGCCCGTCATGCGACCGCCTCATTTGGCCCCGGCACCCGGGACACGGGCACCTTGCGCAAGCGAATTTTTTTCGGGCTCTGTCCTGTGGCAGATGGGGCGGCTGAGAACGAGGCCTCGTTTTTTTGACCCCGGTCGCGCCTGGCGCGCGCTCTGATTTCGCAGGCCCCAGCCCTCATTCGCATCCTCCTCGAGCGGCAGCGGACAAGCAATCCGCAGCGCGCGTGCAGAGGATGCTCCCCAAGGCTTTGACGAGCAACAACTATTACGTGCCCTCTCGTCATCGCTCGTCTCGTTTGCCACCGTTTCTGCCACCCGACGATCCGGAAGCGCGTTCAGTCGATGCTTCAGTCGAGGCTTCGAGGCTTCGATCGTCGATCATCACCGGCGCGTCGTACCTGCGACCCGCCCCGCGCCGCGGCAGACACCCCCGTTTCTTCCCTTCCTCGTCATTCGCCCTCATCGCACGCTTGGCCTTCTGTCCGTCCTTGCTGCTGTCTCCTGAGGGCGAGGCCGGGGCGCGCCTCAAGCGCGACCCTGGCTCTCGTCCCTCCCCTTCGCAGGGGGGGTATATGGGGGGGGTGCGAACACAGCCCCGTGCGAATGTTCGAAGGGGCGCGCGAAGACCGTGCTAACGGGCGCGCTAACCCGGGTTCTAAGGCCGCGAAGGGGGGTGCGAAGGGGGTTCTAAGGCTCATGCTCATGCCTCAACGACGAGGGTTCGCAGGCCGGTGACGCGCGCGAGCTCGTCGAACACGGCGGCACGGCCTTTGCGGTACTCGCGCAGCTCGCCCGCGGTGAGCGAGCGCGGCAGGTGGGGCGACCATTCACACGTGCTGTGCACCACGGCGCCGCGGACGGGACGGCGCAGCGTCCACGTGCACGTGTAGCGTCCGACGCGGTAACTGCGGACGAGGGCTGCGGCTTCGGCGGTCATGCGGCCTCGCCGGCGTAGCGCGTGTCGGGCGTGCGCAAGTAGGCGTAGCGGCGCGACGGTGGCCCGATCTCGGCGAGCACCAGGCGGCCGGCGGCGACGAGGCGCTCTTGGGCGGCCGTGGCGTCGGCGTGCGTAACGTTCTTGAAATCGTCGGTCTTGCGGGCGCGCGAGGCGAGGCTGGTGGGCGCCATCGGGTCGGCCGCGACCTTCGCGCCGCCTTTGACCGCGCTATCGAGGAAGGCGATGAGCCGCGTCTCGAGCTCGATGCGCTCGAGGGTGGTGCCGCCCTCGACCAGGTCGAAGACGCCGGCCTTCCAGCGCAGCGCGATCTTGTCGCCCCGCTTGCCGTAGTTGGCCTTCTTGAGCGCGAGCGTGCGGAGATCCGATTCCTCGTCGGGCTGCGTCAGATAGAGGCGGCTGCGGCAGGCGTTGTTCCAGGCGGTCGAGCCGCCGGTGCCGGCGCCCGACGCCATGCCGGCGACGGACGGATGCCCGGCGGCGACCACGGCGCCATCGATCTCGCGCGCGATCTGCGTCAGCGCACCGATGAAGCCGCGCGCCTGGATGCGCTTCACCTCGTCGCCGCCGAAGACGTCGTGCAGGGCGTCGACGAGCAGCAGCCGCGTGCCCGTCTGCTTCACGGTCGAGAGCAGGCGCCGGAATTCCTCGGTGCGCACGCCCTTGGCGCCGTCCGGGAATGTCATCAACACGCTGTCGAGGCCGGCGCGCCCGGTCCAGAGGAGGTTCTCGAGATCGCCGAAGCCGATGCCAAGGCGCTCGTTGATTGCGGCTTGACGCCGGTGCAGCTCGTCGTCGTCGTCCTCGCAGCTGAAGTAAAACGCCTTCATCCGCGCCGCCGGCCGGCCGAGGAACGCGCCGCCGATCGCCGCCGCAGTACCGAGCTGCTGAAGCAGCGTGCTCTTGCCCACGCCGCCATCGCCCATGAACAGCGTCGTGTGGCGGAGCGGAACGAGGCCCGGCACCGCCCACTCGCGCTCGGGCACCAGCTTCTTGTCGAGAGTGATCGGATCGACGAACGGCAGCGGCTCAGCCGGAGGCTCGTATTGCAGATCTTCGCGGTAAGCCTCGAGCGGCGGCGCTTCGTGCTCGGCCAGATCGCCGTCAACCCGTTCATCGCGCGGCTCGGCCTCTACGTGACCCCGCCTCGTCCCGCGGCGCTCCCGCTCCGCTCGCAACCGCTCGGCTTCGCCCGGCTTGAACATCACAGGCACCCGAAAGCTGCGAGCATTTCCGCCACCAGCTCGCGCTCGCGCGGATCGGCGAGGCTCAGGACAGCGGCGGGCCCGACCTCATGGGGCGGCAATCCGAGTATGGAGTCGCCCGCGGCCTTCCCGAGCGCGGCGAGGCCCGGCCAATGGTGCTCGGCAAACAGGGACCAGACGCGGCGCCAATCGCCCTCGCGGCACAGCGCGCCGGCGCTGCGCATATCGCGCGCCAGGTCGAGCGGCGCGGGCGATGCTGGCAATGTGTCCGGGGCGGTAGACACGGGCCCGATCCCTCTTCGCGCACGCGGCCCGTCCTCGTTTCGGCGAGGCGGGCCGTTTTCGTTCAGGATCAGGCGGCGGCCTTGGGCTCGCCGGCCAGCAAGCGCTCGAAGGCGGCGCGCGGCACGAGGATCAGCTTCCCAAGCCGCAGCGTCGGGATATCGCCGCGTCGTGCGGCCTCATAAGCGGCGTTGATGCCGATGCCGAGGCGCTCCGCGACCTCTCGCATCTTCATCGTCTCTGAGGTTTGGCGCTTTCTACTGACCATGTATGCGCTCCTGGGGGGCGATCCGGATTTTGTGGGTCCTAAATGTGGGACCGCAGCCCTTAGCATAGTTTAGGCATTTTTCATGTCAAGTCCCACTTGTAGGACCATTTCCTTTTGTGCTATCTCTATTGATGCCGACACGCTACGGCACATCACGGTTCTTCACACCGCACTCAGGGTTCGGATGCCTCGAAAGAAGAAGCCTGGCTACACGCAATTCAAACTGCGGATCAGCGACGAGCTCCGCGAGCGTCTCGAGAAGGCGGCCGCCGCGCGAGGCGTCTCGCTCAATCACGAAGCAGTGGAACGGCTGGAGCGCTCGCTCGAGTTGGACTTAACCGCATCGAGCTGGAAGGCGGGCCGCGACTTGCTCCCACGTTTGAGCGTGATCGGCACGGCAATGGATCGCGCCGGCGCTCGTGTCTTCCGTCGAAGCGAAAAGGCGCCGACATGGCTGGCCGATCCGAGGGCTGTGCGTGCCGCCATCGACGCCGTGCGCAAGGAGCTCGACGAATGGGAAGCCGCGATCGAGCCCGATCTTCCATCGCCACCGGAGGAAGAGCCTCAACCGCAGCAGAGCGCGCTGCCGCCAGGCCTTGTAGAGGAGCTTCGCCGACTGCTGCGCAGGGAATTCAGAACCGCGGGCCTGTTCTCAGGAGCCAGCGCCTTCCCCAACCGCGCAGGCTCGGCAACGCCCGCACCCGCCAAGAAGGATAAATCCGATGAGTAAAGGCCACATCCGCCAACGCGGCGACAGCTTCGAGCTCAAGTTCGACCTCGGCCGCGATCCGACGACCGGCAAGCGCAGGATCCAGTATCACACGGTCCGCGGCACCAAGCGCGACGCACAAGCGAAGCTGCGCGCGTTGATGAAAGCGGTCGACGAGCATTCGTTCGTCGAGCCGAGCAAGCTCACGGTGGCGGATTACATGCGCGATCGGGTTGCGCAGTGGGAAACCAGCCTCGAGCCGATCACGCGCAAGACCGCCGAGCGGTATCGCGAGTTAGTCAAACACCAGATCGTGCCGCACCTTGGGGCGATGACACTGCAAAAGCTGAAACCGGCGGACATCGAAGGTTGGCACGGGACGCTCAAGGCGAGTGGCCGGAAGGATGGCAAGGGCGGCGTCAGCGCGCGCACCATCGTGCAGGCGCATCGCGTGCTACAGCGGGCGCTCCGCGAGGCCCATAAGAACGACTTGGTTTCGAAGAATGTCGGCTCGCTCCAACGGGCGCCGAAGGTCAAGCGCGAGGAAGTCGAGATCCTCGACCCCGAGCAGGTGGCCAGCGTCGTGACGAAACTCCGGACGCACTCGCGCTACCCCGTCTTCGTGACGGCCCTCTTCACCGGCATGCGCCGCGGCGAACTGCTGGCGCTCCGGTGGAGTACGGTCAACCTGGACAAGAAGACGCTGCAAGTGCGCGAAGCGCTTGAGGAGTGCAAGCGCAAGGTCGTCGACGGCAATGAGACGGGCGGTGTCCGGGTCAAGGGCCCCAAGACGGACGCCGGGGTCCGCGACATCGCCCTGCCCGACATCGTGGTCGACGTGTTGCGCAATTATCGTCGCACCGTCCTCGAGCAGCGCCTCGCCCTCGGCCTCGGCAAACTGCCCGACGACGCGCTCATGTTTCCGGGCGACGACGGCACCTATATGAGCCCGGCCGCCCTGACCAACGCCTGGCGCCGCGCGGCCAAGGCCCTCGCCTTCGATGGCGTCACCCTGCACGCGCTCCGCCACACGCACGCATCGCAGCTCATCGAGGCCGGCGTCGACATCGTGACCATCAGCCGCCGTCTCGGCCACGCCTCGGCCAACATCACGCTCGCCGTTTATGCGCACCTCTTCCGCAAGAGCGACGACAAGGCCGCGGCGGCGATCAACAGCGCCTTGGCAGGACTCGGCGCATCGTGATAGCAAGGGCGTGCTCGATGGTGGCAATCCGGTGGCAATTCGGCCCTTAGGCCGCTTCTGTTCCAGCGATGATTGCTAGTAAGTCCTTGAACGGACGACACTGAGGCCCGGTGGTCGAGTGGTTAGGCAGCGGACTGCAAATCCGTCTACGTCGGTTCAATTCCGGCCCGGGCCTCCATCCGGCGCTGGCACCAACGCTTCGCGACCTTTCAGGCGAAGCGAAGCTTCGCCTCGAGGCTGGCGCGGCCAGCGACCGCGGCCGGAGCCGCGGTCTCAGGGCTACGCTGCGACGGGCGCCGGGCGCGCGTCGAGCGTTGCGCGGTCGTAGAGCAGCAGCGCTTTCTCGCCCGCCGAGAGCGCCTGACCGTTCGCGAGCTTCCGCCGGGCGACGAACAGCTCGGCCGATTCGTCGGGCGGCTTCTCCTCCGCGCTCGCCAGCGCCAGCTTGTGGACGGCGTTCGCGAGCGGATCGGTGAGCACGCGGCGCAGTCCGTCTTCCTCTCCGCGCGGACGCGCTTGCAGCTCGGCGAAGATCTCGCGCGCGCGGACCAGCACCGGCGGCGGCGCGGTCTCCTCCGGAATCAGGAAGAACCGGCGCCGGCGCAACCAGGCTCCGAGGTCGCGGCGCGAGCTCAGTTGCGCGATCGGCACGGCCAGAACAAGGCCGGCAACCAGCGGCGAAAGCCAGAAGAAGAGGTTGGGATCGATAGCGAAGGCGAGCAGGCCCACGAACAGGCCGAGCAGCATGTGGCCGATATGCGCCTTGAACGCCACCGGCCAGGGAATGCCGCCGTCGTCGCGGTTCTGCGGCGTCCATTCGATCGTGCCGCCCAGCAGCGTCGTCGCCACGAACTTGCTTTGGAACAGCATCATCGCCGGCGCCAGCAGCGTCGAATAGACGAGCTCGGCGGCCGTGCCCACGATCACGCGGATTGCACCGCCCGCCCGGCGCCGCATCGGCGCGTCGAGGAGGACGAGCAACACGCCGAGCAGGCGCGGCACCAAAAGGAAGCCGAGCGCCAGAAGGAAGAGGCTCTTCGCGAGGGCCGCGTCGAAGATCGGCCAATCCGGGAAGAGCTGCTTCTGCACCCCGAAATACGCTTTCGGGAACAGCGTGTTCACCGCCGCGATCGTGAGGCCCAAGCCGAGGAACAAGAGCCACAGCGGCGACGCCGCGTACGACATGATGCCGCTCAGGAAATGGAAGCGGCTCACCGGGTTGAGGCCGCGCGCGCCCATCACGCGCGCGTGCTGGAGATTGCCCTGGCACCAGCGGTGGTCGCGCTTGGCGTAGTCGAGCAGGGTCGGCGGCGCTTCCTCGTAGGAGCCGCTGAGTTCGGGGACAAGCCACACCGACCAGCCGCCGCGCACGAGCAGCGCCGCCTCGACGAAATCGTGCGAGAGGATGTGGCCGCCGAACGGCGGCCTCCCGGAAAGCTCGGGGAGTCCGCAATGCGCCATGAACGCGCGCGTCCGGATGATCGCGTTGTGGCCCCAGTAGTTCCCCTCGCCCATCTGCCAGAAGGCCTGTCCGGCCGCAAACACCGGACCGTAGATGCGGCCGGCGAATTGCAGCATGCGCGCGAACAGCGTGTTGCGGTTGACGCAGATCGGCGGCGCCTGGATAAGGCCGGCGCCGGGATTGGCCTCCATGAGCCGCGCCATCGCGACCAGCGTGCGCCCTTCCATCAGGCTGTCGGCATCGAGAACGACCGTGTAGTCGTAGTGGCGGCCCCAGCGCCTGAGGAAATCGGCGACGTTGCCGGATTTCTTCGCCGTGTTCTGGCGGCGGCGCCGGTAGTAGAGGCGCGTGCCCGGCCCGAGCCGCGCCGTGAGCGCGTGCCAGGCAAGCTCCTCGGCCACCCAGATGTCCGGGTTGGTCGTGTCGCTCAGCATGTAGAAATCGAACGCGTGACCTTCGCCCGTGGCGGCGACCGATTCATAGATCGCCTGCATGTTGGCGAAGACACGCGCGGGGTCCTCGTTGAAGATCGCCATCACGACCGCGGTGCGGCTCTCGCGCCGCGCGGCAGGGTCCGCGGGCTGGCGGAGTCCCGGCTGGCGCGTTCGCGCGAGCAACATCGCGGAGCCGGCGATCGCGGTCCAGAACGAGAATGCGATCCAGAGGAAGCAGCCGACGAACAGCGCCAGCAGCAGGATCTCGAGCGTGCCGAGACCGTGGTTGCCGGCTAGCACGATCGAGAGCTGGGCCGAGGCCCAGCCGGTCGTGGCCAGAGTCAGCAGCGCGAGCGCGCCGCGGCGCAGCCAGGCCTGGGCCCGGTATCTGTGTGGCCGGTGCACCATCGGCACCGCGCTCAGGCGGTGCGGGCCCGCAGGGGCTTCAGCGCAAACTGGCGCAGCCGTGGCCGCGCCAATTCCGCTGCGGGCATGGCGTCGCCGAGGATGGCGGGCGGGAGCGACGGAAGGCCGCGGCGCAGCACTTCGGCCAACGCCACGGGCGGCGCGTCGGCAAAGAGAGCCAGCGGCCAGCGCCGGGCGGCGCGCGTGGTGAGCCAGGCGACGCGGCCGGCGGCTAGGGCCTTCGCGGCCTCGCTTTCCGGCCGGCCGAGCAGGTCCGCGAACCAGAGGCCCGCGGCCGCGTCGATCTGCACCGGCGAGGCGGCCGGCGCCATCCGGCCGAGCCGACGGGCTAGCTCCTTCAGCGCCGCCTCATCTTCGATGGCGAAGCCGCGCAAAAAGCTGCGCAAGCGCCGCTCGGCTTCGGCCGAGAACGAGCGCGGGCGGCCTCGACTCGGGTTCTTCAGCCGGTCCATTGGAAGCTCCAGATCTCGGTCAGCGCTTCGGCGCCGTGTTTCAGGAAGGCCCTCAGCTCCTGCGGGCGCGAGCCCTCGGGGCGGAAATCGAAATAGAGGCGCCACCCCGCGGGCCCGGGCAGACGCTGCACCTCGACGTTGGCGATCCTGCCCTCGGAAACGGTGATCACCGGTTCGATCTGTTTCGCCTCGGCGATCTTGTCGAGGCCGCCGCCGCGGAAATCGATCACGAATTTGCGCAGACCGTCCGCGGTCCGGCCGGCAAAGCCGCCGCGGCCGAGGCGCGTCGCCGCGACGGTCGCGAGCGGCGGCCGGTGCGGCGCTTCGCCCCAGTGCAGGCGATAGGTCAAATCGAAGCGCTGGCTGGGCTCGGGCTGCTTGGCCGGCATCCAGAAAGCGACGACGTTGTCGTGGATCTCGGCGTCGGTCGGGATTTCCACGAGCCACACCGCGCCGGCGCCGAAACCCTGGACCGGCTCGACCCAGATGCTGGGTCGGCGCTCGTAGTGCGCTTCGAGGTCCTGATAGTCGCGGAAGTCGCGGCTCCGCTGAAGCAGGCCGAAGCCGCGCATGTTCTGCTCGGCAAACAGGCTCAGTTGCAGGCGCTTCGGATTGGCCAGCGGGCGCCAGAGCCATTCGCCCGAGCTGCCCCACACCGCAAGGCCGTCCGAATCGTGGACGCTCGGACGGAAATCCTCGGTGCGCGGCGGCGTGGTGTTGCCGTGCAGGAACATCGACGTGAGCGGCGTCACGCCGAGGCGCTCTACCTTGCGGCGCGGGAACAGGGCGGCCGTCACGTCCATCATCGTGGACTTGCCGGGCATCACGGCGAAGCTGAAGGCGCCGGTGATGCTGCGGCTGTCGAGCAGCGCGTGGATCAGGATCTGCGTCGCGCCCGGGCGCGGCCGTTCGATGAAGAAGTCGCGGAAGAACGGAAACTCCTCGCCGGTCGGGATCGCCGTGTCGATCGCCAGGCCGCGCGCCGACAGACCATAAACTTGGCCGCGGCCGAGCGAGCGGAAATAGCTGGCGCCGAGGAACGTGAGCAGCTCGTCCTGATAGTCCGGGCGGTTCAGCGGGTGATGCAGCCGGAAGCCGGCAAAGCCGAGCGTGTCCGGCACCGCCTCGTCGAATTTGTTCTTGCCGTAGTCGAACAACGCCGTTTCGTAGAGCACTTCGCGCGCGACGCCGTCGGCGACCTCGTAGACGTGCACCGGCCGCTTGTAGACCGAGCCCAGATGGAAGAACTGTGCGCTGAACGGCAGGTTCTGCTCGCGCCAGAGCGCCTGGTCGGCGCGAAAGCGAACGTCGCGGTAGCCGTCGTAGTCGAGCCTGTCGATGAAGGCCGGCAGCTTCGGCGCCGCGGCCTCGTGCGGCTTCTTCGCCATGGCCTCGGCAAGCTGGACGAGCCACTGCGTGCTGAAGGGCTGCGTCTTGGCGCCGAGCCGCGCGGCCTGGCCAAGGCGCGGAAAACCCAACCCGGCCGCGAACGCAAGCGCGGCGGACCCAGACAGCACCTGTCTGCGGGTTTTTTTCACCATAATGCCGGCCCGTCCCGCTCTCTCGCGCCCACCTCTGCGCCGGCACTTCCCCAAGCTAGCACGAATGGGAAAGAAGGATGCGGCCCTGCGAAGTTCAAGAGGCGTGGCCGGGAATATTACATACCGCGTGCTGCACCTCAAACGGGCGGCGGCGCGGCCCAGAATCGCGCCTAAAGCGGAGCTGCTCGGCGCGGCACTTGAGATACGGGCATATACCCGCTTGACCGCCGCAGCCCGTTTGCTCAGGGTGCTTGGCCGGAGGGTCTGACGAGATGGCATCGCAGGCGATACTTGTGATCGGCGCAGGCGATTACACGGGAGGCGCGGTCGCGCGGCGATTTGCGCGCGAAGGGTTCGTCGCCTGCGTGACAAGGCGCCACGCGGACAAACTGGCGCCGCTGGTGGAACAAATCCGCGCCGAGGGCGGGCAGGCGCACGCCTTCGGCAGCGACGCGCGGCGCGAAGAGCAAGTGGTCGAATTGTTCGGGCAAATCGAGCGCGACATCGGCCCCGTCGAGGTCTGCGTCTACAACGTGGGCGGCAACGTCCGGTTCCCGATTCTGGAGACGACATCGCGCGTGTATTTCAAGGTGTGGGAGATGTGCGCGCTGGGCGCGTTTCTCGCCGGGCGCGAGGCGGCGAAATACATGGTAAATCGCGGCCGCGGCACGATCCTCTTCACTGGCGCCACGGCGAGCGTGCGCGGCGGCGCCGGCTATGCCGCGTTCGCGGGCGGCAAGCACGCGAAGCGAGCGCTCGCGCAATCGATGGCGCGCGAACTCGGGCCCAAGGGCATTCACGTCGCCCATGTCGTGATCGACGGCGGCATCGACACGGCGTTCATCCGCGAGATGCGGCCCGACATCTACGATCAGCGCAAAGGCGCCGACGGCCTGCTGGCGCCCCAGGCCATCGCCGAGACCTACTGGCAGATCCACAGGCAGCCGCGCGCCGCCTGGACCTTCGAGACCGACCTCCGCCCATGGTCCGAGACGTGGTGACGCGGAGTCTCACCTGTAGGGGCGCGCTGCGCGCGCCCTGTGGCCACAAGTTGAAGGTTCGCCTGCAGAGAGAGGGCGCGCGCAGCGCGCCCCTACGCGTGAGACGCCGCGTCTCTCCCTCGTCCAAGCAGCTTCAGCACCGCGTCGGGCCGCGGGATCGGGGCGACGGCGCCGTAACCCTCGGTCTTGAGCGCCGCCGCTGCGTTGGCGTAGCGCGCCGCGGCGAATGCGTCGTCGCCGGCGAGCCGGCGCGCAAGGAACGCGCCCGCGAACGTATCGCCCGCGCCGGTGGCGTCGACGGCTTTCACTGCGTGGCCAGCAACGGCCTCGCGCTTCGAGCGCGTGGCGACCAGCGCGCCCTTCCCGCCCGTCTTCACAATAACAGTCGCGGGGCCGAGGCCAAGCACGTGATCGGCCACCGCCTCGGCCACCTCGTGGCCCCACAGCGTCGCCGCCTCCTCGTCGCTGGTGAACACGATGTCCGCGCGCCGGCAGGCTTCCTCGATCGCGGGCCGCGCCTTCTCGAGCGGCCAGAGGCGGAGGCGCAGATTGGTGTCGTAAGCGATCGCGACGCCGCGTTTCTTCGCCAGCGCCATCGCGTGCAGAACGGCTTCGTTGGCGCTCTCGCCGATCGCCTGGCTGATCGCCGACGTCCCGAAGAAGCTCGCGGCCGTGATGTAGTCCTCGGGGATCTCCGCTTTGGTGAGCCGGCTCGCCGCCGAGCCTGCGCGGTAGAACGTGAACTCGTGCCCGCGCTCGGAATGCGTGACGAAATAGATGCCGGTCGGCGCGTCTTTGCGCCGGATGACGGCGCTCGCATCGACCTTCTCCGCCGCCCAGAGCCGTATCAGCGCGTCGCCGAACGGGTCGCTGCCGATGGCAGTGATGTAGCCGGTGGAAGCGCCCTGCCGCGCCGCCGCGATCGCGCAGTTCGACGTATCGCCGCCGTGACCCTCGAGCCAATGCACGCGCCCGTGGGCGCCCGGCGGTTGCCGGTTGAACTCGATCATCGGCTCGCCGAGACAGACGATATCGGGCATCGCGCTCCTCTCTTCGCCCCGTCACAATAACGCGCCGGAAAGGATGCGGAATGCGCAAATCCGTCGAGTTCTTTTTCGACTACGGTAGCCCCACCTCGCATCTCGCCTTCTTCGAGCTGCGCAAGATCGCGCGCGCGGCCGGCGCGGAAATCGTGTGGCGGCCGATCCTGTTGGGCGGCGTGTTCAAGGCGATCAACAGCCGTTCGCCGGTCGAGGTGGTGCCCAAGGGCAAGTGGATGATGTGGGACCTCGCGAACTATGCTGCGCGCTACGGCGTACCGTTCAAGCTCAATCCGCATTTCGTCATCAACACGCTGCCGCTGATGCGCGGGGCCATCGTCGCCGAGCGCCGCGGCGAGCTCGAGCGCTATTCCGAGGCGATGTTCCTCGCCGTCTGGCGCGACGCGCTCAGCATGGGCGATCCCGCCGTGATCGGCGAGACGCTCGCCAGGAACGGCTTCGACGCCAGGGCCTATTTCGCAGGCACGCAGGAGCCGGCGGTCAAGGACGATCTCAAAGCGCGAACCGACGCCGCCGTCGCGCGCGGCGTGTTCGGCCTCCCCACCTTCTTCATCGGCGAGAAGATGTGGTGGGGCCAGGACCGGCTCGATTGGGTCAAGGACGCGCTGCGCGGTTGAAAAGGCGCCGTGCGCTAGATTAGTCGCGGCTTTCGGCGTGATCGGCGGGCGGCGGGCCGGCGGCGGGCGCCATCTTGGCCAGCTCGATCCTGGACTTGGCGATGTCGAGCAGGCGGCGGGTCTCGCCGAGGATCGGCGAATCGGGTTCGAGTCTCTCGGCGGCGGCCACGAACCGTTCGGCCGCGCGAAGCTCGCCGCGCGCGATCAGCTCGCGCGCGCGGGTGAGCAGCAGGTGCGCCATCTGCCGCGCGCTTTCGCCGGCGTCGGTGCCGGGGATCGGCGTGCTACGCTCGCCGCGATCCACGGCGGCGCGTTCGCCCGGCGGCGCGCTGCCGCCATTCCAAACGACATTCAAGAAATCGCCCGAAAACGCGGCGGCCGCGCCGGCAAGTCCGCCGAGGACGATCCCGACGCAGCGCTGGAGCCACACCGTGCGGCGGCCGGGAGGAGGCGCAGCAACCTGGTGCATCGGATCCCGCTCGTCCTTGCGCATGGCCCTACTTTCCTCGCAACGCCCGACAGATGCTCCGCGCACCCGTCCCGGAGAGAGTATTGCTTTTCGCGTGGGCCGAGAAGGCAGGTAATGTTGCGTTAACTATGAATTCCAGCCTGCTGGAACGGTTGGGCTATTTGAGTATTCCTCCGAGAATGCCGCGGATGATTGCACGGCCGACTTGCGAACCCACGGCGCGGGCCGCGCTCTTGGCCATCGCCTCGCCGATGCCCTCCCGCCGTGAGGGCTTGCCGCCCGATCCGAAAATGCCGCCGAGCACGCCGCCGATTCCGCTTCCCTGGCGCTGCAATATGGGCGGGGGACGGTGAGCCGGTTGCGGCGCCGAGGGTGCGCGTCCTGCGGCCGGGCCGGGTTTGAAAACGGGCGGCGCATCCTCGACCGGCGGCGGCGCGGCCGGCTCCTCGGACTTCACGCGCCCGCCGGCGCGGCCGGTCAGCATCTCGTAGGCGCTGTCGCGGTCGACCGTTTCGCCGTAGGTCTCCGCGAGGCCGCTGGCGGCGATCGCCGCCCGGCGCTCTTCGTCGGTGATGACGTCGAGGCGGGACTCGGGCGGCCGCACCAGCGCGCGCTCGACCGGCGTCGGCATGCCCTTCGCGTCGAGCGTCGAGATCAGCGCCTCGCCGACGCCGAGCTCGCCGATCGCCTTCTCGACGTCGAGCTTGGGATTGAGGCGGAACGTCTCGGCCGCGGCGCGCACCGCCTTCTGGTCGCGCACGGTGAATGCGCGCAGCGCGTGCTGCACCCGGTTGCCGAGCTGGCCCAGCACGATGTCGGGGATATCGAGCGGGTTCTGCGTCACGTAGTAGACCCCGACGCCCTTGGAGCGGATGAGGCGCGTCACCTGCTCGATCTTCTCGAGCAGCGGCTTCGGCGCGTCGCTGAACAGAAGATGCGCCTCGTCGAAGAAGAAGAGGAGCTTCGGCTTCTCCGGATCGCCCACTTCCGGGAGCTGCTCCCACAGCTCCGAGAGCAGCCACAGCAGCACGGTTGAATAGAGCTTGGGCTTGTTCAAGAGCCGCTCGGCGGCCAGCACGTTGACGGCGCCGCGCCCCTCGGTGTCGGTGCGCATCAGGTCGGCGAGCTGCACGACCGGCTCGCCGAAGAAGTGGTCGGCGCCCTCCTGCTCGAGCACGAGCAGGCCGCGCTGGATCGAAGCCAGCGAGGCCTGCGCGATCTTGCCGTAGTGGCCCTCGATCTCGTCGCGTTTCTCGTCGAGGAAGCGCAGCAGCGCTTGCAGGTCCTTCAAGTCGAGCAGCAGCAGCCCGTTGTCGTCGGCGACCTTGAAGGCGAGGTAGAGCACCGCCTCCTGCACGCCGGAGAGGCCGAGCAGGCGGGAGAGCAGCAGCGGGCCGAGCTCGGAGATGGTGGCGCGCAGCGGCAGGCCGCGCTCGCCATAGACGTCCCAGAACACCGCCGGCGCGGCGCGGTAGGCGAAGCCCGAGAGGCTGATCGCTTTCGCGCGCTCGGCGATCTTGGCATTGGGATTGCCGGGCCGGGCGAGTCCCGCGAGATCGCCCTTCACGTCGGCGACGAAGCAGGGCACGCCCTGGCGCGACATCTGCTCGGCGATGACGCGCAGCGTCACCGTCTTGCCGGTGCCGGTGGCGCCGGCGATGAGGCCGTGACGGTTGGCCATGTGCGGCAGCAAATGGACCGGCGCGCCGCCCGCCTTGCCGAGAAGGATCGCGTCCGCCATCCCGCACCTCCCCTATCGGGCCGGGTAGATAGCAGCGCGCGCCGCCGCTGACCAGCCGCCGGGGCGCGGCGATGCGGCGATCATCCGATCGCGCGTGCGCCGCGTAGAGGGAGCGCATGCCCGCAGGATGGAGGATCCGATGCACGATGCGATCGCGCCCGATCTACGCGCCCGCCGCGAGGCCGTCATCCGCGCCCATGCCGACGCCGAGAACCGCCACGACGTCGAAGCGGCGCTCGGAACGTTCCATACGCCGCGCTATGAGGTTGTGCCGCTGGGCGAGCCCATTGACGGCGCCGCCAACGTGCGCGCGCTGCTCCGGGGTCTGCTCGAGGGATTCCCCGATTTCCGCGCCGAAATCGAGCGCCTCCATCACAGCGACGACGCGGTCGCCGCCGAGATTCGCATAAGTGGCACCCACCGCGGGCCCTGGGCCGGCATTCCGCCCACGGGCCGGCGCATCGACGTGCCGCTGCTGAGTCTCTTCATGTTCGATGGCGACAAGCTCGAATGCGAGAAAGTGTATTTCGACATGGCGACGCTGATGCGGCAGCTCGGCGTGGTGACCTAGGCCGAAGCAATGCTCATCACGAAGACACGAAGGCCACGAACAATGATGTTCATGCGCCTTTGGCGCGCCATTCCTCGTTGCTTCGCGACCTTCGTGTCTTCGCGGAGAATCTCCTTCGCTACTGTTTCTTCTTCTCGACCTTGTTCCGCACGGGTTTCACGGATTTCAGGTAGACCGCGATCGCCTTCAGATCCTCGTCAGTGAGGAGGCTGGTGCCGTGATTGACAACGTCGGTCATGGCGCCGCCGACGAAATTTCCATCGGGCATGAATCCGGTCTTGAGCACATCGACGATGTTGCTGTCGGTCCACTTGCCGATGCCGGTTTCTTCGTCGGGCGTGATATTGGGCGCGATGCCGCCCTCGATGTCAGGTGCGCCGGCGAAGGCCATGGCGCGCTTCGCGCCGCCAAGCCCGTCGCGCGGCGTGTGGCATTCGCCGCAATGTGCGAGGTGGTTCACGAGATAGGCGCCGCGGTTCCACTCGGCCGATTTCGTCTCGTCGCGCCGGAAGCGCGCGCGGTCGAAATACATCCACTTCCAGAAGGTGAGGCCGAAACGGATGTTGTAGGGAAAATCGACCGCGTGCGGCTTGTTGGGTTTGGCCTCGGCGGGGAGCGAGAAGATGTAGGCCTTGATGTCCACGAGGTCGCTGTCGTCGGCGCCGGCGAACGAGGTGTAGGGGAAGGCCGGAAAATAGTTGTGTCCGCTGGGGGCGCGGCCGGCGCGGAACGCATGGACGAAGTCGGCGTCCGACCACTTGCCGATGCCGTGGACGGGCTCCTTGGTGATGTTGGGCGCGTGGAACGTGCCGAACGGCGTCTTCAGCGCGCGGCCGCCGCCCAGGACCGGCCCCTTGTCCTTCAGCACCCGCTCCTCGGTGTGGCACGCGATGCAGCCGCCGGCGCGGATCAGATATTCGCCACGCTTGGCGTCCGGCGCCGCGGTGATGGCGAGCGCGGGCGCACCCCACTGTCCTTCCCAGAGCGCCGCGCCGAGCACCGCCACCGCCGCCAAGGCTGCGATCCCGAGCACGGCCTTGTAGCCGGTCTTCATGCGGCTGCTCCAAAAAGCGAAAGGCGCGGCGGGATTATCCCGCCGCGCCTTTTTGACGGCTAGATGGTGTCGCGTCTACTGCTGCCGCTGATAAGAGCCGTGGCAACCGCCGCAACCATCTTTGCCGAGAGCGCCGAACGCGGCCATCGCCGCGGCCGGGTCGCCGCCCTTGAGCGCATCGGCGAGCGCCATCGCGAGGCCGCCCATCGTATCAGCCGCCTTCTTAAAGCCGGCCGGATCGGCCCAAATCTTGTCGAGCGCCTTGGTTTCTCCAGCTTTCGAGTCAGACCCCCTGGGAAACATTGTAGGAATAGCCCGGGACGAAAAAGCCAGCGCACGCGCTGCGCCCTCGACCTGCTTCAGGCGCGCCGGATCCTTGGAGTCGATCGCCGCCTTGATGGCGCCCGCCGCTGATCCCTGTAAGCGCATTAGTGCTTGGCGCTCCGTGATCGCATCCTTGCCCTCTCCCGCGAATGAAGCGCCGATGACCGCCAAGGACACGCTGGAACCGAGCACGAGCGCCGAGAGCGCAATTCCCAATTTCCTCATTTGTCCCTCCTGGTTGGCGCCGCCCGGTCATGCCGAGGATAATGCCGCGCGGCGGAAGCACTCTGCCTCAAACCGAGAACAGCGATGAAAGCCCATCCTTGCTAGCTCACGAAACTGTGATTTCGGCCAAGTCTTTGACTTTGAGGGCCCTTCCGGCTAGGCACGCGCGCTTCCGGGGACCGTACAAAGTGCCATGACTCGCATCACCAGCGTCTGCGTCTATGCCGGTTCGCGGCCCGGCCGCAATCCCGTCTATCGCGTCGCAGCCGAAAACCTCGGCCGCGGGCTGGCCGAGCGCCGCATGACGCTCGTCTATGGCGGAGGCAATGTGGGCATCATGAGCGCCATGGCCGATGCGGCGCTGGCCGCGGGCGGGCGCGTCGTGGGCGTGATCCCGCGCTTCCTCGAGGAGCGCGAGATACGCCGCAGCGACCTTACCGAGCAGCACACCGTCGCCACGATGCACGAGCGCAAGGCCAAGATGGCGGAGCTTTCCGACGCCTTCGTCGTTCTCCCCGGCGGGCTCGGCACGCTCGACGAAACGTTCGAGATTCTGACCTGGCGGCAGCTGCGCCTCCACAATCATCCGATCCTGCTCGCCGACATCGGCGGCTACTGGTGCGATCTCTTGCGCCAGATCGACCGCGGCGTGAGCGAAGGCTTCGTCCCCGCCGACGAAGGTCGCCTCTTCGAGCGCCACGAGACAATCGAGGCGGTGCTCGCGCGCCTCGACACGCTCGCCGCGCCCGCCCACGCCGACGCGCTCCGCCGCGCGTAGGCAACGGGGTCGGAGAAAGGAAGATTGGGAAACCACAGAGGACACGGAGGACACAGAGAAAGGGTTTCGCGCACGCGCTGGGCGCTTTTTCCTTTCTCCGTGTCCTCCGTGTCCTCCGTGGTTCAATTCTCTTTCTCCCCGCCTCCCGCTCGCTGCGGCCTTTCTGCTGCGGCGAAGCATGCGCTTGCGCCGCGGGCAAAGCGCCGCCTATGGTCCGGCGCCGGCTGGCTCAAGACGGCCATCCGCGCCCACCGCTCGACCCCAGCCGGACCGCAACCAATGAAAAAGATCAAAGTGAAGAATCCCGTCGCCGATCTCGACGGCGACGAGATGACCCGCATCATCTGGAAGTTGATCAAGGACAAGCTGATCCTTCCCTATCTCGACATCGACCTCAAGTATTTCGATCTCGGCGTCGAGCACCGCGACGCCACGCGCGACCGCGTCACGATCGACGCGGCCGAGGCGATTCGCCAATACGGCGTCGGCGTCAAGTGCGCGACGATCACGCCCGACGAGGCGCGGGTCAAAGAGTTCAAGCTCAAGGAGATGTACAAGTCGCCCAACGGCACGATCCGCAACATCCTGGGCGGTACGATCTTCCGCGAGCCGATCGTCTGCAAGAACGTGCCGCGGCTCGTGCAGGGCTGGACGCAGCCGATCGTCATCGGCCGTCACGCCTTCGCCGACCAGTATCGCGCGACGGATTTCGTCGTGCCGGGCAAGGGCAAGCTCACGCTCACCTTCACCGGCGACGACGGCAAGAAGATCGAGAAAGAGGTGTACGCGTATCCGGGCGGCGGCGTCGCGATGGCGATGTACAACCTCGACGCCTCGATCCGCGACTTCGCGCGCGCTTGTTTGAACTATGCGCTGCAGCGGAAGTATCCGCTCTATCTCTCGACCAAGAACACGATCCTGAAGGCCTATGACGGGCGCTTCAAGGATCTGTTCCAGGAGATCTACGAGAACGAATACGCCGAAAAGTACAAGGCGGCCGGAATCACCTACGAGCACCGGCTCATCGACGACATGGTGGCGGCCGCGCTCAAGTGGAGCGGCGCCTTCGTCTGGGCGTGCAAGAACTACGACGGCGACGTTCAGTCCGATCAAGTGGCGCAGGGCTTCGGCTCGCTCGGGCTCATGACCTCGGTGCTGATGACGCCGGACGGCAAGACGATCGAGGCCGAGGCCGCGCACGGCACGGTCACGCGGCACTACCGCGAGCATCAGAAAGGGAAGGAGACCTCGACCAACCCGATCGCCTCGATCTTCGCCTGGACGCGCGGCCTCGCATTCCGCGGCCGGCTCGACGGCACGCCCGACCTCGTGCGCTTCGCCGAGACGCTCGAGAGGGTCTGCGTCGACACGGTCGAGTCGGGCTTCATGACCAAGGATCTCGCCCTCCTCATCGGCCCCGATCAGAAGTGGCTGACGACGACGCAGTTCCTCGACAAGCTCGACGCCAATCTGAAGACCGCGATGGCGAAGGCCGCGTGAGCGCGGCCGACCCGCTGCCATGGCCCGCGTCCTCGCGTATCTCCTCGTCTTGCTGGCGCTGACCGGCCCCGCCGCCGCGCAGTCGCCTTCGGCGAACCGCGAACTCCTCGCCGCGGCCGAACTGGGCGACGCCGAGGCGGCGCGCCGCGCCCTCGCCGGCGGCGCCGACGTGAATGCGCGCGACCGGCGCCAACGCACCGCGCTCATCATCACAGGCGAGACCGGGCATATCGCGGTGACGCGCGTGCTGATCGCGGCGCGCGCCGAGGTGAACGCGCTCGACGACCGCCGGTACGACGCATTGACCCAGGCCGCGGCGCGCGGCGATCACGCGCTCGTCGAGCTGCTGCTCGGCGTCGGCGCCGACGTGCGCCTCACCACGAGCCCCTACGATGGCACTGCGCTCATCGCCGCGGCCCATCACGGACACGTCGAAGTGATCGCGCTGCTGCTGGCTCGGAACCCTAACCTCGATCACGTGAACAATCTCGGCTGGACGGCGCTGATGGAAGCGATCGTGCTCGGCGACGGCGGCCCGCGCCACACGGAGACGCTGCGCCGCCTCGTCGCCGCCGGGGCCAACGTCAATATCGCCGACCGCGCAGGTGTGACGCCGCTCGCGCATGCGCTGCGGCGCGGCTACGACGCGATGGCGACGTTGCTCGAGGCCGCGGGCGCCAAGCCTTAGAGCGCCTTCCGAAACCGCCGCCTCGGCCTATGCAGCGTAGGGGCGCGCTGCGCGCGCCCTGCCCAAGCCGCACACGCGCACAGCGCGCGGGCCGCAAGCTCCCGTTCCAACCTCGTGCCTATTGCGACAGGGCGCGCGCAGCGCGCCCCTGCGTGTTTCCCACCGAGCCGGATGCTAAGCGTTGTGCCGCCAAAGCGCGAGGCGCGCGGCCTTCTCGATCAGGTGCGAGCGGTCCACGCCGTGCTCGCGCGCACGCTCGTCCACGCGCTCGACGAGGCCGGCGGGCAGATCAACGTGCACGCTCATGCGGTCCGCGATCGGCTCCGGCGCCGTCACCACGATCGGGATCGCCTTCATGCGCGCGGCCCGGTCGAGCAGCCACTCGGGTGCCGTGGGGCGCGGAATCGCCTGCCCCGACGCCGTGCGCAATTCAATCTCCTCGGCGAGCATGCGCTCGGCCAGCGCGCGCGCATCGGCGAGCGTGTCGCTCCACGTGGCGCAGCCCGGGAAATCGGGCAGCTGGAGGCAATAACGGTTCGCGCCGTCCTTGGTCAGCAACGCAATGTAGCAACGCATTACAACCCTCTCGTCGGCTTCACGCCTCAAACAGGTCAGCCAATCGCCGGCAATTCTCCGCTGGGAGCGGCTGCTCGAGCCCTCCAACGGCACCGCTGGTTTTGCTTTTCGTGCGCCGCCCGATCGAAGTGGCGAAACGGGATGCTTGCTTGCCGCGACGCTTGTTTCTTAGTCATGCTTGATGGCTATAGTGTGACGCGCACGAGAATTTTTGTTTTGCGGTGCAGCGGCACCTATCGCACGCGCGCTTCGAATCAGGGCACAACGATTCGCTACCGGAACCCGCGGTGATTCATTGCGGCCGATGACAATTCGTCGCGCCGCGCGCGCCAGATCAGCACGATCAAGCCCGCGTGTGCGATCGCATACAGCAGCAGGCCGCCGCCTTCGACAATGCGGTCCCAGCAATAGCTCGACGCTTCGATGCAGCGGCCGGCCTGACCGAGCCACAGCGTTCCGAGGATTCCGGCACCGGCGATCACGATCCCGGCGCCGACGGTGGCAACGATGCGCCAGGCGCGCCGCGTGCGATCGAAGATCGCGGCGCCGACGATCATGAGAATCCCGGCCAGGGCGAGCGGCGAAAGCAGAACGAGGATCGCCTTCCCGATAGCGCGGCCCCATCCGGCCGGGTCGAGGCTGGCAGCCATCGCCACCCACGCGCCGATGGGCACGAGGCCGAAGAGAATGAGGAGAACAACAACGACGACGGGACTGCGCATCGCGCTAGCCCGGATTTCTCACAGGAGGAGGTGCATCGGGGCTTCGAATCTGCGAAAGCTGTTTTGCGAAGAACGACTTGCGCAGGGTTGGAAGGAGTTCCCCGATGCCGACAGAGTGTAACCC
>Ga0187893_10002357_pt1 | contig 41786 bp, 39 predicted proteins | sample MA1701074metaG_FD_139574 | JGI IMG/M metagenome (GOLD analysis project Ga0187893, IMG submission 139574) | White microbial mat communities from a basaltic lava cave in the Kipuka Kanohina Cave System on the Island of Hawaii, USA - MA170107-4 metaG ...
ATTTCCCCTACCGTCAAGTCATCTCATCCCTTTTACATGCCAACACACTGCCCTCCAAGCCCTGGCCCTTCCGGAGATTTTTCCGCCACTTACTGCTTTCGCTCAGCGGGAACTTCGGGCTAGGCCTTGCCAGGCGCTACGGTTGGGGTCGACCACACGTCTTGCCGCGAACCCTGGAAGTGTGGTGTGGTGGCCCGAGGTGAAAACGAGGCGGCGGCTCCGCCCAGCAGGCGGGAGCACGTTCGTTGTGCGTTTCGTTGTGCGCATGGTGAGTGCTGCGATACCCGGCCGGCAGTCGCTGGGCGGGCTCATGGCCCTGCTGTTTGCCGGCGTGCTGGCGATGCCCGCCGATGCCGGCGACAAGCGCTCGGCGAAGACCTTCCAGGTCCAGCCCGAGGATCTCGACTGCATCGTCGGCTGGCAGCAGGTCCGCAACTTTCGCATCACGAACGTCCTCGGCAAGAACAAGCTCAAAAAGGCCATCAAGGTGGCCGAGCGCCAGCGGGGACGCTACCCCGTCGGCACGATCATTCAGCTGATCCCCTTCGAGGTGATGGTCAAGCACCGGAGGAAGTTCTCGCCCGAGACGAGCGGATGGGAGTTTCTCACCTTGCAGGGCTTCAGCAGCTTCCAGCTGGACATCGATCCGGCGACCGGCAACCCGATCATCGATGCGCAAGGCACGACCGAGGTGACGAACTTTTTCAACGGCAACCGCTTCGGCTGTCACAGCAAGGCGGACGAGCAATTCGACCTCGTGTGCGAGCGGAATCACGGCTGCGACTCCCTCGGGCCGCTTCTTTCCGGCCTCTCGGCGGAGCAGTTCACGAACCTCGCCCTGGCTACCGATCCGCGCTGCGCCGAGCTGGCGGCCGCGGGAGGCGAGTAGACGGCCCAGCGCCGATCGTGACCGTCCTCGTTGCGTCGCTCGCCCTGGCACTGATCGGTTTCGACCCGTCGGCACGCGTCCTGGCCGAGTCGCCGGTCGTTGACGGCTCCGATTCGCCACCGTTGCCGGCGCCGCTTCTCGATCCGGCCTCCGATCGCGTCGTCGCCCGCATCGCCGTCCCGCGCACGACACCGAAGGTCGGCGAGGTGCGGCTCGTGACGCGCGGCCAGGCGACCGTCGTGCAGACGCTGCTCGCAACCAAGGTCCTCAGCCGCGTCGTCGCGGAAATTCGGAAGAAGGAAGAACGAAACTGGCCGCGCGACGCGGACGGATACCACGACATGCGTCGCTACCTCGACGCGCTCGAGGCCGCTGCGGCCGATGTCCGCAGGCGTCACGACGTCCCCGGGGTCCGCAGTGACCGCGACCGCCGCCTGCGGCTGCTGATCGAGTTCGTGGCGAGCGAGGACGCGAGCGGGGTGCTCTTCGCCGGGTTCGATGCCACCAAAACCGAGGGCGCCATCGAACCGACCGGCCGGCGGCCGATCGCCGCGCTCGCGCTCGGGCGCGCCTACGTCTTCCCCAACATGCGGCTCATCCTCGCCGATGCCTTCGCAATGCCCGAAGCGGAGGTCGGTCGCCTCGGCCCTCTCGGGCCGCTGGCACCGCCCGCGGCGACCGGGCGCCCCTGACGTGATGCGGCGGCTTCTCGCGCGCGCCCGGCTCCCGGTCGTCTTCGCGGCCGCCGCGCTGACCACGGTGCTCGGCGTCCACGCCGCCCGCATCGGCGTGGAGCACGACAACGCGTCGCTGAATGCGCAGGATCCAGCGCAGCTCCAGGTCTACGCCGATTTTCGCGCCACCTTCGGCAACGACGAGGACCTGTTGCTGACGCTCACCTATCCGGAGAAGCCCGACCGGCCAGGACAGCCCAACGCGCCGGGCGGACCGGACGTGCCGCCCGTGCTCGACGGCGCGGGGCTCAGCCTGATCGACAGGCTCACCCGGACGATCGGCGACTGGGACGGCGTCGCCCGCGTCTGGAGCCTTACCACCGTCGAGGAGCTGGTCGCCGGCGACGCGGGCGCCGAGCCACAGCGCCTGCTCGGCCCGCCATGGAACGCGCCCGATGTCCGCGCGCGCGCGAGCGCCGTGCTCGACCGCAACCCTGATCTGACCGGATGGCTCGTGTCCGCCGATCGCCGCACCGCCGCCTTCGTCATCGAGATCGAGGACCGGCCCCGGGATGCGACCTACCGGGCGCGTCTCATCGGCGACCTGCGCGCGCTCATGGCGGCGAGCGCGGCGAACGGCGCCCGGCTCCATCTGACCGGCGTGCCGGTGCAGAAGCATGACGTGTCGATGTACGTCGATCGCGACCAGCGCCTCCTCATGCCGCTCGCGGTCGCCGTGCTCGGGCTCACGCTCGCCGCGTTCTTCCGCCGGATCGACGGCGTGCTCGTTCCGCTGGGCGTCGCCGGCCTCACCGTCGTGTGGACGGTGGGAGCGTACGCGTGGACCGGCCACGCGCTCAACGCGATCACCTCGCTCCTGCCGCCGGTGCTCCTCGTCGTCGCCATCGCCGCGAGCGTCCACGTCTACGAGAAGTGGCGCACCGCGCCCGCGGCCGGAGCCGGGATCGACCGAGCGCGCGGGGCCGTGCGCGCGATCGCGGTCCCGGCGACGCTCTGCGCGATCACCACGGCGCAGGGCTTCCTGTCGCTCGCCGTGAGCGAGATCCCTGCGGTGCGGCAGTTCGGACTCTTCGCGGCCGTCGGCACCGTGGTCGCCTTCGCGCTGGTGATGTCGCTGGCGCCCACGGTGCTTTCGTGGATCCCGCCGCCGCCCCCGAGCGCACCCGGCAGCCACCGCTGGACGGCCCGCCTCCTCGACGTGACGTCTGATCTGGCGATCGGGCGGCCCGGGCTCGTGCTCGGGGCGTTCGCGCTCGTCACCGCCATCGCGGCGGCCGGCATCCCCCGCATCCGCGCCAACACTGATCTCGTCGGCTTCCTGCGCGCGAACGCCCCCTTGCGAAACGACACGGCGTTCGTGGACGCGCAGCTCGGCGGGACGCTGCCGCTCGATTTCGTGCTCCAGCGCCGCGACGGCGAGCCGGTCACCTCGCTCGATGCGTACCGACGCCTCGCCGCGCTCGAGGACGCCATCCGCGCCCGCCCGCACGTGACCACGGTGACGAGCATCCTGGCGCTCGTCCGGCAGGTTCACCGCGCCGAGGCCCCGGCGGCCGGGCTGTCGCTACCGCAGGATCCGGCGTCGCTCCAGGAGGAGCTCGATCTCCTCGACGAGAGCGGGCACGCTCTGGTGCAGCGCTTCGCGGCGCCGGAGCTGCGCGCGCTGCGCGTCTCCGTGCGGCTGCGCGCCGTCGGTACGGCCGAGTCCGGGCCTTTGGTCGAGGCCGTCGTTGCCGATGCCGGCCGCCTGCTCGGCGCGGACTACACGTTCGTCCCCACCGGCGCCCTCTACCACGTGGTGCATGACTCGACGCGCCTCGTCCGCCAGCAGGTGCTGAGCTTCGGCACGGCGATCGTGCTCGTCGTGCTCGCCATCGGGCTCCTGTTTCGCTCCGTCGCCTTCACCCTGCTGGCGCTGATTCCGAACGTGATGCCGATCGTGTGGACCGGTGGGCTCATGGGCTTCGCCGGCATCGAGCTCAGCACCGGCACCGCCATGATCGCCTCGGCCGTGCTCGGCCTCGTGGTCGACGACACCATCTACTACTTGTCTCACTACCGGCGCGTGTACGCCGGCGATGCAGCAGCCGCCATCCGCGACACGGCCCGTGCGGTGGGGACACCGGTGACGGCGGCCTCGGTGAGCTTGATCCTCGGCTTCTGGGTGGGCGCCTTCGGCAGCTTACAGCCGACGATTTACTTCTCGCTCCTGACCGGGCTCACGATGATCACGGGGGTGGCGTGTGATCTTCTCGTACTGCCGGCGTCCCTGGTGCTGTTCGATCGGTACGCGTCGCGGCAGACACAAAGAGAGCGGACCCGGGTCGCGGCGCCGTGAACGACGCAGCTGCGCCCACCCCACCTCGCTACGTCACTTTCGGCAGCACCGTCTCGCCGAACCTGCGGATCTGCTCCTGGTTGGCGAAGTTGATGGCGAGCAAGTTGAGCCCGTGCGTCGCCTCGCGGCGCTGGAGCTCATCGATCATCTCCTCGGCTGTGCCGATGAGGCCCACCGGATGCCGGCGCAGCTCCTCGGGAGGCAGGCCGAAGAAGCCCGAGAGCTGCTCGGCCGTCTCCCGCGTCCGCTGGACCGTGTCCGTCATCACGTAGTTGAAGATCGTCGAGGCGAAGCGCACGGTCTGCGGCCGCCCGGCCTTGCGTGCCGTCTCGCGCACCAGCGCGAGCTTGGCCGCCAGCGAGTCATCCGAGAATTTCCGCACCTCGTCGAGGGTCGTCGTGCCCGCGGCGCCGATCATCGGCACCATGTGGATGATGTCCGCCCACTCGCCGGCGCGGCGGAGAATGCCATTGCCGCTGCCGCCGAGCATGAGCGGCGGCCCGGGCTTCTGCACCGGCTTCGGCAGACAGACCGCCTCCTTCAGCTGGAAGTACTTCCCGGAGAACGTGAACTGCTCCCGGGCCCAGAGCCCGCGCATGACCGCGACGGCCTCGTCCATGATACGCAGCCGCTCGCTCACGTCCGGGAAGTCGATGCCCATCATCTCGAACTCGGCGCGCGTCCAGCCCGCACCCACGCCCGTGATCACCCGCCCGCCGCTCGCCTCGTCGATCTGGGCGAAGAGCCGCGCGTGCATGGCCGGATGGCGAAAGAGCATGCAGGCGACGTGGCTGCCGATCTTGATCGTGCGGGTCCGCTGCGCGAGCGTCGCCATGACGAAGAACATCTCGTAGAGCGGCGTCTCGGTTTGCAACGTGCCCAGGGCCTCGGACACGTAGTGATCGGGAACGAAGACCGTCCCAAAGCCGAGCTGCTCGGCGAGCACCGCATCCTCGACGATCGCCTCGATGCCGGTCTGGTCCCGGCGTGTCTGCCCGCCGCCAACCTGGATTGCAAATTCCATCGTGTCGCGCTCCTCGTCTATCCGGCTGGTGGACGTCCCGGTCACGATGCCGGCGGCGGCTTGAAACGCACGAGCGCGGGGTACCGCGTCACCTCGACGTACCCCATGCGGCGGTAGACGGGCTCGCCCATGGGCGACGCCTGGAGCGAGGCGATGCGCGCCCCCATGTCGAAGCCGGCATTGCCGACCGCGCGCGTGCACAGCTCGGCGAGACCACGGCCGCGCGCCGCGGGGGTCGTGCCGACCCAGTACACGCCGGCGACGCCGTGGGTGAAGATGCACATGGCGCCGGCGGCCGGGGTACCATCCTCGAGGCGCGCGAGCAGGCTCACGATGTGCGGGGCGACGAGGACGGGGTGGCGAATGATCGCCGGCGCGACGTCCGGCGGCATGCCAAGGCTCGCGTACGCGTCGCCCATGACGGCGCTGAACTCCTCGGCTTGCTTCTCGGTCTCGACACGCTCGATCGTCACGCCTGGCGGTTGGACGGCATCGTCGAGACGGTGCTCGAGCACCATCGCTGGTGCCTGGCCGAACTCCACCAGCCCGGCCTCGAGCGCAGCGGCGTGGAGATCCGCATCGGCGTGGGCACGGACGTTGATCGTGTACCCGCGACCGCGGGCGCCGAAGAACGTGTCAGCGCGCGCGATCACCGCGGATGCGGATGGGTCGCCGGTGGCGCCCGTGCGCATGACGGCGTTGCACAGCACGGGCAACGGGTGCCCGCCGGCGAACAGCAGCAGGCCGTCCTCGTCGAGCACGGCGCCGCCCACCCGGCGGCTGAGCTCGCGGTTGGCTTCCGCGTAGTTGAGATCCGAGAGCTCGATCAGCTCCTCGCGCCGCATGCACCCTACCCTACGCGCCCGGCGACTCTGGATGCAACGTCCGCCGACGCCCGACTCGAAAAGAAACTACGACCGCGCCGCCCGCCGTCCCGCCCGGCGTCCGAAGAACGTGCCGTCACCGATCGAGATGCCGCTGCTGTAGCCGGGCGCGGCGATGCCCGCGGTGGCGCGGCCGGCGGCGAAGAGGCCTGGAACCACGTCGCCATCCGCCGTCAGCACCTCGCCGTCGGGTGTGGTGTGCAGGCCGCCGAGGGTGAAGGCGGCGTAGAGCGAGCCCTCGACGGTGCAGTCGAGCGCCGCGTACGGCGGATGGATGAGCGGCACCACCCACTCCGCCGCTTTGCGGAACACCGGGTCCTCGCCGCGCTCCGCGTGCCGGTTGTAGAGGGCGACCGTCGCCTGCAGGCTGCCGTCGGGAAGCCCGAGTTCCTGCTCGAGCTCCGCGACCGTCTCGCCGACCGCGGCGATCTCCCGCGGCACCTCCGGGCGCTCGAAAATATCGTTGTCGAGCACGAGAAACGCGCGGCCGTCGTGGCGAAAGAGCGCGTACTCCCCGAGACGCCCGTAGTACGCATCCTCGTTGATGAAGCGCTGCCCGTGCCCGTCCACGAGAACGCCCTTCTGGAGCTTTTTCGGCGGGATGAGCGGCAGGGACACCGAGCCCAATCCGAGGTTCACCGCCGCGCCGCCGGCGCCGAGCCCCATGCGAATGCCGCTGCCGTCGTCTCCGTCCGCACCGACGCGAAACTGACAGCGCAGGAGGAGCGGCGCGTGCTGGCGCAGCATCGTGTCGTTGTTGATGAAGCCGCCGGTGGTGAGAACGACACCGCGCCGCGCGCGGACGGCCCGCTCGGCGCCGTCGATGCGGGCGATCGCGCCCGCTACTCGTCGCGCTGGGCTTCGTCCGGCCGCGCTCGCACCGTCGGGCGCGACGATCAGCGTCTGGGCGCGCGCATCGGTCACCACCTCGGCGCCGCTGCGGCCTACCGCGGTGAGGAGCGTTTGCATGAGCAGCCCGCCGGCGCGCCCGGGGATCCGCGGCACGTGTCCGCGCGGCGCCGGCGGGGCGATCTCGTTGTACGGATGCGCGTTCTCGCTGCCGGAGAAGACGAGCCCGTCGTCGGTCGGTGGCTCGCCACTGTAATGCGGATAGAACGTCGCCTTGAACGGCACGCCCTGCGCTACGAGCCAGTCGAAGTGCTCGACGCTCCCGTCACAGTAGGCGCGGATCTTCGCCTCGTCGGGTCGCGGACCCGAGGAGGCCATGAGATACGCAAACATCCCTTCGGGTGAGTCCTCGAAGCCGCAGGCGCGCTGCACGGCGGTGCCGCCGCCGAGGTAGATCACCCCGCCCGACATCGCCGAGGTGCCGCCCCCGCCGCTGGCGCGCTCGAGCACGACGACGCGGGCCCCGGCGCGCGTCGCTTCGAGTGTTGCCGCGGCGCCGGCGCAGCCGAGCCCGACGACGACCACGTCGGCGTCGAGGTCCCACTGCGGGATCTCGCGGATGTCGCGGGGTTCCGTCGGCTTGCTCATGGAGCAGTTGCCCGGTGTTTCACGCCTCAGGGCACGGGACGTCCCGCCGCATAGAGCAGCAGGGGCTCGGCGAAGCCCTTGAGGATCCGGCGGCCCGCCGGCTCGAAGCGAAACCCCTCGGCCTGCGCCGCCACCTCGGGCGCCACCAGGATCTCGAACGGTACGGCCAGGTCGGCGATGCGCGACGCGAGATTCACGGTCGTTCCGTAGTAGTCGCCCCCGTGCATCAGCAAGGGCCCCGCGGCAACTCCGCCGCGCGGCGTCACGCCGGAGGCGTCGTCGCGGAACCCTTCGACCAGCGACAGTGCGATCTCGCACCCGGCGCGCGGGCCGAGCGTGACGAACATGACCTCATCGCCGATCAGCTTGACCACCCGGCCACCCTGCTCGTTCACCACGTCTTGGGTCCGCGCCTCGAAGTCACGAACGAGCACCGTGAGCTCGGCTGGCGAGAGCTGTTGCGTGCGGGCGGTGAACCCGACGAGATCGACGAACCCGACCGCCATGTGGACGGTGACCGCCGAGCGATCGCGATCGCGCGCTCGCGCCTCGCGCCGGACGGCTTCCTCCAGATGCCGGCGGAAGAACGTCTCCATGATGACCGGGAGCACCTCGATTGCGGCGGTCGCATCGCGGTTCGCCTGCGCGATTGCCACCTCGGCCGCGCCAGCCCGGAGCAGCGGATGCTCGACCTGCGCCAGGAACAGTGAGATGGCGCTCTCGGCGACCCGGGCAAGGGCGGAACCCAGGACCCGGCTGAAGTCGAGCGTCGGCCGTTCGCCGAAGAGTTGCACGGCGACGTTGAAGGCCCGCAGCGTCGCCTCGTCGGCGGCGCTCATCTGCCGTTCGGACGGGTCGACGGACGCCAGCCCTACGACACGGCGAAACGCCTTGGCGCTGTCGAGCGAGACGCCGGCGCGCTCCGCCGCTTCGGCGAGCGTGTAGCACGCCTCGCCGGGCCGGAGCAGCCGATCGCCTGCGGCAGCAGCGAGCCGACCGACGGCGTGCGCCGCCACCATCTCGTCGAGCGTCACACCCTCCGCTTCGAGAAAGCGCAGGAGCGCGAGACGGCCGGCAGCATTCGGAGCGTGTGGATCAAGGAGGCCCCGGGCTTCGAGCTCGGCCTCGTCGATCATGCATCCCCTTACGGCGATGGCGGCGCGAAAGAAAGGCGGTGCCGTCCGGAGGGACCCGGTATCTGCGGCAAGCGCTTTCCGACTTTCCGGCCCCCGGTCCTCAGCGTTTGAGAATCACGCCGGTCCCATTGCCGCCAAGTCCCAGGGTCTGCGCCAGCCCGACCTTGGCGCCTGGCACCTGGCGGCCTCCGGCCTCGCCACGAAGCTGCCAGCCGACCTCGCAGATCTGGAAGAGCCCCTGGGCGGTGGTCGCCTCGCCGAAGGACAGAAAGCCGCCGCTCGGGTTGATGGGCAGCTTGCCGGTCGGCAGCGTCTCGCCGCGCTCGAGCAGCCATTCGGCCTGCCCCGGCTCGCACAGACCCCACTCCTCCGGAAAGGACAGCTCGTAGTAGACGGTGTTGTCCTGCAACTCCACGAGATCGAGATCGGTGGGACCGATGCCGGCGACGTCGAACGCCTTCGCGACGGCGGCGGCGGCCTCGCTGTGATACGCCCTGCCGTCGGCCGGGACCGCGCCGGCGAGCCCGCGCGGGATGCCGTCGTCGAAGCGAGCGGTGGCGACGGTACTGGCCGAGATCCACACCGGCTTGGTGGTGCGCTTGCGCGCCTCGGCCGGGGCGCACAGGACCACGGCCGCGGCGCCGTCGCTCACCGGGCAGATTTCATAGAGGCGCAGCGGGTAGCTCACGAGCGGGGACTTCAGCACTTCTTCGAGGGTGAACTCCTTGCGGAAGCGGGCGTTGGGGTTGTGAACCGAGTTCTTGTGCGCCTTCACCGCGATCTGCGCAAGCTGCTCCTCGGTCGTGCCGTGCTCCGCCATGCGGCGCCGGCACATGACCGCCCAGAATGCCGGGCCCGGCATGCCGACGCAGAGCTGGCGCAGGTACTCGGGATCGGTCGTCTCCTCGACACCCGAGGTCTGGATGAAGCCCTTCGGCAGCTTCTCGCCGCCGACGACGAGGACCATGTCGTGGAGCCCGCTCGCCACCAAGGTGTAGCCGATGTTGAAGGCGTTGCCGCCCGCGGCGCAGCCGGCCGACAGGTTGTAGACGGGAATGCCGGTCGGGCCCATGTCGTCGACAACGTCGTTGCCGTTGAGGCCCCAGCCGCGACCGCCGGAGAAGCGGGAGCTGGCCGCGGCGACGGCCTGGATCTCGCGCCACGCCACGCCGGCGTCCTCGAGCGCGGCAACGACCGCCTCGCGGCACAGCTCGGTGACGGACTTGTCGGGAAACTTGCCCCACGGATGCATGCCGAGGCCGATGACGGCGACGTCTCTCATGCTCACTCGCCTCCCTCGTCGCGGTGACGGATCACAGCGGACGGAATTTCCAGGTCATCACTGCGCTGCCCTGCTCGTCGTGACAGAGCGTGTCGAGCACCAGCTCGACCTTCATCCCCACCGCGAGGCTGCCCGGGTCGTCGACTGCCATCCGCCCCAGCACGCGCAGGCCGTCGTCGAGGTCGACGACCCCCATGGCGTACGGCTTGTACGGCTTGTCGTAACGCGCCGGCGCCGGCGGCGGGTAGTCCTGGACGGCGCAGCTCCACAGTGTGCCGCGCGGGCCGAAGCTGGCATCGGCCATCGTGCCGCCGCGACACGCCGGATTGTGGCACACCGCCGACCGCGGGAAGTACGGCGTGCCGCAGCCGTCACACCGCGAGCCCAACAGACGCGGACCGTCCGCGGTCTCGGTGAAGAGACCCTCGGCAACCGCAATACGCTTCGCCGTCGCCATCACGCGAGCCCTTTCATCCGTTCCATTCCGGCTCTGCAAGCTCCAGGCTCTGGGCTCGAAGCTCGCGTCACTTCGCTTTCGCCGCCCGCGTCAGCTCCGGGAGCACCTCGAGGCAATCGCCGACGATCCCGTAGCGGGCGTGGCGAAAGATTGCCGCGTCCGCATCCCGATTGATGGCGACGATGGTCTTGGCGGCTGCGCAACCGACCATGTGCTGGCTCGCGCCCGAGATCCCGGCGCCGATGTACAAGGCCGGTCTCGTGATCTTGCCGGTGAGGCCGATCTGGCGCGACGGCTCGACCCAGCCGTCGTCCACGATAGGCCGGGACGCGCCCGCCAGGCCACCGAGCGCCGCCGCCAGCTCCTCGACCAGACGGAAGTTCTCCGGCCCTCCGAGCCCGCGTCCGCCGGCGACGATGATCTGCGCATGCTCGAGCCGCGGGCCTTCGGCCCGCGACCGGGTAACGACCTTGATCCGCTCCTCGATGCCCCCGAGCTCGACGCGCACGTCGCGGACCGTGGGCACCGACACTCCGCTCGCACGCGCCTCCGGTTGCACTGCGTTTGGACTGACCGCCACGACGTAACACGCCGCTCCCGTGAGCTCGTAGACGACCCGCGTGTCGCCGCCGTAGGCCGAGGCGGTGACGCGCAGCCGCCCACCGCCAGCCGCTTCGATACTCACCCCGTTCATCACCACGCCCGCACCGAGCCGCCCGGCGAGACGCGGGGCGACCAGGCGCGCGTCGAACGTCTGCCCGAGAAGCACGAGCCTCGGCGCGGCCGCGGCGCAGTACTGAGCCAGCGCTTCCACGTACACATCGGGCTGAAAACCGTCGAGCTTCGGATCCCGCACGCTGTCGATGCGCGCGGCCCCGAACCGGGCCCCGATCTCCGCCGCCCCGTCCGGCAGCGCCCCGAGCGCGAGCCAGACGAGATCGGCGCCAGCGGATGCCGCCAGCTCGCGGCCGAGCGTCAGCAGCTCCTCCGCCAGGCCGAGCAGGCCGCTCTCACCGCCGGCCCATGTGCAGACCACGATCGGGCTCGAAGGCATGGCGCTACGGGCTCAGATGACGCTGTCCTGCCGCAGGCGCGCGATCAGCCGGCCCGCCTTTTCGGCCGCCGTATCGCCCTCGATGAACTCACAGTTGCCGTGCACGGCCGGCACGAACTGCCGCGTGAGGATGACCTTTGGTGCGAGATCGGCGGCGGACACACCCAGCGCCTCGGGCGAGACGACGGTCGGCCGCTTGCGGCGCGCCGCCATCCGCCCCGCCATGGTCGGGTAGCGCGGCGCTCCGACCTCGTTGCTCAGCGTGACCACGGCCGGGCACGCCGCTTCGACGACCTCGTCGCCGTCGGGGGTGACCCGGGTCACGCGTACCACTGATGGAGACGGCAGCTCGACGGCGCGGGCGATGGTCACGACGGGTATGGCCAGGAGCTCGCCGACGAGCGCCGGCACCACACCCTGATCGTCGTCCGAAGCCTGCCGCCCGCAGAGCACGAGATGCGCCCCGCCGCTCGTGCGCACGTAGGCGGCCAGGAGCCGCGCCGCCGCATGGTAGTCGGTCGTTGCCGTGTCGACGGGTATGTGGACGATCTCGTCGGCGCCGAGGGCCGCGGCATGCTTCAGCAGCTCGGTCGGATCGGCACCCACGGAGACGACGACGATGGTGCACGCCGTGCCGCCATCGCGAAGCCGCAGCGCGACCTCGATCGCCTGCTCGTCGTAGGCATTCATGAGCCGCGGGATCGTGGTCTGGGTGAGGGTCTTGCCGTCCTCGCCGATCACCAGCCGCCCTTCGATGGCGTAGTTGTTCACCGCATCCGGGTCGAGCACCTCCTTGGCGCAGACGACGATCCGCACGGCAGCCTGCTCGTTCATCGTTGGCCTTCCGCCGGCCTTCCGTTCGTGTTTCGGATCCGAATCCCGGCTACTCTTCGAGGAAGAAGAGATTCCCGGACTCGCACCAGACGGCATCGCTCGGGTAGCCATCGGGCCGGCGGACGAGGTTGACCATGAGATACCAGCGCCACGGTGGATCGCCGTGGTCGACGTACTCACCCGTGAGCGTACCGGCGAACTCCTCGCGGGTCGCGAACCTGGTCCCGGCAATCGGGCCGCCACCATCGCACTCCGCCCGCCGGCCGGCGACGGTCACGTCGAACCCGGCGCGACTCGCCGTCGGGTTCGCTTGCACCTCCGGCCCTCTCGCCGGTAAGCCGCTCGAGAAGGCCCGTCGCCCAGGTCGTCCCGCGTTAGCCGGCATCGGACACCTCGCCAGTCAGTCCCTCGAACGTCGCCAGCGCCTCCTCGACCATGTCGAACACGACTTGCCGGGCGGGTTTCATCGCATCGACGAACGCGACGCCCTGCCCCGCCGCCTCGAACATGAGATCCGCGCGCCGGTGATCGTTGGCCCCTTGAATGTAGTCGGAGCTGAGCAGCATCTGATAGGGCGACGGCAGCACCCGGGGCGCTTCCGGCTTCTCCCATTCCTCGGTCCACGGACAGCGCAGCACCCGCATCGGAAAGCCCGAGACCGAGCGCGAATACACGGTGTCGTCGGAAGCGGCGGCAACCAGCTTCTCCTTGATGATCATGTCCGAGTCCGACTCGCGAGTCGCGAGCCACACCGTTCCCGTCCACACGCCGGCCGCGCCGAGGCAGAGGGCCGCCGCCAGATGCCGGCCCGTCGTCACCCCGCCGGCAGCGATGACCGGAGTGTCGCCGGCGATCGCCACCACCTCCGGCACGATGCAGAACGTCCCGATCGGTCCGGTGTGCCCGGCGGCGTCGTAGCCCTGGGCGATGATGGCATCGACACCGGCGTCGATCTCGCGCTTGGCCTGTCGGGTCTTGCCGATCAGGCCGAAGACCTTGATGCCGCGCGCGTGAGCCGCCTCGAGAATGAACGCCGGATTGCCGAGCCCGGAGGTGAACACCGGCACTCGCTCCTCGAGGATGACCTCGAGCTGCTTGCGCGCGATCTCCTGGTTGAGGCCGCCCCATTGATGGAGCGCCTGCGCGCCCTTGGGATCGGGAATCTGATAGCGCTCCTTGATGCTGCGGGCGAACTGGCGGTGGGCTTCGGGAATCCCGGCGAGCAGCTTCTCCAGGGTGTCGGCCGGCGGCGCCGAGGCGGGGAGCACGAGGTCGATGCCGAAGGGCTTGCTCCCCACCCGGCCGCGGATCCACTTGATGTCGGCGGCGATGTCGTCGGGCGTGTGCATGGCCTCGCCGAGGACCGCGAAGCCGCCGGCATTCACGACGGCCGCCACGACGTCCTTGCAGTGCGTGAACGCGATGATGGGGAACTCGATCCCGAGCATGTCGCAGAGCTTCGTGTGCAAGGGATTCTTGGGCATGCTCGATCTCCTGAGTCCGGTCGCCGCGGCGGGCGATTATTCCCCAGCCCCGTGGCGGGGATCAATGCTCCGCCTTGTCCGCCAGGCCCGTCCCATACTATGGACGCGCGGGACGCGAAGCCCCCGCCGTCCGACGCGGACCCTCGATCCCCACTTTCCGCCGCGGAAAGTGGGTTGGATCGTACACACAGGAGAGAACGGATGCCCGGCGGCGCCCTAGACGCTATCAGGGTTCTCGACTTCGGCCAACTGGTTTCGGCGCCCTACTGCGCCAAGCTGTTTGCCGACTTCGGGGCGGACGTCATCAAGGTCGAGCCGCCTGACGGCGACCTCGCGCGGCGCTGGGGCCCGTTCCCTGGGGACCTGCCCCATCCGGAGAAGAGCGGCCTCTTCTTCTTTCTGAACACCAACAAGCGCGGCATCACCCTCGACGTCGCGAGCGACGCCGGCCGGGACGTGTTTCTCCGGCTGGTGCGGACGGCCGACGTCCTGATCGAGAACCACGCCCCCGCCGACATGCGGCGGTGGGGGCTCGACTATGACTCGCTGTCCCGCATCAATCCCGACCTGGTGATGATCTCGATCACTCCCTTCGGGCAGACGGGCCCCTACAGCGCATGGAAGGGCCACGATCTCAATGCTTTTCATCTGTCGGGCACCGGCAGCCGGTACTGCGGACGTCCCGACGCGGCGCCGCTCGAGCACGGCACCTTCTCGGCCGATTTCTTCGGCGCCGTCGCCGGGGCGGCCTGGGGTCTGGCCGCAGTCCATGGGCGCGGGAAGACCGGCGGCGGGCAGCACGTCGACGTATCGTGCGCAGAGGTCATCGCCGCCGTCTTCGTCGGCGGCCAGAACATCGGCGGCTACGCCCAGGACGGCAAGTTCGACCGCCGCACCGGCGTCGGCATGTCCCTCGGCGCGCCCGCGACCATCCTGCCGTGCAAGGACGGGTACGTGTGGATGCTCACCCTCGAGCGCGGCCAGTGGAACGGTCTCGCCCAGGTGATGGGCAATCCCGAATGGATGCAGCTCGAGATGTTCCAGGACATGTTCGTCCGCGCCCAGAACGCGGACGCCATGTATCCGCTGATCGAGCAGTGGACGATGGAGCATTCCAAGCGGGAGATCATGGAGAAGTGTCAGGCCGCGGGGTGCCCGATCACCGCGGTGTTCACGATCGGCGAGGCGGCCGAGCACCCGCATCTCCGTGAGCGCGGGTACATCGTGGACGTCCCGCATCCGGTGCTGGGAACCATCCGCGATCTCGGCGCGCCCTTCAAGCTGCCGGCGAGTCCCGGAAGGCCGGAGCGGCCGGCACCACTTCTCGGCGAGCACGACCAGCAGGTACGCTTGATATGCGACGCGTGGGACGCATCGAACGCGCGCGCGACTGCTGCGGTGACGAGCGCCGCCGATCGCTCCACGACGCCCGCCGCGCTGCCGCTCGCCGGCATCCGCGTCGCGAACTTCGGCTGGGTATGGGCCGGACCGGTGGTCGGGCAGACGCTCAGCTTTCTCGGCGCCGAGGTCTTCAAGATCGAATCACGCGCGCGCATCGACATGACGCGCGGGCTGCCACCCTTTGCCGGGGGCGTGCGCGACCCCGACCGCAGCCTCTCGAACCACGCGTGCTGGGCCGGCAACGGCAGCGTCACGCTCAATTTGAAAAAACCCGAAGCGCGCGAGCTCGCCCGGCGGTTGATCGCCCACTGCGACGTGGTCGTCGAGAACTTCGGGCCGGGGGTCATGGCCGACCTCGGCCTCGGCTACGCCGAGCTTGCCACCGTCAAGCCCGATATCGTCATGTTCTCCATGCCCGCCGCCGGGCTCTACGGACCGCTCAAGGACATCCGCACCTACGGGCTCAGTCTCGCCAGCACCACCGGCCTCGACAGCCTGACCGGGTACGCGGGCGGCCCGCCGGTACCGATGGAGAATGCCTTCTCCGACCCGTACAACGGCATCCTCGGCGCCTTCGCCATCCTCGCCGCGCTTCGTCACCGCGACCGGACCGGCGAGGGGCAGCACGTCGACTACTCGCAACAGGAAGCGGTCATGCAGATGATCGGCCCGGCCTTCATGGACTTCGTCATGAACGGTCGCAGCGCCGGCCCGATCGGCAACCGCCACCCACTCGGCGCCGGCGTGCCTCACGGCGTCTTCCCGTGTCGGGGCGAGGATCGCTGGATCAGCATCGCCGTCTTCACCGACGAGGAGTGGCGGGGGCTCGCGGCCGCGATGGGAAACCCCGAGTGGACCGGGACAGCCCACTACGCCAGCGCCGCTGCGCGGCTGGAGAACATCGTCACCCTGCACGAGCAGCTCGCCGCCTTCACCGCCGCGCACGACGACTACGCGCTCGCCGCCGACCTCCAGCGCCGCGGCGTCGCCGCCGCGCCGGTCTTGAATGTCGCCGACCTGCTGCGCGATCCTCACTATCGCGCCCGCCGCACCTTCATCGAGGTGCGCCATCCGCTCGGATTCTTGGAAACGATCTACGGCGCGTACGTGAAGACGAGCCGCACCGAGGCGCGGGTGGCGCCCGGCCCGCGCATGGGCCAGGACAACGCGCGCGTGTTCAAGGAATTGCTCGGCCTGCCCGACGAGCGCTACCGGCAACTCGCCGAGGCGCAGGTGATCTACTGAGGTCGGGCGTCACTCGCCGACGAACACGAGGCGCCCGTCGACATCTGTAAGCCAGCCGTCGATCGCATCCGCCGGGACGCCATGCGTCGCGTGTACGTGCCCCTCGAACAGCGCCGGGCTCGCGAAGCCGACGGCACACGGATCACAGAAGAACGGCGTCGTGACCGCGACGGTCGTGGGGACGACGACGTCGGCCCGGTGTCGGTGACGCCGGGAGAAGCGCGATTCACCCGGAACCTTGGAATGCCAGATGACCCGGCCGCTACGCGTGGTGTGGAGGTGTTGGTTCGCCACGCTCCCGGGAGCCGTGAACCGCGCCCCGAGCATGTGGTGCGAGCCGAAGGCGCGGCCGATGCGATCCTGGATGTGCATCTCTTCATGGATTCCGCCGCGCCCGAACCCCCGGTGACGCCCGTGCCCCGCATCGCCAGCCCAGGCGGCGGGTCCCGGCACGGCGAGCAGCATGGCAAAGCACGCGAGCCCGATCCAAGCGCGCCGCGTTCTCATGGTCGAACCTCCCATCACACTAGAAACACCCGTCGCCGCGAGTCGTTACGATCTTCCACCTCTACCGCCGTCCCCGCAAGGCCAGATACCCCCACGCTGCTTCATGTGGCTCCAGGCCGGGACGGCGACTGGCCCCGGCGACCGGTCGTCGTAGCGGCTAGAGGCCCAGCACGCCGCGCCGCCGGTGCCAGCGCCGCGCGACATACAGCGCGAGCCACAGCGCCGTCAGTGATAGCGTGCAGACGCTCACAACATTCGCGACGCGTTGCCGGACGGGAGCGGCGAACACCATCGGCCGGTACTCGAGCAAGGCGCGGGCGTTCGACGTCTCCTCGGCGCGAAAGTGATCCCCGGGAGCGCAGGCGTTCTCGCGCGGGAACACGTAGCACGCAGGGTTCTTGAGGTTGAGCACGCCGTCGCCCATCTCGAGCGCCGCGCCTGCGTGCAGGCCCTTGCGGGGAAACCTCTCCATGCGGAATCCGAACAGGGTCTCGTAGCACAGGAGCTGCGAAGTGCCGGCGGCGATCAGATCGTTACGGCCATACGGCAGAGCCTCCCTGCCCCACTGATCCTGATAGACCCCGATCCGGGTGACCGTCGGCGTCCACTCGCCTGCGCGCACGCGCCGGTACGCCGCCACGATCGTGCTCGGGTCGTAGCCCTGGCGATGGTAGAAGTCCCGTTCGGTGTAGGCGTTGATGCCGATGACCATCGCGATGCCAGCACACGCGATCGGCCAGCGCCAGCGGCGCAGCCACGACGTCCGCTCGATCGCGATCGCGGCGAGCAGGATGACGCTCGGAATGTACACGCTGAGCCATCGAATGAGCGTCACGCTGTTCTGGAGAACGGGCACGCGCTTGAGCGTCGCGTGCCACGCCGGGCTGTAGTAGTTGAGCGCCAGCGGACCGGCGAGCAGCAGGGCGGCGAGGCCCGCGTAGCCCCACGGCCGCCGGCCGGTGTCGCGCGGGCCTCCGCGCGAGCCAACCGCCCATCGCGTCGCGGCGGCAATGACCGCCATTGCGAGAATCGCCAGCGGCACGAAGGTGATGCCGAATTCGAGCTCGTGGCGGTCGAGGTTCCAGGCGCCGTTCACGATCGCCGTCCGCGCCAGCGCCTCGGGCGGCTTCCAGAAGAGGGCGTGCGCCACCAGCGCCACGAGGTCCCATGGGTGCGCCACGCCGGCCAACGGATAGAGCGTCCGCGGAAACTCGCCGAGAAAGGACAGCGTTGCGACCAGGGGCGCGGCCGATATGCCGAGGGCGAGAAGCCCGGCGGCGGCGAGCTTCGCCGCAAAGGGCCGCAACCGAAACGTTTCGTCGTAAAAGACACCGAGCGCGCAAGCCATGGTCGCCACGACCACGAGCGCCTGGATCAGGACGTGGGCGATCGCGGTGCAGGCGATGTACCCGAGCAGCAGGCCGGCACAGGCGACGTCGAGGCCGCGGCGCCAGGCCCGATCGAGCAGCGCCTCGGGCCGCAGCAGCAGCCAGCAGACGAGTGGGATCAGCATGAACGCGTGGAAGGTCAGGTGCCCGACCAGGAACCGGTAGGCGTAGAGCCCGTTGAAGAGAAAGAGCGTGCCGCCCAGCAGCGCGGTCGCGGTAGTGGCGGCAAACACCCCGCGCAGCAGCAGGTAGAATCCCCAGAAGCCGGCGGCGGCGAAGCCGAGGAACGTCAGCCTGAGGCTCGTCAGGGGATCGGTGACGAACACGAGGAGCTGCGGCACGGAATAGTATAGCGACTGCGGGTTGGGGAACTTGGGCATCCCGCCGCAGAACGCTGGCGTGAACCAGGGCACGGCGAACAACCCGTTGCGCCAGTACCAAAAGAAGCCGTCGAGGAGATGAGGCAGGAAGAACCCGTAGTCCCAGCCGAGGCGTCCGTTGCGGTTGGGCAGAAGCTGGCGAAAGATCAGATAGTGCGCAGCGATGATCGCGCTGCCGGCGAGCGCCACACCGACGCGCCGGAGAGCGGTAGCATGCGAGGTCACCGGCTCGCCGGCGCCATCCCGTCGCTGGTCTTGAAGCGCCGCATGACCTCTTCGCCAAACCACTGCATCCAGTCGATCAGCTGGCCGATGCTCGCCGTGCGTGGCGGAACCACCTGAGTCACGGTGGTCCCCGCCTGCTCGAGCTGTCCGACCTCGTCGATCACCGCGGCATCCATTCCGGGCAGTCGGGTCTCGCCGAGCTCCCGGTGGGTGTAGTCCTCGATCTGAAACGCAGTGAGCGGCATGACCACGTCGAAGGAGCCGCGGCGATCGGCAAAGCCCGGCTGGTCGCGAATGAACGCGAGACATCCGGGCAGCTGGTCGCGCGTCACCAGCCACGGGAGCCACCCGTCCCCGAGCGCTGCCGCTCGCCGCGTCGCCGGACGCGAGTTGCCGCCGATGAAGATGGGCGGGTGCGGCCGCTGCACGGGTCGCGGCTCGAAGGCGATGCCATCGAAGCGGACGTAGCGGCCGTTGAACGTGGGTGCGGGGCTGGTCCACAGCTCTTTGATCGCCGCGATGTACTCGTCCGTGAGCCGGCCGCGCTCCCCGAAGGGCACGCCGAGGACCTCGAATTCCCGCTCCAGATGGCCCGACGCGGTGCCGAGCGCGAACCGCCCGCCGGCGAGAAAGTCGAGCGTCGCGATCTGCTTCGCGAGCACGACCGGATTCCGATACGGCAGCACGAGCACGTACGTCAGCATCTTGATGCGCGAGGTGGCGCCGGCGAGCACCGCGGCGGCGGTGAGGCCCTCGGGAAAGCGCGCGCCCATGACGTCCACCATGTCGCGCGGCATGACGATGTGCTCGGGAATGGTGAGCCAGTCGAAGCCCAGGGCCTCGGCCTTCCGCGCGAGCTCGAGGATGTCCCGGCCGTTGGCCTCGCGCTCCCACGGACTCACGATCGCCGGATAGAGGATGAGTCCCGGCAGGCCGAATGCGAACTGCATCACTCTAGCGCCCCGTGAAGCGCGCCTTGCGCTTCTCGGTGAATGCCCGCGGACCTTCCTTGGCGTCCTCCGATGCCAGAACGCGGGCGCCGAGCGCCTTCTCGAGGACGAAACCGGACTCGAGTCCCAGCGCACGCACCGCGATCTCCTTCGCCGTGCGCACGGCGAGCGGTCCGTTCTTGCAGATGGTCTCCGCCCACTGGCGCGCCGCTGCCATGAGCTCGGCCGCCGGCACCACCTGATTGACGAGGCCGATGTCGTAGGCGCGGCGCGCATCGATGGGCCGGCCGGTGAGCAGCAGCTCCATGGCGACCGCCCACGGAATCTGGCGCGGCAGCCGGATGTGCGACCCGCCCGTCGGGATGATGCCCCAGCGCACCTCGCCGAGCCCGAAGGTGGCATGCTCGGCGGCGATGCGGATGTCCGTGCCCTGCAGGAACTCGAGCCCGCCGGCGATGCAGTAGCCGTTGATTGCCGCGATGATCGGCTTGAACACGTCCGAGAACGGCCGCTTGGTGTGATCCTCGTAGCCCATCTCGTCGCCGGCCTGAAGCAAGGGGATCGCCTCCTTCAGATCCATCCCGGAGGAGAACGCCTTGTCGCCGGCCGCGGTGAGAATCGCCACCCACAGGTTCGGATCGGCGTTGAAGTCGGCGAAGGCCGCATCCATGGCGCGCAGCATCTCGGCGGTGAAGGCGTTCATCGCCTCCGGCCGGTTGATGGTCATGACCGCGATGCGGTCCTGCTTCTCGTAGCGAAACGTCGGCGGCAGCCCGAGCGATACCGAGTCCTTCGTCATGGCTTCACTCTCGCCTCATGGCCGGCTCATCGGTCGCGCCTCGCGTCTCTCGACAAACGCGCTGGGCGTTCGCGCGTCAATCGCGCGCCCGCCGGAACTTCGGCAGCGTGACCTCGGGTGTCACGGCCTCGAACGTCACCTCGACCGGCATGCCGACGGCAAGCTGTTCGGCGGCCCAGTCCACGACTACGCTCAGTATCCGGACACCTTCTTCCATCTCGATGACCGCCGGGGCAAACGGGACGTCGGCCGCGTAAGCGGGATGCAGCGCGCGGGCAACGACCGTCCACGTGAACAGCGTCCCACGTCCGCTCGCCCGCGCCCACTCCCATTGCGTCGATCCGCATGCGGGACACATTTCGCGCGGTACGTGGCGCCACGCCCGGCAGCGCGTGCAGCGCTGAAAGCGCAGCTCCTGCTGCCGGCACCAGGCGTAGAACTCCCCCGCCAGGCCCTCGAGGGCCGGCAGAGGCTTCGTGTATCCCTTCTCGTCTCCCGCCAACGTCATCTATACCCAATCGCCAATCGCATCATCGGCATCGCGGTTGGACTCCGGGCGGCACTTTAGTCATTGGGCTGCGCCCGGCACCTTTCCACCGCCTGCCCAAAACCGTCAACGGCGCCTGGCCGTCTTGAGTCCCTCGCTATCGCGCCAGAATCGCGATGCTGCCGTCGCCGAAGTCACCCCAACCCGTCACCACCCCCACCTCGGCGCCCTCGACCTGGCGCTCACCGGCTTCCGCGCGCAGCTGGCGGACGGCTTCGACGATGTGATTCATGCCGAGCACGTGCGCCTCCGAGAGGAGGCCGCCGTGGGTGTTGACCGGCAGCTCGCCGCCCAGCTCGATGCGTCCGCCGGAGACGAAGGCCCCGCCCTCGCCGCGCTTGCAGAAGCCCGCCTCCTCGATCTGCTGCAACACCTCGAAGGTGAAGCAGTCGTAGATCTCGGCGAAATCGATGTCCGCGGGTACGACCCCGGCGGCGCCGAAGGCCTCGGGTGCAGCAACGGTGAGGCCCGTCTCGAGAAAGTCCTTCCGGTTGGTGAGCTCGTCCGCCGGATACGGCTGCGCCGCCGCCACGCCGAGCACGCGGACCGGCCGCCGTTTGAGGTCACGGGCCCGTTCCGGTGTCGTGATCACCACGGCCGCGGCGCCGTCGGTCTCGAGACAGCAGTCGAACAGTCGATACGGGCTCGCCAGCATCGGCGAAGCGAGATACTCCTCCAGCGTGAGCGGCCGGCCGCACATGACGGCCCGAGGATTTCGCTGCGCGTGCTTGCGCATGGTCACTGCGATGGCGCCGAGCTGCTCGGACGTGGTGCCGAACTCGTGCATGTGCCGGCGTGCCATCAGGGCATACCACTGCGGCGGCGCCGTCAAGCCGTATGGTAGATAGTAGTCCCGGGCGATCCCCTTGCCGGGCAGTGCCGACGCGTCCGATGTCACTGTCTCGCGGACCCGGCGGCCGGAGTACCCGTTCCAGCCCGCGACCAGCAGCACGTGGGTGGCGGCGCCGCCGAGCACCGCCGCCGCCGCGCTGCGGATCGACGCCACCGGCGCCGCCCCACCCATGTGAATCGTGGCGGCGTAGCGCAAGCTCTCGATGCCGAGGTTGGCGGCGAGCTCCTCGGCCGTACCGAGGCCCGGAAACGGCATCAATCCATCGAGTTGTCTCAGCGAGAGCCCGGCGTCATCGACCGCTTGCGCAGCGGCCTGCAGCTGCAGCCCGAGGGTGGTCATCCCCGAGCCGGGGGAGCGCACATACGCCGTCTCTCCGACGCCCACGATGCACGCGCGCCCCTTCGAGACATTCATTCGGCTGTAATCACGAGGGACAAGGCACCCTGCACCACAACGCCAGGCACATTAGGTGATCGACGAGACGCAAGAAGTCACTTCACCCGCTTCGTGGGCTCGATCTTGGCAAGCTTGGCGAGGGTGAGCCCGAGAAACTTGGCGCGCATCTCGTCGGTGATGGCGGGGTAGCCCCACTTCTCCTGCAGCTCCTCGGGCATCTCGAGCGTGCGCACGTAGTCGACCACTCGCGGCATGTCGTCGAAGGCCAGGTCGAGCCCCATGACGATCTTGTCCGGGCCCGCCCACTGCAGCGCCTCGCCGATCATGTGATAGCCGCGGTACGGCGAGCGGGCGAGCCAGCCGATGATGCCCGAGAGGCTCAGGTACAGGTTCGTGTGCTTGCCGGCGAGCCCGATCAGCTCTTCCGAGTACGGCCAGCCCATGTGGTAGGCAATGATCTTGAGGTCGGGAAAGTCGAGGCAGATGTCGTCGAGGAGGACCGGGTGCGTGTACTTGTTCGGCTGCGGGACGACGTATGACATCCCGGTGTGGATGGTGAGCGGGATGTCGAGCTCGCACGCCTTCTCGTAAAAGGGCCACATCCCGGGGTCGTTGAGGAACCCGTCCTCGGGCGCGTAGACCTTGCACAGCCGGGCGTTGCGCTCCTTCACCAGGTACTGCAGCTCCCAGATCGCGTGCTTGACGCCGCGGCGCAGCACCGGGCCGACGTTGCACTCGAGGTACAGGCGGTCGGGATAGGGCTCGATCTCCTTGAGGATGAAGGCGTTGGTGGACATGCAGGTGGTGTAGCCGCTGATGTCCATCATCGACTCGCGCAGCGCGAAGCACACGTCGACGCGGGCCTTGTCCATGTACTTGACCAGCTCCGACGCCACCGGGTGGGGCATGTCGCCCCCGCCCTTCAAGTCGCGGTCCGCCCACGCCCGCATGACCCCATCGACGCTCTGCCACCAGCGCGTGAAGTCGGGGTAGTAGCTCATCTCGGCGAGCGATTGATCGTTCATCAGATGACATTCGGAAAGCGCCACGAAGTGCTCTGTGCGTGCCACGGGAGTATCCTTCCCTCTGTCGAGTTTGTTTCCTCGTTTTCGCCTGGTCGGGAGCGCAGCGGCCGGGGCGCAGCACCGGGGCCGCGAGTCGCCCCCTGGCGCCGCCAACTTAGGCGTGCGACGCCGAGGCGGTCAAGACGCGGCCGCAAGATTCGATTGCAGACCGGTTGTCAGACGCGCGGCTGCTTGGTACGCAGGGACGCGCGCATGGACCTGCATTTCAGCGAGGCCGACGAGGTCTTTCGCCGCGAGGTCGCCGCGTGGCTCGCTCACGACCTCGGTGGCGAGTTCGCGCACGTCCGCGGTCGCGGCGGCCCCGGCGACGAGCACGCGCTCGTCGACGAGCGGCTCGCCTGGGAGCGGCGGCTCGGCGCGGCCGGCTACACCGGCATCGCCTGGCCCCGGGAGCACGGCGGCCGCGGCGCGAGCCTCACTCAACAGGTGATCTTCCACGAGGAATACGCCCGCGCCCAGGGACCGGGCCGGCTCGGCCACATCGGCGAGACGCTCCTCGGCCCGACGGTCATCGCCTTCGGCACCGCGGCGCAGCAGCGGCGCTTCCTGCCGCCGATTCTCAAAGTCGAGGAGCTGTGGTGCCAGGGGTACTCGGAGCCCAACGCCGGCTCGGACCTCGCCAACGTGCAGACGAAGGCTCGCCGCGTGGGTGACGAGTGGGTGATCGAGGGCCAGAAGGTGTGGACCTCGCTCGCCCACCTCGCCGACTGGTGCTTCGTGCTCTGTCGCACCGAGCCGAATGCGCCGGACCATCACGCGCTCTCCTACATCCTCGTGCCCATGCGCCAGCCCGGGGTGACGATCCGTCCGATCGTCCAGATCACCGGCTCGTCCGAGTTCAGTGAGGTGTTCTTCGACGGCGCCCGCACCGCGGCCGACAACGTCGTCGGCGCCGTCAACGACGGCTGGCGGGTGGCGATGGGCACCCTCGCCTTCGAGCGCGGCGCCTCGACACTCGGCCAGCAGCTGAGCTTCCAGAACGAGCTCCGGCAGGTGGTGGAGCTCGCCAAGGCCAACGGCGCCGCCGCCGATCCCGTCATGCGCCAGCGCCTGGCCGACGCCTGGATCGGGCTACGGATCATGCGCTTCAACGCGCTCCGCACGCTCACCAGCAGCACCGAGCGGGCCGAGCTCGGCCGCGAGGCCATGATCATGAAGCTCTACTGGGCGACCTGGCACCGCGACCTCGGCAAGCTCGCCATGGACGTGCTCGGCGCGCACTCCGAGATCGCGGCGGGCGAACCCTACGACCTCACCGCGCTCCAGCGCGTCTTTCTGTTCACCCGCGCCGATACGATTTACGCGGGCACGAACGAGATCCAGCGCAATCTGATCGCCGAGCGCGCGCTCGGGCTACCGCGCGAGCCGCGGCTGGCATCGAGACCGAAGCCCGGGGAAGCGTAGACTCGAGATCGGGATCAGGACGCCAGCGGCAACACGGGCATGAGCGCCAGCGCACCTCCCTACCCGCACGGCAGCGGGCTTCTTGCGGGGAAGACCGTGATCGTGACCGCCGCCGCCGGCACGGGCATCGGCTTCGCAACGGCCAAGCGCTGCGTCGAGGAAGGCGCGCACGTGATGATCAGCGACATCCACGAGCGCCGCCTCGGCGAAGCCACCGCCGCGCTCGCGAAGGTCGCCGCCGCAACGGTGCTGCCGGGCGCGGCCGTCTCAGGGACACAGCCGCTCGCGCGGAACGCAACGGCGAAGCCGCTCGCGCAACTCTGCAACGTGACCCGCGAAGCCGACGTCCAGGCGCTCATCGGCGCCGCCGTCACCGAGCTCGGGCACATCGACGTCGTGATCAACAACGCCGGCCTCGGTGGTTTCGCCCATCTCGTCGACATGACCGACGAGCAGTGGCGCGCCGTGCTCGACGTCACGCTCGACGGCACCTTCCGCATGACGCGGGCGGCCCTGCGCCACATGATCCCACGCCGGCGCGGCGTGATCGTCAACAACGCCTCGGTCCTCGGCTGGCGCGCGCAGGCCGGGCAGGCGCACTACGCGGCGGCGAAGGCCGGCGTGATGGCGCTCACCCGCTGCGCCGCGGTCGAGGGAGCGCCTGCCGGCGTGCGTGTGAACGCGGTGGCGCCGAGCCTCGCCATGCACGAGTTCCTGGGCAAGGTCACGCCGCCCGGCTTGCTCGAGGAGCTGACCGCCAAGGAAGCGTTCGGTCGGGCCGCCGAGCCGTGGGAGGTCGCCAACGTCATCGTGTTCCTGGCGAGTGACTACTCGTCGTACATGACCGGCGAGGTGGTGTCGGTCTCGAGCCAGCATCCCTGAGGGCGCGGTCAGTCGACCCGCGCCGCCTCGATCATGCGCCGCGCTCGCTGATACGCCACGTGCGCGACGCGCTCGCTCAGTGCCGGCGACAAGCGTTCGAGGTACCAGAGAAGCTTCCACCAGCCCGGCGCGATGATGATGGCTCGGTTCCGCTCCACTGCGTCGAGCACGCGACTTGCGAGCGTCTCAGGCGCCATCGGACGCAGCCGCTCGTACTCCGCCCGCATCCGGCTCATATCCGTCTTGAGCTTGATGCGCCCGAATCGCCCGCCGTCCATGATCGGCGTCCGGATGAGTCCCGGGCACACCACGGAGACGCGCACGCCGTAGGATTTCGCCTCGAGGCGCAGGGCCCTGGAGAGCCCCACCACCGCGTGCTTCGACGCGGTGTACGCGCCCAGGTGCCCGCCACCGACGAGCCCCGCCATCGATGCGGTGTTGACGATGTGCCCGAACCCCTGCCGGATCATCACGGGGTAAGCCGCGACGATTCCGTAAGCCACGCCGCGGATGTTGACGTCGAAGACATCGTCCCAGTCGGCAGGCGCGTGGTCCTTCATCTCGGCGCTGACGGCGATGCCCGCGTTGTTGAAGAGATAGTCGAGGCGACCCGTGTCGGCGACGAGGTCGCCGACCACACGCTTGAACTGCTCGACGTCGCGCACGTCCAGCTCGGCGACGGTCGCGTGCCCCCCGGCCGCGCGAATTCCCCGCGCGACGGTCTCGGCGAGATCGCGCTGGCGATCGGCAACGACCACCCGGACGCCGCGCCGCGCGAGCTCCTCGCAGAAGGCGCGCCCGATCCCGGACGCGCCGCCGGTCACGATGGCGGTGCGCTGCGCCGTGGGCGGTCGGTCTCGATGCTCTGAGCTCATGGTCTGCCCCCCTACGCAAGCGCGACCGGGCCGGGACGCGCGGTCGGGGCCCGGCCTCGCGTGATCAGGACAGCGCCCGGCGCCGGGCCACGCGAACCCCACCGTGATACTCGACGCGCGAGAATAGAGTACGGGCGATTTGCGGCACAAGTAGCGGCGCCCGGCGTTTGTTTGCTATGCGCCGTTTCAGGATCCCCGTCGCAAGGCGGCGGGTTGACCCGGCCCGAGGCACGGCTAGGTTCGGGCCGATGCGGGAATCGGAGGGAGGCCGACCATGGCGAGCGACGATCTCTGGAAGCTCGATGCAACCGCGCAGGCGGAGCTCGTGCGTACGCGCAGGATCACACCACGCGAGCTCGTCGACGGCGCCATCGCGCGCTTCGAGAAGCTCAACCCCACGCTGAACGCGGTCATCCACGAGCACTTCGAGCGCGCGCGCCGCGAAGCCGGCGGCACATTGCCCGACGGTCCGCTGCGCGGCGTGCCGTTCCTGCTCAAGGATCTCGGCGGCGGCTACGCCAAGGGCGACCCGCTCTACTGGGGCACCCGGTTTCTCCGCGACGCCGATTACCGCGCGCCGAGCACCGCCTACCTGGTGGAGAAGTTCCGCCGCGCCGGGCTCGTCGTCGTCGGCCGCACGAACGTGCCCGAGCTCGGGGCGTGGGCGACGACGGAGCCGGAGTCCTCCGGTCCCTGTCGCAACCCCTGGAACCCGGCGCACACGAGCGGTGGCTCGAGCGGCGGCGCCGCCGCGGCGGTGGCATCGGGCATGGTGCCCGCGGCGCACGCGAGCGACGGCGGCGGCTCGATCCGCAACCCGGCGAGCCAGTGCGGTCTGGTCGGCCTCAAGCCGACCCGCGGCCGCATCTCGCTCGGGCCGGCGATCGGGGAGTTCTGGCAGGGCATGGCCATCGAGTTCGCGGTCACGCGCTCGGTGCGCGATACCGCGGTGCTGCTCGACGCCGTACAGGGCTTCATGTCCGGCGATCCATACGCCGCCATCCCGCCGGAACGGCCGTACGTCCAGGAAGTCGGACGGGCGCCCGGACGCTTGCGCATCGGTATCCTCGCCGAGCGCGAGCGCGTGCTCGTGCATCCCGACTGTGTCGAGGCGGCGCGCGTCGCCGGGCGCGTGCTGTCGGGCCTGGGACACGAGGTGGACGCCTCGCACCCACCCGAGATCGCGGCGGGCGAGATCGATCGCGCCGCCGTCGCCGTCGTCGCCGCCAACCAGGCGCGCGACGTCGAGCGGTTCGGCGAGATACTCGGTCGGGAGCTCGGTCCGGACGACATGGACTCGGACAACTGGGCGATCACCGAGCTCGGGCGCGAGGTGAGCAGCAGCCGCTACCTGAACGCGATCGAGCACTTCGCTCGCTTTCAGCGCCAGGTGGCCGCCTGGTGGGCCGATGGACACGATCTTCTGGTCACGCCCACTATCACCGCACCGCCACCGCGCCTCGGCGAGCTCGTGCCCGATCCCGCCACACCACTCGACGCGTGGACGCGCACCGGGCAGCTCCTCGGCTTCACCCTGCCCTTCAACGTCACCGGCCAGCCGGCGATGTCGCTGCCACTACACTGGAACGCCGCGGGGCTACCGATCGGCGTGCAGCTCATCGCCGCCTTCGGCCGCGAAGACGTGCTCATCCGCGTCGCCGCGCAGCTCGAGGAGGCGCTACCGTGGCGGGAGCGCTGGCCGGGCGTGCACGCGTGATGTCGTGACGGTGAGGGCGCGCCTCCAAGCGCGCCAGATCTCGATCGGACACCACGAGCGCTGATCCGCGCTCGAGTCGACACGGCGAACGGATCGGGCACGTTGGCCCGCCGCTGAGCCGCCGACCGTTGCCACGCCCCAGCGTCGGCCCCGGGCAAAATCCAGTCTTGGGTCCCGTTCGTACGTGGGATGATGGAACGATTCGATCTCCCCGCCTATCTCCGGCGCTCGCGTGCGCTCGACCTGTCCGGCATCGCCTGGGACGAGGTTCCGCGCCATCCGCTACCGGAATTTGCCGACGTCCAGCTCCTCGAGGCGTGGCTGGCGCGTGCCGGCGAATCTCCGCCCGCGGGCGCCATTCCGGTCACGCCGGAGCCCGCGCCGGCGTGACCGCGCGTCATTCGAGCGGATGCCGCCAGCGCAGACCCTTGAACCGACTGAAATCCCGGTCCGTGGTGATCCACTCGCACCCGACTCGATGGCTAGCGCGGCGAGGTAGGCATCCGGCACCAGGTTTCCCTTTACCCCGCCCTCGACGCACAGCCGTGCAAAAATCTCCCAGTGTCGAGGCCCCGGCGTGACGGGCACGCCGTTCGCCTGATCGCGCAGCTGACCCGCGAACGCGAGGGCGTCCCGCATCGAACTCGGTCGCTTGAAGACCTTCGGGTGCGTCACGACGCGGACGAAGCCGCTGAGCACCAGCTCGGAGACACCGTAGGCTTCGTCGGCGTTCACCATGTCCTGGAGCCAAGCCAGGTAGGCGGCGTGATTCGGCGCGTCCACCCGATGCGCGTAGACGAGCACGTTCACGTCGGGAAGACGCACGTCAGGATTCCATCAGGTCGAGAAGCGCGGCGCTGTCATCGAGGTCCACCCCCGGACGCACGCCATCCCCCTTCACGGTCTTGAGGCGCACCCGCTCTCTTTTCACCCGCTGGCGTCTGCGGGCGAGCGTCTCGCGCAGCGCGTCCTCGAGCACCGCCGTGAGCGTGCGGCCCGAGTCAGCAGCATACTTCTTAGCCTCGGCCAGCAGTCGGTCGTCCATGCGGACGGTCGTGCGCATGCATCGAGACATACTAATATAGCATCAATATGTCAATCCATTTTTTTTGCGTCGTTCCGAGCGAAGCCTGGCGTTCACGCCAGGTCGATCGATCCGGAAGGGTCCACGCGGGCGACGCGCGCGGGACGGTGCGCGCAACCGGAGGCGGCCGCGTCGAGCCGGCGCTACTCCGGCAGGCCCGCCGCGTGGCGGCCAGCCATGCGCCCGAAGAAGGTGGCGTCGGCAAGCGAGAGACCGCTGCTGTAGCCCTGGGCGGCAAGCCCCGATGTCGTCCGCCCGGCGGCGTAGAGGCCCGGCACGACGTCGCCGTCGGGCGTCAGCACCTCACCCGTCGGCCGCGTGTGCAGACCGCCGAGGGTGAAGACCGTGTAGAGCGCGTTCGTCGTTGTGTAGTCGAGGGCCGCGAACGGCGGATGCACGAGCGGCGCGAGATACTCGCTCGCCTTGTGGAACAGTGGATCCTCGCCCCGGGCAGCGTGCTCGTTGTAGACCGCCATCGTGTGCTGCAAGCTGCCGGTCGGGACCCCGAGCGCGCGCTCGAGCTCCGCCGGGGTCGCCTCGACGGCGGCGATCTCCGCCGGCGGGAAGGGGCGCGCGAACGTCTCCTCGTCGACGATGAGAAACACCTCGCCGCCCTCGCGCAGCAGCGCGGCCTCGCCCACCACCGTCTGGTAGACGTCCTCGTTGATGAAGCGCATGCCACGGCGGTTCACCATGATGCCCTTGAGGAGCACCTTCGGCACGGTGAACGGCAGCACGATGCAGCCGGCATCCATGCGAATGGCGGCGCCCCCGGCACCCATTCCCATGCGAATGCCGCGGCCGTCGTCGCCGTCCGAGGCGGCGCGGAAGCGGCACTTGCGCAACAACGGCGCGTAGCGGCTCACCATTTCCTTGTTGTTGATGAAGCCGCCGGCGGCGAGGATCACGCCTCGGCGCGCGTGCACGAGCTGCTCCGCGCCTCCGGCACGTGCGACGACACCCACCACGCGCCGCTCGTCGTCGACGACCAGCGTCTCGCACAACGTATCCTCCTGGACGGTGGCGCCAGACCGCCCCACCGCCGCGATGAGCGCGCGCATCAGCATCGCCCCCGCCTCGATGCCCTCCTGCTGCACCGTGTGCCCGCGCGGGGCGGGTCGGGCGATGTCGCGGTACGGGTGCGCCAGCTCGCTGCCCGAGTAGCTGAGACAATCGTCGGTCGGCGTGTAGGAGCCCTCGCCGTAGAACGATGCCTTGAACGGCACGCCTTGAGCCACGAGCCAGTGGAAGTGCTCGACGCTCCGATCGCAGTACAGGCGGATCTTTGCCTCGTCGGGCCCGGGCCCGCACGCGGCCATCAGGTACCTGAACATCCCCTCGGGCGAGTCGTCGAAGCCGCACGCGGTCTGGATGGGCGTGCCGCCGCCCAGATAGATCTGCCCCGTCGACAGCGCCGACGTGCCACCGCCACCGCTCGCGCGCTCGAGCACGAGCACCTCGGCGCCGCTCCCCGCCGCCTCGATGGCGGCGCAGGCGCCGCCGGCGCCGAAGCCCACGATCACCACGTCCGCCTCGCGGTGCCAGCGAACGACCTCGCGGGCGCGACGCACCGCGGCCGCCCGTCCCATGTCGCGCCGTATGGAAGCGACGCTCACCGCTGTAGCACGGGGACCGGAGTGAGTTATGGCGGCAGGAAGCCGATCGGCGTGAAGGCGACGTAGTCGTTCCCGTCGCTATCCGCCGTCGGTGTTGCCGGAAAGATCTTACCCGCACCCGGCCCGATGTCGGTCACGCTCACGTTGAGCCAGCGCGCGAGGATCGTGCCGAAGAAGTCCCGGAAGTCGTAAGTCATGCGCAGGTCGTCCTCGTTCTCCGAGCCGGGGTTGTCGAGGAGCGGGTAGGCGCCATACTGCTGGCCGCCGATCACGGGACCGCCGATGACGAACTGCGGGGAGCTCGTGGCGTGGTCAGTCCCGGCCGGTCCCGGATTGTAAGCGTTCTGGCGAATGGTGCGCCCGAACTCCGAAAAGGTCACGATCAGGACCTGGCTCGCCAGGTTGCCGGTCAGGTAGCCGCTGTAGCCGCCGGGAAGGCTCACGGTCTGGTCCAGCTCGCCGTAGAACGCGGCGATCGACTCGCTCACCTCCTGCAGCAGGTAGGAATGGAAGAAGCCCTGCTCCTGGTTCGAGTGCGAATCGAAGCCGCCGATGGCGACGTGGAAGAAGCGCGCCCCGATGTTCGAGCGGATCGTGGCGGCGACGTGCTTGAGGTCGCGCGCGAGACGCATGTCGGTGAGGACCGGATTGGTGGTCGCGTTGAGCGGCGAGTCGTAGACGAGCGGGTTGTCGCCGTCGTATTCGCCGCCCCCGTCGAGCAGGAGCGCCTCGACCTTGCCCGCGTTCCCGAGCCCGTCACCGACCTTGTAGTAGTCCTGGATGTTGTCGATCGTGGCGAGGCCGGTCTGGCCGATCTTCACCAGCTCCGGATAGACGCTCGGGTTGAGGTCGTCGCTCTCGTCGTACAGGTCGCGGAACGTCGCTTGCTTCAGCAGCGTCTCGCCTCCGGCGGCGGGAAAGCGCAGCTCCGACAGGCGGTCGAAGGCGAAGAGGCTCGTCTGAGCCGGCGTGAAGGTCGGGTTGAGCGAGTCGCCGAGCATGATGGCCGGCACCTGGGTCGGCGTGAACCCGGCGAGGTCGAGGTATTTCCCGAACCAGCCCTGGCCGCTCGACCCGAGCGGATCCACCGTGTACCAGATGGCTTCGCTGCGAAAATGGGAGTGGTCGGCCCAAGGATAGTGCACCCCGTTCACCACCGCGACCTTGCCCGCCTGGTAAAGCCCGTGCAGCGCCCCCATCGCGGGATGTAGCCCATAGGTCGAGCCGTTTACGTTGGCGCCGATCGAGAGCACCGTGGAGGAGCCGAAGCCCTCGGTCACCCACGGCGTCATCTCGCCATTGATAGAGGGAAGCTTGAGCGTGGGGCGAAACTGCGCGTACTTCGTCCGTTGAGCGCCGCTCACCGGATAGACGGTATTGAGCCCATCGTTTCCGCCGTAGAGCTGCACGAAGACGACGATGGCGTTGGCGGGACCACCGGCGTAGCTGACGCCAGTGCCCGGCAGCCATCGCAACCGCGGGCCGAAGGCGGAAAGGGCCGCCGCCGAGGCGGCGCTGCGCTTCAGAAACTGTCGTCGGCTGATTGCCATCGCGCCTCTCCCCTCAGCACATCTGATATTCCGCGGCTTGGAGCGCCAGCGAGATCAGGCCGCGTACCTTCTCGTTGGCATCCTCGGTGAATTCGTCGGAGAGATCGAGAGTCGGTCCGTCGCTCGTCGCATAGTCGATCAGCAGGTCGCGCTGGGTGGAGCTCAGCGCGAGTGGCCCCTGATCGAGGCCGAGCTGGGCGAGGATTGCGTCCACCACGACGCCGGGGTCCGCCGTCGCGTCGCCGATCGGCAGCCCCGCGATGTTGCTGAGCACGAGCCGGTTGGGGCCGTAGTCGGATGCGGCGAGATCCTTGGCGAACTCGAGCCGCGAGAGGAGCGTCCCGGTATTGATCCAGCCGAGACCGCCCGGCCAGCCGGCCACGTTCGGCGGCTCGAAGAGGTTCATCCCCATGTTGGTGACCTGGTCGCCGAGCTCGCGCTCCGATGGGCCGAAGTAGCGCGCGGTGCCGCGCGCGATCCCGAACGCGTGGAAGGCTTGCACGACGTAGTCGCAGGGGTTTTTCACGGTGCGCGTCTTGGCGGCGGTGCTGTAGAACTCGTCGCTCGTCCACATCGCCTCGAGGAGCGGCGTGAGCTCGAAGTCCGCGGCCTCGAAGGTCGCAGCGAAACCGGCGAGCAGGGCCTTGAGGCCCGGGGCGGGCGCCGGGTAGGCGTACCAGGTCCAGAGTTTCTTCGCGAGGTGCATGCCGACCTGGTTGTTGCCCTGGTCGTCGGTGCGCGAGAAGATGAGCTCGAGCACGTCGTCGTTCGTCCCCGCAACCCCCTCGTCGATGCGAAAGTCGTTGCTCATCTGCCCGAAGATGACCATGGGATCGGGCAAGTCGTCGCCGTCGTCGTCGTACTGCCCGCCGTCCCAGTCGTCCACGTTCCACACGCCCACGTTCCTGACGAGGTCGGTCCACCCGGTGCAGGCACGGGCGAGATTGTGGACGTCGGCCTCGGTGTAGTTCGGCTTGGTCGGATCGGCGCTGCCGTCGCTCGCGAGCTGGAACACCCCGAGCGTGAACAGCTCCATCAGCTCGCGGCCGAAGTTCTCGTTGGCGTTCACGTGAACGCCGTCGTTGCTGGCGACGTTCACGATGCCGTCGAGGTAGTAGAGGTTGGCCGCATCGCGGTTGAATGCGCGCACGAGGGTCCGGAAGTTGCCGCGGGCGTGGTAGCGGAAGGTCTGGTTCTGGAGCGCCATGTACTTGAGCGTCGGCTGCTTCGAGGAGCCGCTCACCAGGTGGTTGTGCAGGAACAGCACGAGCTTCTCGCGACAGGCGTCGCCTGGGAGAGTCGCGCGGATCATGCGCTTCAGCCACCAGCGCTGCATCTTCATCCGGTTGAAGGAATCGACGCTGCGCGGCCCGGGCGGCTTCTTTCGCGAGGGCGGAAAGCTCAGCAGCTCGGAAACGGCACTCTCGACCGATGCGTGTCCATCGAGGAATGCCTGGATCTCCTCGGGGGTGCCCCCGAAGGCCGCTCGTCGCAAGAGATGGGCCGCGTTCTCGTAATTCCACACCGCCATATCGCGCCGTCTCCTCGCCCTCGGCTCAGCCGTCGGTTCCCTCGACCCAGCCGTCCTCGGGCGCCGGGCCGAGCATTGCGTCGCCGATGATCCACAGACGAATGATCTCGATGAGCTGAGCGGATACGGGAGGACCGGTCAGCGGCATTGCCGGTCCGTACTCCGGAGGAAGACCGGGAGTGAGCTTGCGGTAGAGAAGGCTCAGGTCCGGGTCACCGGGCATGACGCGTTCAAGACCGTCATTTGCCGCGCCAGGGGTGGTGGGAATCGCCCCGACCAGCTGCGAATAGGCGGCGTTCGGCAGGAGGATGAGGTCCGCCTGGTGCGACTCCGAGTCGTGGCAGCCGGACTTGGCACAGCTGACGGCAAAGACCTCCTGGCGGATCCGGTCGAAAGTCCCGGTGTAGAGATCGCGTGGCACGTAGATCCCGTCGCCCTCGGGACGGCATGTGAAGCGCATGCGGTCGCGGTCCGTCGCAGGCCGCCCTCCCGCGAAGCCAGCCGCCGTGAGCCGCAGTCGCTTGACGCTCGTCCGCCATGCCCCGCTCGGCCCCGGGGGCTTGAGCGCGACGCTGACCGAGCTCTGCTGGGTGCAGTCGTCGAGATCCTCGTTGTCGGGCAGGAGCGTATTCACCCGCTGCTGCAGGGCCTGGAAATCGACGTCGAAGAGCGGATCCCCGTTGTCGATCGCATGATGCACGCTGACGGCATTGGTGCGTAGCGGCGTGCAGCCGACGATGGCGGTGGAGTTGAGACACAGCCGCACGTCGAAGAGGCAGCGGGCGTTGCGGGCACCGTCGGCGTCGCACGCGGGATCACCGTCCACACAATCGACGTGCCGTGGGGACCTGGGGGGCAGCGGAAAATTGGCCGCCGCGTCGAACACCGAAACGCAATCCCTGCCCCGGGACCCCCCTCCCCCGACGACCACGGCCCAGGCGGACCCGGCGGGAGCGGCGACGAGCAGGGCCAGCACGAGCGCCGGTATCCGGAGGGGAGGGGACGGCATGAGTCGTTCCACGACGGCCGAGTTGAGGTGATTTCAATAGGCGACGCCAGGCTCGTGGTCAAGGGAAAATGGGGGGTTAGACCGGGTGAGCGCCCTCAACAGGGGCCCTGGGGGCCCCACGGTGCCCGGGGGAAAGGGCCAGACCCCGCCCCCCTATCCCCCCAAAAGGGCCACCGGGTCAGCACTTTTCGGCGGGACAGAATTTTGAGGGCACGTAATTTATATTCTTGACCGCGGGGGCCCAGTCGTACTATGGAAGGGGCCAGGTGAGATTACTGCGGCGACGGACGCTGTGCGAAGGGGCCGGTGCCGGAGCCAGGAACCCTACGACATTGGGAGGGAGTCTATGATCAAGAAGGTCGTATTGGCACTTGGGCTCGGCGTGTTCCTCGCCGCGGGGACCGTGGCGCAAGCCGGTGTTGCGGCGGACGCGACGTGCAAGGACGCAAAGCTGAAGGGCATGGGCAGCGACTCGCTCAACCTTCTGAAGGCCTTCGGCGCCAACATCAAGACGGGCAACACGGCGAAGCTCACCAGTGACATCTCGAAGGCACAGTCGAAGATGACCAAGGCCTTCACCAAGGCAGAGTTCGCGGGTAGCGGCGCGCCGAAGGGCTGCGATACCACCGACGACGTCGATGAGATCGAGGCCAAGGTCGAGGCGTTCACCGAAGACGTTCTCGACGAGCTCGAGCCGTAGCAAGCTTGGGACCGGGCGGTTTCACCAGCCCGTTCTCGCATGCTGAAAAAAGGGGGGCCTTGGCCCCCCTTTTTTTGTCTTCTGATTCTCTGTTCTTGTCTTCTGATTCTCTGTTCTCCCGGCCGCGGCCGTGAAGCGGCCTGGCACGTGCGGCACCGGCGCGCAGCATTGCGCGCGTTGCGCCTTCGGCGACCCTGCGGTTCAGACCATTCGGGCCGCACAGGCGCGGGTTCAATCCCCGCGCGCCGTGCCCGACGCGGCAATCAGGCTGGGGCCGGCTCGGGCTGGGTCTCGAGCGATTCGGCGAGTCGCGCGAGCGCTTCGCGCGCGCGCGCCGCATATGGATGGACGGATTCGGCCACGTGCGCGAGCTTCTCGCGCGCGCGCGCCGCAACCGGGTCGATGGCATGGTGCACCGCTTCGCTGAGGACCGCGAAGGCGTGCTCGCTACGCGCGTCGAACGCGTCCCTCGCCTCGAGCAACCGCTCGTGCGCCTGGTCGATGAGGTTGAGCCACGACTCCTGGGCGCGCTCGGCATAGGGGTGCACCGAGGCGGAGAGCTCGGCGAGTGCCGCCCGCGCCCGCGCGGCCAGCGGGCCCACGGACTCGCTCGCCGCCTGGACGAGGACGCGCAGCGCCGGCTCCGCGTCCTTGGCCCGCCGGGGAATGCCCGCCGCCAGCTCGGCCTCGGCGCGCGCGACCAGGTCGCGCGAGACGCGCCGTTCGCCGCGCAGCGCTTCGCGCGGCGGCTCGGTCAGGTCCGACACGACGCGCAGCCACGAGAGCGCCACGAGCCCATAGTAGGTGACGTCCATCTCCCACCAGCGAAAGCCCTGGCGCGTCGAGGAGCGAAAGTAATGATGGTTGTTGTGCCAGCCCTCGCCGAGCGAGATCACGGCCGCGAGAAACCAATTGTTGCGCGAGTCGTCGCCCGTGTAGAACCGCCGCCGGCCGATGCCGTGCGCGAGCGAGTTGATCGTGAACGTCCCGTGCCAGGCGAGCACGGTCGACCAGAAGAAGCCCACCACCAGCCCGGACCAGCCGAACGCCCACCAGGTGACGAAGCCGAGCAAGGCCGCCGGCAGGTACTTGTGACCATCGAGCCAGACGAGCTCGGGGTACTGCGCCAGATCCTTCACCTTGTCGAGGTCGGCCGGGCTCTCGAAGTTCTTGCGCGCGAAGATCCAGCCCACGTGCGCGTACCACATGCCGTGCAGCCGCGGGGAGTGCACGTCACCGGGCAGGTCCGAGTAGCGATGATGCTGGCGGTGCTTCGCCGCCCACCAGAGAATCCCCTGCTGCGCGCTCAGCTGCGCCATCCATCCGAGAAGGAACTGGCCAACCCGACTCGTCTTGAACGTCCGGTGGGAGAAGTACCGGTGGTAGCCCGCCGTCACGCCGAAGAGCCGGATGTAGTAGAGCGCGACGCAGAGGACGAGGTCCCTGACGTGCACACCGGTCCACACCGCCCCGAGACAGAGCAGGTGAATGATGATGAATGGGATCGTGTGCGGATAGGATATGTCGCTGCCGGGACGCTCGTGCACGGGAACCTCCACTGCTACTGCCCGACACCGCGCCACGAACGACTCGGCAGGGGGGCTGGTCTCTGCTGGGCGTCCTCGCTCAGGAACTCGAGGGTGCCCGGATGACGGCGGGAGCTTCACACTCCCGCAGGTATCATATCACAGTAACAGCGAACGCCTCACAGTAACAGCGGACACCGCACGACTCCATCGGCCCCGGCCGGGGCCCGGTGGCGCGCCCAGGGACTCCGACCCATCCAGATCTGGGTGCCCGACGTGAGGTCGCCCAAGTTCGCCACCCAAGCATCGCGACAGTCCCGTCTCGTTGCCGCCAGCCCGCACGCAGCCGAAGACCAAGCGTTCATCGATGCGCTATCGACCGGAGCGTCCGAGTGAAGCGCGGCGAGGTCTGGACGGCTGCGGCCGGCGCTTTCGGGGGCATCCTTGCCTGGGCATCGCGGTATGGTCATAATGGTCACCATGCGGAAGACCTCGCTCGCCCACGCCAAGGCGCACCTCTCCGAGATCGTCGATGCGGCCGAACACCACGGCAAACGCATCGTGATTCTCCGCCACGGCAAGCCGGCTGCCGCCATCGTCCCCGTGGCCGTTGCGGTGCCAGCGAGACCACGACGTCCGCGCACGCGGAACGCCAAGGCCATGGAGCGGAGCGTGCGCCGCTTCATCGAGGAGTTCAGTGCCCGCGAACCGAAGACTTCGGCGGTCGAAGATCTGCTCCAGGGCCGCCGGTGACGTACGTGCTGGACGCTTCCGTGGCCGTTGCCGCGCTGCGTGCCGGCGAACCGGGTCACCGTGCGGCGCTGCGCCGTTGCATGCCGCTGTTCGCTGGTCGTGATCAGATCGTCGTCCCGGCGATCTTCGACGTCGAGGTCACGTCCGCACTCGTGCGTCGCGGCATCACGCCGGACCGGGTCGCGGCCTTCTTCGAGCGCCATCTCACATCGCGGCAGGTGGTCAACATCGGGCCCCGCGCCGTGCGAGCGGCGCGCGCCATCATCAATACCACACGCCTTCGCGCAGCAGACGCGTTCTACGTTTGGGTCGCAGTGCGTGAGGGCGTGCCGCTGGTGACCGCCGATCGGGAGGTCATCGAGCGGGCGGCGCTGGCGGGCGCGACCGCCGTCGCTCCATGAGGTGATGCCGACGCTCGGGATCCTGAATGCGATCGAGACCCATCTCCGGCACGAGCCTCGCTGACCTGGGTTCAGCGATCACCCGGACCGACCTGTGGCGCTCGGATAGTAGCGGCTGATGGTCTCGACGACACACGCCGGCCGGGCGCTGCCCTCGATCTCCACCGTGACGCGGATCGTCGCCTGGACGCCATCCTTCACGTCCTCGAGCTTGATGAGCTCGCCGCCGGCGCGGACTCTCGATCCGCAGGGCACGGGTGCCGGGAACCGGACTTTGTCGGTGCCGTAGTTGATGCCCATGCGAATGCCCCGGACATCGACGATCTGCGGCAGGAACATGCTCACCAGGGAGAGGGTGAGGTAGCCGTGGGCGATCGTGGCGCCGAACGGGCCCGTCTTGGCCCGTTCGGGGTCCACGTGGATCCACTGATGGTCTCCCGTGGCGTCGGCGAACTTGTCGATGCGCTCCTGGGTGATCTCCAGCCAGTCGCTGTAGCCGAGATGCTGGCCGACCGCGCCCTGGAGGTCGGCCGGGCTCTGGAACACTCGCGCCATTGACTGCTCCCTCCTGCGGACGCTAGCCGTTCGTTTTCGTCGCCGCCGCCAGGAACGCCGGTCGCTCACCGCCGCCGTGGACGATCAGGACTGCGCCGCTCACGTAGCTCGCCAGCGGCGAGGCGAGGAACAGACACGCGTCGCCGACGTCGCGTGGCTCGCCCAGGCGGCCGAGCGGGACGGTCTTCGCCACGGCCGCGACGCCGGCGTCGTCGCCGTAGTGCAGGTGAGCCTGCTCGGTCCGGATCATCCCCCCGGCGACGGCGTTCACGCGCACCTTCGGCGCCCACTCCACCGCCAGCGTCTGTGTCAGGTTGAGCAGTCCCGCCTTGGCCGCGCCGTAGGCGGCGGTCCCGGGCGAGGGACGGATGCCGCTGACGCTGGCGATGTTGATGATCGCGCCGCCCTCCGGCTGCGCCTGCATGACCGCGTTCGCGCGCTGGGCGAAGTTCAGCGGCGCGAGCAGATTGAGACGGATGATCGCTTCCGAGAAGCGCGGCGACGCGGTCGCCGCCTCGGCCGGCGGTGCGCCGCCGGCGTTATTGACCAGCACGTCGAGGCGACCGAAGCGCGCGAGGGCGCTGCCGACGACCCGCTCGATGTTCTCGACGTTGCGCACGTCGGCGGCGACGAAGAGCGGCGCCCTGCCCTCCACCGCCGGGAGTGCCTCGGGCTCGGTGCGGCCGCAGATGACGACGTCGGCGCCGGCCTCGAGAAAGCGACGGGTGATGCCGCGGCCCACGCCCTTCGCGCCGCCGGTGACGATCACGACCTTCCCGGTCATGCGGAGCGCGTCCTGCGCGGCGACCGTCACAGCCCCATCCCCCGCGCGACACGCTCGCGATGATAGGCGGGATCGCCGAGAAACGTCTCGCTCGATTTCGCGCGCTTGAAGTACAGGTGGACGTCGTACTCCCAGGTGAAGCCGACGCCACCGTGGATCTGCAACGCCTCCGCCGCGCACTGAAAGTAGGCGTCGGAACAGTACGCCTTCGCGAGCGCGGCCAGGACGGGCAGCTCGGCGTCTCCGGCGGCCGCCGCCCAGCCGGCGTAGTAGCTCGCCGAGCGGGCCGACTCGACACGCAGCAGCATGTCGGCGCACTTGTGCTTGATGGCCTGGAAGGAGCCGATCGGCCGGCCGAACTGGACGCGCTCCTTGGCGTAGGCCACCGCCATGTCGAGGCAGCGTTGCGCGCCGCCCACCTGCTCGGCGGCGAGCGCCACGGCCGCCAGGTCGAGAGTCGCAGTCAGGACAGGCCAGCCCGCGCCCTCCTCTCCCATGAGCGATTGCACCGGTACCCGCACACCGCGGAGCTGCACCTCGGCCTGCCGGCGCGTCTGATCCATGGTGGGCAGCCGGCGGCGCTCGAGTCCGGCGGCATCGGCCGGAACCACGAAGAGGCTCACGCCCGCCTCGCCTTGCGAGCCCTCGCGGCGCGCGGCCACGAGAAGGACGTCGGCGGCGTGACCATCGAGCACGAAGCTCTTGGTGCCGTCGAGCACGAAGCCGGCGCCGTCGCGCCGCGCCACGGCGGTGATGCCGGCCGCGTCCCAGCGGCCGTTCGGCTCGCTGTGGGCGAGCGTCGCCGTGATCTCGCCAGCGGCGATCCGCGGCAGGTAGGCCCGCTGGTGCGCCTCGTCGTCCCCGAGCAGCAGCGCGTTGACGGCGAGGCACACGGTGGAGAAGAACGGCGCGCACAGCAGCGCCCGACCCATCTCCTCCATGAGGCCCACGAGCTCGACGTATCCGAGCCCCGCGCCGCCGTACTTCTCGGGGATGATCACGGACGTCCAGCCGAGGTCCCGGGCGATCTGCCGCCACGTCTCGGGATCGTACCCGCGGTCGGTCTCCATGGCCTCCCGAACGCGGGCCGACGAGGAGTGCGTGTCGAGAAAGCTGCGCGCGCTCGCGCGCAGGGCTTCCTGGTTCTCGTCGAAAGCGAACCGCATGGCAGGCTCCCCGGAACGTGGCGCATGGTAGTGCAAAGGTGGCCCGGAAGGCGACTGACCCACTACCCCAATCCCCCCCCCCGGTCATTGCATTCCCCGGCATGGCGTGTTACTAGTGAACTAGTTTCATCAAGCGGGGCGGTGATGGAACGACTGGGTAATGCGCCCTGAACTTGATGTGGTTTTGTTCGGGAATCTGATCGGAAGTCAGGAAGTTAGACCCAAGCGCTGCTTTAGTCGCGTCTTCGGCCCATCCCCCCTTCCCTTCGTTTCCACGTAAGACAAGATCCATCGACGCAGTGAAAGGAGGAACCTGTCATGGGTTCGAAGATTTATGTTGGCGGCCTGCCCTACTCGGCAACCGAGCAGGAGATACAGGATCTGTTTGCCCCCCACGGAAACGTACAGTCCGTGCGGGTCATCACGGATCGGGTCACCGGGCAGAGCCGCGGCTTTGGGTTCGTCGAGATGGGGTCCGATGCGGAAGCCCAGAACGCCATCGAGGCGTTGAACTCGACGCAGATGAACGGTCGCACGCTGAGCGTGAGCGAGGCCCGACCGCAGGAGCCCCGTGGCGGTGGCGGTGGTGGTTTTGGTGGCGGCGGCGGACGTCGCGATCGCGACAGTGGCGGCGGGGGCAAGCGCTCTCGCTGGTAGGCCACATCCGGATCGTCCGGAGCCGCGGGCGCGTTGACCGCGCCCGCGGCTTCGGCCTGAACTTTCGCTCCCGATTACGCAGCCGCATTCGGCGGCAACTAGACCGAAGTTCCCGCTGACAAAAGGCGCAGGATGCCGATTGGATTAGGGAATCGGCGGATCACGGCTTCCTGTTCCTGCCTACATCCGGTGGGAGACGCCGAGCAAATCGAAGGCGCGCTGCTGG
>Ga0187893_10002358_pt1 | contig 41784 bp, 37 predicted proteins | sample MA1701074metaG_FD_139574 | JGI IMG/M metagenome (GOLD analysis project Ga0187893, IMG submission 139574) | White microbial mat communities from a basaltic lava cave in the Kipuka Kanohina Cave System on the Island of Hawaii, USA - MA170107-4 metaG ...
CGATTCCAGCGGGTGTTCTTGAGCGCCTCCAGGATCAGGTAATGCTCTGCCTGCTGGCTGGCCATCTTAGAAAATTTCTTTAAAGAGAAATCCGTGACGGGGGGAAGCTGGAAGCCCGCCACCATCGGCCCGCGTGTGCGCTCTTCCAGATCGCTCAGAATGGACTCGGGCGAATCGAGAATCACGTAGCGCTTGATGTAGTTCTCCAGTTCGCGGATATTGCCCGGCCACGCATGCTGGCGGAAGCGGTCGAGCACCGAGGCGGGCAGGGGTTGCGGGCGGCGGTTGAAGCGCTCGGCGTAGTGCTGCACGAAATAGTCGGTCAGCAATGGCAGATCCTCCAAACGGTGGCGCAGCGGCGGCATCTGCACGTTGACCACGTTGATGCGGTAATAGAGGTCTTCGCGGAAGCTGCCGCGCTGGATCTCGCCTTCGATATCGCGGTTGGTGATGCAGATAATGCGCACTTCCACGCGGCGCTCTTCCAGATCACCGATGCGGCTGAAGCAGCTGTCTTGCAGGACTTGCAGCAGCTTGGCCTGCAGTCCGGAATCAATGTCGGCAATCTCGTCGAGAACGATCGTGCCGCCGTTGGCGGCCTCGAATTTCCCCGCACGGCTGCTGTAGGCACCAGTGAAAGAGCCCTTCTCGTAACCGAACAATTCTGATTCCAGCAAAGAGCCGGGGATGGCAGCGCAATTGACTTTCAACAGGGGCGCAGCAGACCACGGCGAAAGCCGGTGAAGGTAGGCAGCCAAGACTTCCTTGCCGGAGCCGCTCTCACCACGCACCAAGACCGGGACGCGCACCGCTGCCACTTGCTCGATGGTCTTACGGATGCGCTGCATTTCCGGCGACATTCCGAAGATCACTTCGGGGCGAATGCCGTTCAGGTTCGGCCCTTTTGCCATGAGCGTCTTGGTGGAAGTCTTCACATTGCCTCTTGGGCTACTCAGTAGCATTTGGCGAACCAAGAGCGCGAGAATGTGAACACGGCCCCCTCTAGCCTCTATCCAATTGATAGTAAACAGGCTAAGGAAGATCTGGCAATTCAAACTGACATGAGCAGGATGGCCGCTTGTGGAAATCGCTTTTCCCCGTGTGAAAGGGTTTTCCACTTGCATTGTTCAGAAATGGGACGTGAGGGTTAGGGGCTAGGCTTAAGAAACGAAGGCGCAACCCAAACGAAGTTGCTGGTTGGTCTCCTGATACTCGTACACCTTGCGAAGCTGAACTTTGACCGGCGGGAGAATCGGGACATGAAGGACCGCCTGAAAGCTGCCGGGTACGCTGATGCTGGGATCCATTTGCAAAGCGACGCCGCCGTAGCTCAAGTCCACCACGCGGGCATTCTGCTCTGGATGCGTGGAAAGGACCGCATACGCCTTGGTCCCAGCCAAGGGCACTCGCTCCCACTTGCGTGTCTCGGAGCCTGGAGCGGGGGCCACGGTCGCCGGCGGCACGGCAGCAGAGGGACGCGGGACGTGTGCAGACTGTGGCTGTGGCGCTGGCGCTTGGCCTTGCGTGGCACTCAACGCAGCCACCAGTGGCTTCACCAGCGGGCTTTCCATGGCCACCACGCGCGAAGCAGCCGGTTGCGGCGGCACGGGGGTGAAGTGGGCGGGCGGCTCAACGACCGATGTCGCGGCCGCCTCGGGCGCGCGAGCGGCATTCTTCATTTGGTAGAGGCGCTCGTCGGCGAGTCGAACCAAGGTTTCCTGCTGGTCGCCATCCTCGGGGAAAACAGCGATGCCGTAATCGAGCGCCAGGGGCATCTCGAGCTTCATTGGCTCGGTCACCGAGGCATAGCTGGTGCGCAGGCGCCGGCAAAGAGTGGCGGCCTGCTCCGGGTCGGATTGCGGAAGCAGCAACGCGAATTCATCGCCACCGATGCGAAACGCGTAATCGGAAGTCCGCAGCGTCTTGCGCATGGTGGAAGCAGCAGCCTGCAGGGCCTGATCGCCAACCAAGTGGCCGTAGCGGTCATTGATGTCCTTGAAGCGGTGCAGGTCCATGATGACGACTGCGAGGTGCTGCCCGTAGCGCTTGGCGCGGTTGAGTTCCTTGCTGAAGTACTCTTCAAACAGGCGCCGATTGTAGAGGCCGGTGAGCGCGTCGGTGGCCGCGTTAATCTGCAGTTTTTTCAGTTCCTCGTACTCCATCAAGATAGGCATGCGCAGATAGTTGGTGTCCGCCAGTACATCCACCATAACGGTTTTCAGCGAAATCGGCTTGGAAAGGCTCTCGGACAACTCCAAGCGGCGCTGCAGGATCTTGTCCCAGCACTCCAGACTGACGGGCTCGGAGAGCTCCACCTGAGCCATATTCTTGAAGAATTTTTGAAGAAACTGGCCGCGCACCGGACGATCGAGATTGTCCAGCGTTTCGATAATCAGGTCGAGGAATGAGTCCTCGGCGGAGGGCCGGGGCCGATTCGCTTCGATGGAGTTTGCCATTTTGACTGGGCGAATCAAAATTATAGCCAACCCCTCAAGACTTGACCATACTTCGCCGCAAGAAAGCAGAGCACGTGCGGTGCCAACGGGGAGCGGGCGAGCAATTCAAGTAAGCCTTTGTTTCTGAACGCAGAACTGAGTACTGGGAACAGCCCGTTGGGAAATGCAGGTGCCGAACCGGTTAGGCAAAGGTCATTCTGATTGCACTTTTTGTCCGGTAGCCTTCAATCCAAAGGACGAGCGAATTCGATGCCCACAAGGTGCACTCCGCCGGAGGACTCCACCCTGCGCACGCGGCCTTGAATGGGCGGGGTGCCGACGGGCACGACGCCGGAATCCGGCGGCGGCGGAGCCGGAATGGTGAGCGTGACCAGGTCGTTCTTGCGAAGCGGCCGGGGACACGCCAGATAGGCCCCCGTGGCGCTAATATCCAGCGTTTTTGCCAAGTCCAGGAACTCATCGCCACGTGAACCAGCGCAGCGAAGGAACATGGGAACCTGGAGGCGTAGGCGGGAGCTGCGACGACGTTCGGCCGGACTTGCAAACGCTCGTGAATGGTGATCGTGGACCCCCAACAGTCCCCCCTGGCTGTTAGGTACCGAGGTTCTAGTACCTGCAAGATGCGAGCAATTCTGATGCAAGAATTGGAACCGACGCTGCACCATCCACACTATTGATGCTAAATGCTTTACATGCCACTCAGGAAGTGTCCGCCTTCCCAATCGGCAGGGGAGAAGGAACAGTTTTCTCCTAATGTGCAAAATGGAACCCATTTCCCATTGACGTGGATTTGCCTATCTGACACCATCGATACCCTAGGGTGAAAGTGGCCGTTTTCGCCGGGTGTTAAGCCCATCAGTAGGAAGCAGCAGTAGGTAATTGTGGAGGGTTTGTGTCGCAAACCATGGCCCAGGAGTCTGCGGCAGAACGGGCAGTGCCGTGGTCTATCGTCCGGGGCATCCTGAACGCCGCAGGAGTAGCAATGGTTTGCGCCGACCGCAGCGGCCGCGTGCTGTTGGCCAATCAACGCGCTGAGCACTGCCTAGAGGGCCTGGGACTCTCCACTTCTGCAAACCTATTCTCGGACATCTTGCACTTGGAGCCAGAGGCCGTGTTTGGCCAACTGGAAAACGGCGAGCATGAGCTGGTGCTTCCCGCGGAGTGTCCGGAGGGAAAGGGTCGCGCGCATGTGCGCCTGCTGCCGGAAGCCGACTGGGTAATTGTGTCCATGCAGCCGGAGATTACCCCGTCGCTGCCCGACGATCCCCAGGTGAAGCAGACGCTGCAAGAACTGCTGCAGGAACGCGAGATCACTTATCGCAACCTGCTGGCCGCGTACTTGCGGCTGCAGGAAGTGAACCGCCAGAAGACGCTGTTCCTCGCCTCGGCCGCGCACGAACTGAAAACACCGCTGGCGGTAATGAAAGGCTATTACGACTTGCTGCTTTCGGGTTCTCTCGGCAAGACCAATGAGAAGCAGCAGGACATCCTGCTGGAATCGAAGGAGAGTTGCGACCGGCTGGTGCGGCTGGTCTCGATGTTCCTGAATTACTCGGCGCTGGAGAGCGGAAAGCTGATCCTGCACCTGCGCGAGAACGACTTGCGCGACCTCGTGACCGAGCTGGCGGCACGGTGGCACGATGTATTTCAGCGCAAGGGCGTGCGCCTGGATACCCGCGTGGATGCGCGACTGGAGCCTTTCAAGTTCGATTATCAGAAAGTGCTGCAAATCGTTGCGAACCTGATTGACAACGCGCTGAAGCACACGCCGGCCAACGGAAGAGTGACAGTGAGCGTGGAGCCGCACTTCTGGGAACGGCGCGCCGCAACTAATGCTCCTCCGGAAGAGCGGCGGCGGACGGCGCAGCAGCAGCCGAACAGCGTTCTGGTGTCGGTATCGGATACCGGCCCGGGGATCGCGGCCGAATACCATCAGGAGATTTTTGAGGACTTCGTGCGCGTGGACCGTTCGTCTTCCGGCATGGGCCTGGGATTAGCCATTGCCAAACGGCTGGTGCAAGCGCATCGTGGAAAGATCTGGGTGGATAGCGAAGCGGGCAAGGGGTGCGCGTTCACCTTCCTGCTGCCTACCGACAATCTCTAAGTACGCACCTGAAACCAACGGAGAAACACTGAATGACGGAAGCGCCGGAAAAAATTCTTGTTGTGGACGACGAACCCAGCATTCGCAAGTACCTGCAGACCCTGCTCGAAATCGAAGGGCACCAGGTGGAGACGGTGGTCTCTGGCAGCGAGGCGCTGGAGCGCATCGGCGATGGCCAGCGCCCGGACCTGATTATCCTGGATGTGCTGATGCCGGAAATGGACGGCTTGGAGACGCTTCGCCGAATGATGCAGATGGACCGGCTGCTCAACGTCATCATGCTCTCGTGCTCCAATGAAGTGAGTACCGTGGTGGAAGCCATCCGCCTGGGGGCCAGCGATTACCTGACCAAGCCCTTCGAGAAGCACGAGCTGGACGCGGCGATGCTGAAGTGCAAGCAGAAGCGCGATCTGCGCGCGGAAAACGAGGCGCTCCGCGAATACTGCGAGCACTTGACGGAAGACCTGAGCTTCCTGGCGGCCAGCCCGCAAATGGTGAAGATCCGCCAGCAGATTCTTCAAATCGCGCCGGTGGACGTACCCATCTTCATTTCCGGCGAGAGCGGAGTGGGCAAGGAAGTGGTGGCGCGGATGATTCATATGCGGTCGCCGCGCGCTCATCAGCCGTTTGTAAAGGTGAATTGCGCAGCGCTGCCGAGCGAATTGCTGGAGTCCGAGCTGTTCGGCTACGAGCAGGGCGCGTTCACCGGAGCGGTGCGCGCCAAGCCCGGAAAATTCGAAATGGCCAACAAGGGCACAATTTTCCTGGACGAAATTGCGGAAATGAGCCCCAACTTGCAGGCCAAAATGCTGCACGTGCTGCAGGATCACCAGTTCTCGCGCTTGGGCGGCCGCGCGCTGATTCAAAGCGACGTGCGCGTGCTGGCCGCCACCAACATCAATGTGCGCGAAGCGATGCAGACCGGGCGCTTCCGTGAAGACTTGTACTACCGGCTGAACGTGTTCTCGATTCACGTGCCGCCGCTGCGCGAACGGACGCGGGAGATTCCGGTCCTCTTCCGGCACTTCCTCGACAAGTACAGCGAGAAATATCAGAAGCAGCCGCAGGGCCCATCCGATCATTTGATTGAAGCCGCCATGCGCTACCCGTGGCCGGGCAACCTACGCGAGTTGGAAAATTTTGTGAAGCGGTACGTAATCCTGGAAGACGATGAATCCAGCTTCCGGGAGTTGCTGGAGATGGCGGCCACCCGCCAGCGCACTTCGCCGACGCGCGAGGAAGCCGCGCCTAAGGAGAAGGGCCTGAAGGCGCTCGTGCGCAGCTTGAAGGACGAAGCAGAGATGGAAGCCATCGCAGACGCCCTGGAGAAGACCAATTGGAGCCGCAAGGAAGCCGCCCGCCTGCTAGGCATTAGCTATAAGGCGTTGCTGTACAAGATGCGTCAATTCAAGCTGGATGGCGGGCGGGCGCCGCGATCGACCGCGTCGTCGCCCGGAATCACGCGAAACGGATGATTCTGAACCGGTTGCAATCAATTGCACATTTCCACCCCCTCGAGCATGTTCGAGTTGAAGGAAGCGGTCGAGGCGTTCACGTTCCAGTACCGGGTTGCACGGGCGAGTTGGCCAAGCGGCGCTCGAGGGCTTAACTTAACTCTTGATTTCTAAGTGGCTTCCACATTATACAGTGGGCGCACGGCGCTGGGTGGTATGGCGCGGGCTGGATAGAAAAAGAGCTCTTTTGGCAAGGCGATTGCTCCTCAGAAAGCATGGGAGGGGTGGAGCGTCTTGTTCCTATGGGGGATAACTTGGAAATGACTGAGCGCCGCACAGCTCGCCGGTATGAACTTTCACTCCCCGTGGTGATTCGCGGCGGCCAGCAGGAAGTGGACCCGCACAATGGGCAAACGCGCGACATTTCCACGCGCGGCGTCTATTTCCTCATCGACGAAGACGTGGCCGAGGGCTCTGAGCTGGATTTCACGCTGACCCTGCCGGCCGAGATTACGCAGGGGACGGAAGTGTTTGTGCGGGCGCATGGCAAAGTGGTCCGCGTGGAACGCAAGAACGATGACGGCACTTCCCGCATGGGCGTGGCCGCGGTGATCGAGAAGTACGACATCATTCGCGCCGAGCCCGCGCAGGTCTGAACTGGATAGGGTCCCCCGTGCAAGTTACCTCCGATACGCAGCCGTCTCCTTCCCCTTCCCCCGTATCCCGCTGGCGAGTTCTCCCGCTGATGCTGATCCTATTGTTTACGGCGTCCATCATGGCGCTGGATATCCATCAAGGGGAATTGCATTTCAACAGCGATGAGATGCGGCATGCGTTCACGGGCGTTTTCATGCGTGACCTGATGGTGGATCGCCCGGGACACCCCATCGGTTACGCGTACATGTATTACGCCAAATATCCCGCTCTGGGCGTACCCCATTGGCCGCCGCTTTTCTACGTGGTCGAAGGATTTTTTTTCCTGTTGCTCGGGATATCCGTGGTCACCAGCCGGGTAGTGATCCTGCTATTCGCGCTGATGGGCATCGCGTTCTTCTATGGAATTGCCGCGCAGTTTGGCTCGCGGTATCGCGCGCTGCTCGCGGCGTTGATCATGCCGCTCATGCCCTACATGCTGCTGTATGAGCGTGCCACCATGCTGGAAATCCCGATGATAGCGATGTGCCTGGCGACGCTTTATTTCTGGCTGCGCTTCCTGGCAACCGACCGCGGCGTGCACTTGTGGGCCACGGCTGTCTTCTTGGCAGGGGCCCTGCTGACGTCGCAAAAGTCGGCGGTGCTGGTTCCGATAATCGTATTGCACTTCTTTGCCGAAGGACGGTGGCGGCTGCTGCTGCGCTGGCAAGTGTGGGCAGCGGGAGCCGCGAGCGTTGCCTTGGTCGCGCCGTGGTATTGGCTGACGGCGCGAACTGCTGCTCTGGCGGTGGAGCGAGTTACAGGCGCGGGCATGACGCACACCGCACAGTATGAACACTGGCTGTTCTATCCGTACCTCCTGCAGCGGCAGGTAGGCCTAAAAATGATGTTGTTGGGAGTAGCAGGGCTGAGCTGGACGATGCTGTTTGCTCGCCAGAAGTATCGTTTCCTCCTGATTTGGGTGCTTTGCACTTACGTTTTCTTCAGCCTGCTTCCGGAGAAAGACTTGCGGCACACGATGATCTGGATTCCGCCGATTGTCTACCTTTCTCTGCTGGCGATTGAAGTTCTCTTAGCGCGCAGGCGCTGGGCCATCCTGGCGGGAATCGTGCTGGCTCTTAATACCGCGTACCATGCACTGTACTATGACCGGCCGCGATTGAGTGGCGTGGAAGCAGCGGCAAAGTTCATTTCTGAGCAGCCCGACTCAGACTTGGTCTATTACCAGGGCCATTTGAACGGGAACTTCATTTTCTACACGAGGAAGTACGACCCTCACAAGACGCGGATGGTCGCGCGAGAGAAACAGATACGCGCCACACGCATCGTGGACCAGTTTGGATCGGTGCAGATCATCTCGACGCCGGAGCAGGTTGTGGATCTGTTCCGCACATGGGGGATTCGCTACGCCGTGATTCAGGATCGCGAGGCAGAGGCCGGGCTGGCGCCGGTTCGCCAAGCGCTGGCGACGCCTGCCTTCCAGCACGTTGCGGTTTTCACGATCACCAGCACGGTTCCCGAGGCCAACAACCAGCGGATCGACGTATACCGCTACGTTGGAGCGATCGAGAGGACGAAGGGACAAGTTGTGATCCCCATGCTTACGTTGAGGGATCACATTCGTGCGGACCTGTCGCGACTGGTTGGCCGGCCTTGGCCTAACGAGGAGTAGCTCCTGCGTGCCCGCGTACTAGTTCCCATTCCGCCCCTTTCGCGGGGCGAACCGGCGATCCACAATGGCCCTGATGTCCTCCGCGCTGTAACCGACGCGCGCCAGCTTTTCCGCTTCCAGGGCAATCTCCAAGCACATATCGCAGGTTTCTCCGTGGCGGTCGCGAAAGCAGTCGAGGTTATTCTGGTGGCCGTCGGTGAGATAACAGCCGCAATAACAGGGCAGGCGCTCGAGCAATTCGGGCCTCGCGCGGGCGATCTGATAGCCTTCCGCGATTCTTCCGGTGAAGAGCGCGGGGTCGAGGGTGTCGGGCCGACGGGTATGCGGCACCGCAGGCAACGCTTCCGGCGTGAGCAGGTAATTGATGGGGCTCGAGCGCGGCGAAATCAGATGCCATGTCCCGAGCACGATTGCGCTTAAGACAAGGAAAATGCCGAGGTCAGCCAGCAGCTTGCGCAGCAATCGGGGACGCTTTGCGGAATCGCCTGTCTCATTCATCTCATCACCAACGGTGACTTTTCTAAGCGACTTCAGCCTATCACGCTACGGCGGCGTGAGACCTCCCTGTAAACAACCGCACGGTCGCGGCGTCTAAAAGAGCATCCGCACGACGGGAGGAGAACATGCAGAGGATGGGTACGGCTTTGGTTTTACTGGCGTTGGTGTCCCTTGCACTGCCGCCGGTTCCTGCGGCCAGCAGCAAGGGCGAGGAGGCGGCAGTGCGCGCGGCCATTGAGAATTACATGCAAGGGCACGCAACCGGCGCGGGCGAGCACTTCAGCAAGGTGTTTCATCCCGATTCGAAGTTGTTCTGGGCGCGCGACGGCCAACTGATGCAGCGCACCAGCGCCGACTACATCGCCGGAGCATCAGGCAAGCCGGCAGCGGACGAGGCGCAGCGCAAACGCTGGATTGAAACGATTGACATCGTCAATAACGCTGCGGTTGTCAAAGTGGTGCTCGACTATCCCAACACTAGGCTGACCGACTACATGTCCATGCTGAAAATCGACGGCGAATGGAAAATCGTGAACAAGACATTCACCAGCGAGCCGAAGGCGCGCTGAGGTCTTTACCGGGAGGCCGCCTCCATTTGCAGTCGGTTGATGGCCACGTGGCCGTCGTTGATCACCACCAGGATATCGAGCAGATCGGTCGGGTGGCTGCGCGGGTCGCGCTCGATCACAATCAAGTCCGCTTCGAGCCCCGTCTTGATTGCGCCCGTGCGCTTCTCGATGCCGTAGCAGGCGGCGGCCGTCGACGTGGCGGCTTTGATGGCATCCATGGGCGGCATACCCAGCGCGACCAGTTCCATCACTTCGTGGCCCATGCGGCGCGCGCTGTTGGGGCCGTAGCCGGTGTCGGTGCCGGCGACGACCATTACGCCGAACTTCAGCGCGTGCTGCGTGGTTTCGCGGATGCGCGGCAGCATCGTCGTGCCGCGGATGGAGAGTAGCGCGTTGTCGTAGTCGCCGCCGGGCTCGATCAAGTCAGCAACGGTAGCGATGGTCGGGTCGAGGCAAGTGCCGCGCTCGGCCATCAGCTTCAGGGTTGCGTTGCTGAGATAGGTTCCATGCTCGATGGTTTTTACGCCGGCGCGCACCGCGGCGGCCCCTCCTTCCTCGCCATGTGCGTGCGCGGCCACGGTGATGCCTCCCTTGCGCGCTTCGTCCACGATAGCAACCATTTCGGCCTCGCTGAAGGTGCGCTTGCGCGGATCGGTGTCCGGCAGACCCGCGCGCTCGGTGGCGAGAATCTTGATGACGTCCACTTTGCGCTCGACCATGGCGCGCACCACGCGGCGGACGTTCTCTTCCCCGCGCAGGTTGCTTAAAAGCTCGCGCAGGTCGGGGCGCTGCAGCGCAAATTCAGCAGCGACATTCGGACGCACGTGATAGCCGGCGGCGATGAAGTCCGGGATAGAGTTGTCGCCGGCGCGGTGCAGCTCGCGTAGGCCGACGTCCACAAAGTGACTCACGCCCATCGAGCGCGCAGTGGTGACGCCGGAAGCCAGGGCCAGCCGCGCGGCGCGCTGGTCGGTGATGTGCACGTGACCGTCAATCATGCCAGGGAGCAGCCAGCGGCCTTGCAGGTCAATCACCGTGACATCGGCAGGCGCTTCTGCCTTGCCCGGCGCGATTTTTTCGATGCGGCCGTTGCGGATCAGCACGTGCGCGCCGCGAATCGGCTCGGCGGAGACGCCGTCGATGACATTGGCATTCACAATCAGGGTGCCGCTGCCTTGCGCGGGCACGCCTGCAGGAGCAAGGAGCACGAGTAGAAGGAGAACTGCAACTCGAATGCGTAGCATCGGATTCCTCCGTTGGAGTGGCGGCATGATAGGCCGGAGAAGGCGGCGAATCAAGGCGCAGCCGTGGAAGCGCCATTCAGTATTGCATCGGGCTCTAAGTCGTCCTAAGATGCCGCCAGTCCCAGATGCCCGGTGCAGCGGCCGTTCGCAGCATCGCAAGGAGTGGGAAATGAACGTCGGCGACGCGATTGGAACGCGAACCGAAGTTTACTCCGTGCCGCAGGATATGACGGTGCACGACGCGGCGCTGTACCTGCGCGAGAAAGGCGTGCGCGCGGTGGGCGTGACCGACGCCGCGAAAAAGCTGGTGGGCATCGTCTCGCAAGCCGACATCTCCGACAAGGTGGCGGCGGAGAACAAGCCGCCCGCGTGGATGCGCGTTGCGGAAATCATGAGCAAGAGCCTGGTGACCGTGCGCCGGGATACGCCGCTCGACGAAGCGCTGCGGCTGATGGAGAAGCACAACTTTTACCACCTGCTGATCGTGGACGACCGCGGCGACTTCCACGGCATCATCTCGGTGCGCGACCTGCTGCGCATCATCGCCAAAGACGAAAAAGCCCGCGCCGACATGCTCGAGCAAATGATGTTCCCGCAGCGGTAGCGTGGCGCGAGTACGGGCGACCCTCAAGATTCAAGCCAGCAATTTGTGGAGCAAACCTTCGAGGCGGGCGATTTCCTGCGCGCCCATTCTGGTGAACTCGACACCCATGCCGCGGCCGGGGCGGCAATCGCGGACCACGCCGGTGGCGAGGATTTCGCCGCCGGGCACTTCGAAAAGCATGCGCAGCGGCGTGCCGTTGGGCGCGGGGTCGAGCGTGGCGATGAACAGGCCGCCGCGGCCCACCGTGGGTGCGATGGACATCTCGCTCTGCTTCTCCCAGTTCCACGCAACAATCAAGCCACGCGGCAACTCCACGCGCTTGAAGCGGCGCTTAGCCGCGGCCTCTTCCTCAGCAGTTTTGTTCGCGGCATTGTCGGATTTTCCCGTCGACGGATTTCTGCCAAGCAACACCTGCGCCAGCAAATCGGTAAGGCGCTTGCTCGATTCAGGGTCGAGCGTGCCGAATTCCACGCCCATACCTTTTCCCGGGCGCGAATCGCGCACCGTGGCGTTGGTGAGGATCACGCCGCCCGCCGCGTCGAACAGCAGCCGCACGGTGACGCCATGTGACGGCGGATCAGCGGCTTGAATGAACAATCCACCCTGGCCGATCGTATCAGCGACTCCGATTTCTCGCCGACTGTCCATTTGCCAGGCGACTTTGAGCCCCTGCGCCAGGGTGATGCGCGGATAGCGGCGCTTGGCGCGCTCCGACGCTTCCAGCGCGGGCGGCGGGGCCGGCGCAGTTTCTTCCGTGTAGGCCGGCAGATACTTCATCAGCGCTTGCAAGTTGGCACGCTGGTCGTTGGGCATCGGCAGGAACTCGGCGGTGAAGCCCCGCCCGGGGACAACGGCGCGAATGGTGCCGCGCGCGCGCAGTTCCTCGCCGGGAATATCGAAGCCCAGGCTTACTTGCGATTCCGCGGTGACGGGGTCGCTGGTAGCGACAAACAGGCCCGTGATTCCGATGGCGCTGGCGGGCGACGTGCCGCGGAAGTCACCGCACATCCAGTTGACCACCGGCCCGCGAACCAACACCAAGCGAATCTTGGGCGGCTCGGGTGGCTTTGCCTTCTTGGCCCTGGCCATCGCTCCTCGCAAGGGTCAAAAGATTACCCGTCTCCGCGCCGGAGGAAAAGAGGAATCGTTATGGGGACCGGCACAAGTGCGCCTGTACGCTTGGACAGGGTTTACATTGTACCGCAGGGCTATTCCTGGTCTTGCCAGCGGGCTATAGAAGGTGCACCCGCTGCCGGTCGAGTTGGAACGGCAAATGCGGACGTTGCCCACCGGCTGGCGCCGCGTGGTGATCGCCGGCCACGTAATCATGATGAACGAAAAGACCGCCGCCATCTACGACATCGTCCGCAAAGCAATCGATTGAGTGCCGTAGCTCGTCTGGGTCATTGCCCTTTGCGGTTAGCCGAGGGAAAAGGCTTGGAGTGGAATAGAGCAAAGACTTTCAATATGGCACTAAAGTGGTAAAGCAAGCCTTCCTGCAACTTCACGCAACATCTTGATACAAAACAATTTGCATGAAAGGCACGGTGCCATCGGCAATCCGCCTTTGGCATTGCACATGCTCGTCTGCTGGCGCAGGGGAACGTGTAACCCCGCAGAGGCTCGCGAACATGCTGAAAAGAATTGGTCTTGGACTGCTTGCTCTAGTCCTTCTGGCGCCCGTAGCCAACGCTGACAGCGTGGTAGGATCGGGCACTTGGGTGCCTTTCCCGGCTTGGCCACCGGGCGCGGTGAGCGGCAGCCCTTACTGGAACCAGCCGAGCGCCGACGGCAGCAATTACAACGTTGGCTTCTTCATGACCAATACAGGGGCGTTTTCCAGCGGAACCGCAGGCCCAGGTGCGCTTCCCTACTATGCCAATGCCAACGGCACCGCGGTGACGAGCTTCTATTTCAGTAATGCCAGCAGCGGGGCCACTGCCGCTCTGCTGGTGGAAGTGGCGGGGAATGCGGGAATCAACATTTTTGGATGGTACGACGTGACCAACCCCGCGAACTTCGGAGTGATTTTTAGCGGAAGCGCGGCCGCGGGAGCGACGCTCCCCGTCACCATCAACGCCGCCAATTACGGGTTCTTTCTTCAGTCCGGCACCACCGGCCCTATTTACTACACGCAGTCTTCGCTCAACCCGGCGGGAGATCAAAACCACCAGCACTTTGCGGTGTTTGCCCAGAACCTCGGCGGCGGGAATCCTGTGTTCTGGATTGGCATCGAGGATTTGCCGGCCGGCCATTCCACGCTGAACCGCGAAGGCAGAATCGGAGATTATAATGACATGATCGTGCGGATCACGCCGATCGCCACTCCGGTTCCAGAACCTGCCACGCTCGGTCTGATGGGCGCAGGCCTGCTTGGGATTGCGGCGCGCTACGGCCGGCGGCGCACCGTCTAAGTCCTAACCATCCATGGAGTAGGGTTGCGCAAACGGCCACCGCAAGGCGGCCGTTTTGCATTTCAAGCGACGGGTACGCTTGCCGGGGGCCCACCGGCGCGCACGCGCGTGAGCAGCAATGCGCCCACTACAAAAAGCGCCAGTACCGAGAGAATCGCGGAGCGCTGGTCGCCACCCGTTGCCCAAGAGACGTAACCGAACAACAGCGGTCCCAGGATCGCAGCGGACTTTCCGCACAGGTGGTAGAAGCCGAAATAATCGCCTTCCCTGCCCTTGGGAATCAGCGACGCCATGAAGGCGCGCGAGGCCGCCTGGATCGCGCCCAAGCCGGTGCCCGCCAGCACCGCCACCACGTAGAAATGCGTGGCGGTCTGCACAAAGTAGGCAGCGGTCACCACCAGCGCCCACTGCACCAGCATGATGGAAACCACGCGCTTGGGGCCCAGCGAATCGGTGGGCTTGGCCCAGAGGAAGGCGCCAGCCAGCGCAGAAAACTGCACGATGGCGAACAGGATGATCAGCTGCTCGGTCTTGAACTCGAGCGTCTTGCTGGCGAACGCGGCCGCGGTGACGATCACGGTGTTCACGCCGTCTTCGTAAAAGAAGTAGGCGAGCAGGAAGCGTCGCGTCGGCTTCCGGCTGATGATTTCGCGAAACGTCTTCCAGGATTCCGCAATCCCGCCGCTCGCGGCCTGCCGCACCGTCAGCCTGGGCACCGCGTCCTTCGGAAGCCAGAAGAAAGCCGGCAAGGAAAAAAGCAAGTAGGCCGCTGCGATACCCAGCCATGTAAGGTGCGGGCCGAGGGGATCGGGAAATGACCTGATCAAGACCAGCGCCAGCAACAAGCCGAGCAACGACCCGGCATAGCCAACGCCGAAACCCCAACCGGAGACGCGGCCTTGCTTCTCCGGCGGCGCAATCTCCGGCAAGTACGCGTTGTAGAAGACCAGCGCGCCTTCGAAGCCGACGTAGGAGAGCATGGTAACCCCCATGCCCCACACCACCATGCCGGGTTCGACTGTGATGTACAGCGCAACCCCGGTGATCGATGCCAGCGTATAAGCCATCAGCAGGCGCTTGCGCACTCCGGCGTAATCGGCGATGGCGCCCATCGGCGGAGAAGACACGGCCACAATGACCATGGAACCGGAGATGGTCCAGCCCCACCAGAAGTCGCCTAAGCCTTGCTGGTTGCCTACGATCACGTTGCGGTAGTAGACCGTCCACAACACTGCGGGAAGGACGGCGTAGAAGGAGTTGGCGAAATCGTAGAGGCACCAACTGGCGATGGTCCGGCGGTTCATGGATGGGGCCGACTATACAATGGCGGGCGGCTACTCGGTAAAGAAGGTTGCGATCGATTCCGGCGGCAGCAGAAAGCGCAAGGGCTCGCCAGCGGTGAGCCCTGCCGCGGGCCGCTCCGTGCCTTTTTCGTCGCGTGTGGTGATGGAAACCGCGTAGCGGGCCGCTGGCAATCCGCCGATGTGCAGCTCCTGCTGTTGCCGGCTGCGGTTCATGGCTACGATCACGGGCCGGCCGGCCGGGGTGAGAAAAGCCACGGCTTGGACGTTCGAGCGCGGCCGTGTGCCGTGCAACGCAACGCGGACGGCGCCGGGCCGCAGCCAGCGTGTAAAGGGACGGGCACCCCAGTATTGCGCGGGCTTGTCGTAGCCCGAGCCGTCTTTGCGGGCAATCGCAAGTGTGCCCGCCGAGTGGGCGCTGCCCAGTTCGCCCCAGCCGATGATGGCGTGCATCTGCCAGGCCGATGCGTTGCCGTGCAGCAGGTCAGCGAAGATGTTTTCCGCGATGTCGAGGGTGTACTCGTATTGCAAGCCGTTCCATCTAGTGTGTGCGTTTTTCTTGCCGGCCTGACCCTGCTCGGCCTGCGCAACCGGGACGTTGAGCAGGCGGCCCCAGTTGGCCACCGCGGCGCGAGGAGCAGCGGGAGGCCGCTCGCCGGTGGTGGGGTCGTAATCGTAGCTGTGATAGCTGATGGCGCCGAGATACCTGCGCGCCTCTGGGGTACCGGCAATGGCGCTGAGCCATGTAGACACGCCCCCGGGCTGCACTGTCTCCGGCGCGGAGATGCGCGTCGCAAAACCCGCCCGGCGCATGCGCTGACCCAGCAATACGACGCGTTCCGCCAGTTGCGCCGGAGTCCAAATGCGAACGAGATCCGGTTCGTTGACCAATACCCAATAATCCGGCGCCAGTCCGTAGCCGCGCAGATACTCGAGTGCGGCCATGCTGAACTCGACGTACTCCTCCGCGTCTTCCACGATGAAGCGAGGCGTGCCCCGCCCGCTTGCCTGAGGCCGATACAGGATGACGCTGCCATAGAGCACGAACCTCTCACCGCGCTGGCGGACAAGATCCCGCAAGGGCAACAATTGCTCCCGGAGGTACGGCTCGATTGTGGAAAAGTCGAAACCCTGGGGATTCATCGCGCGCGCGTCCTCGTTGTCGTTCACTTTTTCGATGACCGCGGCAGGAAAGTTCAGGCCGAAGCGGTTCAAGCCCAGGTCGATCACCACTTCGCGAAGCAGCTCCGGCTCAAACGCGTCGGGAATCGGCGTGGAAGGGCCGGAGGCGCCGTCCATCCAATGCCAGTTGGCCAGCAGGCCGCCCCAGCCTTCGATGGTCTGGTAGCGGATGGCGGAATCGAAATGCAATCGAGTGACGGGGGCGCGCTCCGGAGTTTCTCCGCCGTGGCAAGAGATCTGCGAAACGAAGCAAGCCAGCAGGAGTGACAAACACCGATTCGCGGCCATCTTGCAAGGATAGCATCGGTTGCCGCGGCAGGCGCGAGTGATAGAATGCGCCCGCATTTTGCGAGGTCAACATGAACCAATCCAGGTTTGTAAGCCGGGTTCTCTATCCTGCCACGGCAATTGCCGCGTGCCTGCTGGCGGTCCCCGTATCAGCTCAGCCCGGGAAGTTCACTCCGGCGAAAGGCGTGCAGACTTTCGCGGTTCGCGAGCCCGTGCTGCGCGTGCAGCCGGGCGACATCATCGAAACCGAGACGCTCTATGGCGGCTATTACTCCACGCCGGGCGGGGCGTGGCCGGGCGAGGTAGGGCCATTCTATGTCGAAGGCGCGACGCCGAACGATACGCTGGTAGTGAAGATTCTCAAGCTGAAGCCGAATCGCGACCACGCCGTTTCAACGCACACGCCGGGTTTCATCAGCGCGCTGGCCGCGGATCGTTCGACGCGCATGCTTAATGATCCGATCCCGGCGCGGCGGTACGTCTGGCGCATCACCAACGATGGAACCACCGGCACACTGGATTTGGAGAAGAGCGGCAAGCGCATCGAGGTGCAGCTGAAACCCATGCTCGGCCGAGTGGCTACCGCACCGGCCGGCGAAGAGGCGTTCAGCGGGCTGTGGCCTGGGAATTTTGGCGGCAACATGGACGCCAGCGACGTCACCGAAGGCGCGACGGTGTATCTGCCGATTTTCCACGAAGGCGCGTACTTCTATTTCGGCGACGGCCACGCGCTGCAAGGCGACGGCGAATTTTGCGGCTCAGGACTGGAAACCACCATGGCGGTGACGTTTCAGTTCGAGCTGATCAAAGGAAAGAAGATCGCGTGGCCGCGCATCGAGAATGCAACGCACATCATGACAGTGGGCAGTGTGCGCCCGCTGAGCGATGCGCTGCGCATCGCCGGCGTGGAGATGGTGGAGTGGGTGGCGGCGGAGTATGGACTGGAGAAGTGGGACGCGTATCAGGTGGTATCGCAACTCGCGGAAATCCGCGTCGCCAACATGGTGGACCCCAATCACTCAGTCGTCGTGAAAATGTCCAAAAAGGCCCTGGCCGCGGTGCGCTGACTCAACGCACCAGATGGTACTTCGCCTGGCGGCGGAGGACCCAATCGATCTTGCCGCTGACCAGCGCGGCGTCTTCTTCCTGCCCGACCCACAATTCCTGACCGCCCCACTCCGGCACCGCGGTAGTTGCGGAGAGTTCGATTGAAAACCACATGTCGGGCAGCACCACCGTGTCGCCGCGGCCGGGCACGCCCTGCTGGCGATCCCACAGGCCGATCAGCGGGCCGGCGCCATGGCCGTGATCGCCAATGGGGTGCGTGTACACCGAGCCATTGATGCCCGCAGCGCGCATGGCGGCAAGTGAATCGGCCAGCACGTCGTTGCCGGAGCGGCCGGGCTTCATCCGTTCCATGACGATGTCTTGCAAGCGATTGGCATTTTCCAGCGCGCGCTGGATGCCCGGCGGCGGCTCGCGCTCGCCTTCGCGTAGCACGTAGCCCATGTGCTGCGTGTCCGTAGCCAAGCCGAGCGCGGTCAGGCCGAAATCGACGTGCAGCACGTCACCTCGCTCGATTACCACGTTATCGGTCTGGCCGATCGGCGAATCGGGTTGAATCCCCTGCCGCTGCACGCGCACCGAGGGATGGAACCACGTTCCCAAGCCGAGGCTGTGCACCTGCTGGCGCAGCCACCACACTACGTCGGTGTTGGTGGTCACGCCGGGCTTGATCACATCGCTGGAAAAGGCGCGGGCAATCAGGCTGTGCACCGTCTCCGTCATTTCGCGGTAGACGGGCAGCATCTCCGGCAGGCGAATGGCGATGTATTCGACCGGCAGCAATTCGGCGCGGGTGATGCGCGAAGTCCACTGCGGGCCGAGCGAATCCTGCAATTGCTGCCACTCGTTCGCAGAAAGCCCGTCGGAGAATGCATGCGTGGCCGAGATGTTGACAGCGATGTTCGAGGGCTTGCGGTCTTCGATCAGCCTGCGCAGCAACGCCCACTGGCCCTGGCCCCAAAGCTCGCGGTTCTCCACTTCCGGGTCGCGATAGACGGTGTAGAGCCCGCCTTGCGCGCCGCCGCCCAATGCCAGCCGCTCGATACCGTCGCGCTCGCCGCGGTCGAAGAAAACGTAAATGGTGCGGCGCCGCGCGGCAAAAGTGGTGGGGGAGACAAGCGAGTAGAAGGCGGGGTCTTCGTTGTACTCGCGGCAGATGATGAGCCACATGGCGATGCCGTGCTTGCGCATCAGTGTGGGCAGCACGCGTTCGAGGCGCTGCTTCAGCCAATCCTGCTGAATCGCCGCTTGCTGGCGCAGGGGCAAAAGATGAGTGGCACCTTGCGGCGGTTCTTTGGCCTTCGGCGGAGCCTCAGCGCGGCGCTGCTGCGCGGTTGCGATCGTCGCCACCAGGCAGAGCGTGGGAAGTATCCATCGAACGCCTCTACTTGTAATCATCGCGGCCCTCTTCGACAGGAAGGTCCTAAGTTTTGCGTTCTGAGTTCCGAGTTCCAAGTTGCCTTGCAAAGCGGCTGCTATAATGACAGGCCGGATGGCGACTTTCCACATCGAGAACTTCGGCTGCCGAGCCACCTACGCCGATGCGGCAGCGATCGAGCTGCAATTCCTGGAGCGCGGATATGCGCGCGCGAGCGAGGCCGCGAGAGCCGACGTAGTGGTGCTAAACACGTGCACGGTGACGGCGGATGCCGACGCCGCGGCTCGCCAGGCGATTCGCCGCGCGCATCGCGAGAATCCGGCCGCGCGCATCGTGGTGAGCGGTTGCTATGCGCAGCGCGCACCGGAGGAATTGGCAGCCATCGCGGGCGTGTCGGTGGTGGTTGGCAACTCGCACCTGAGCGAGTTGGCAGGATTGCTCATCGAGCGGAAACAAGCGCCCGCCCGGCCTGACGGCGAGCCGCTGCGTTCCGACGGGTTTGTTCCTGCAAGCGCTCTGCTGAATGGAGAAAATGACTCGCACAGGCAGTATGGCGGCGGTTCGCTGCCCAAGGATCGCGCCACTAGCGAGGGCGGATGGGAAGGACAGCGGACACGGCCGGTGCTGAAGATTCAGGATGGCTGCGACCAGCGCTGCGCTTACTGCGTGATTCCGTTTGTGCGCGGACGCAGCCGCAGCTTGCCGCCGGATGCGGCGGTGGCGGAGGTGCAGCGCCTGGTTGCCGGCAGTGCGAAGGAAATCGTTCTGAGCGGCATCAACATCGGCAGCTACGGCCGCGATTTGAGCCCGCGCGCGGATTTGCTCCAGCTGCTGCGCCGCATCCTGGAAGAGACCACGATTGAACAATTGCGGCTCAGCTCGATTGAGCCCGTGGATGTGACGCGGGAGCTGGTGGAGTTTTTTGCGTCGAGCGAGCGGCTGGCGCGGCACTTCCACGTGCCGTTGCAATCGGGTTCGGATCGCATCCTGCGGGCGATGCATCGGTGGTACAAGGCGGCGCACTATGCCGAGCGCATCGGGCTGATTCACGCAGTGCTTCCCAGCGCGGGCATCGGGGCCGACGTGATTGCCGGCTTTCCCGGCGAAACCGAGGACGACCATCGCGCGACGATGGACTTCATCGCGTTGCTTCCCTTCTCTTACCTGCACGTGTTCGGCTATTCGGAGCGGCCGGGAACGGAAGCCGCGCGGCTCATCGCGCAAGAGCGTGCAGAGCCGGTCGCGCCAAAGGTGATCAAACGGCGCGTGCGCGAGTTGCGCGAACTTGGCGCAATGAAAGCTGCCGCGTTTCGGACGAACCAGGCGAGCGAGCCGCTGCGCGCTCTCACTCTGCACACTCAAGGCGAATCGCCGAGCGGCCCGTGGACCGCGGCGCTGACCGACAACTACCTCACGGTGCGACTGGCCGGCCGCGTCCCGGCAAATGAGTGGCATGAAGTGCGCCCGGCCTGAGAAATCGAACAGCGAGGGGTGGGGCATCCGCAACCCTCTAGTTCCCATCTTCGAAAATGACCTGGGCGAAAGCGGTGTTGCCGGAGTGGGTGATGCTGAGGGAGATGTTGCGCACGCCCATCTGGTCGGCAATTTCGCGCGCACGGCCGACCAATAGCATAGTGGGCTTGCCCTTCTGGTCGCGAGTAACTTCCAGATCCACCCAGCGCACGCCGTCGCCCCAACCGGTGCCGAGCGCTTTCATGGTGGCCTCCTTGGCGGCGAAGCGCGCGGCGTAGCGCTCGAACTTGGCGCGGTGCCGCTCGCAGTAGGCGATTTCCGCGGGAGTGAAAACGCGCTTGAGGAAATTCTGTCCGCGCCGCTCGATGGCGGCTTGCAAGCGATCCACCTCCGCGATGTCCACTCCGAGGCCGATAATCATGATGAGGTTCCGGGTTTCAGGTTACGGGTTACAGTTTCAGAGGCCCGTTTGCGCGACAAGCTTGCGGCCTGTAACCTGTGGCCTGAACTCGACGGGCATTATACCTGTGTGAGCGAGGGAAGCATTTGGGTAAGGTCAAGAAGAAGAATGGGTGGAGCACGTTGCGCACGGGGGACGTCAAGATCCTGCAAGCGGAGCCGCTCAAGAAGCTCGATTGGCTGGTGCACGGCTTCAGCACGCGGGTAGGCGGGGAGAGCCGGCTGGCTAACGGAACGCGCGCACTGAACCTGGGATTCACGGAGTGGGACCCACGCCAGCGCGTGGAAAATAATCGCGCACGTTTTGTGGGGGCAGTTGGCGCGTCGGACGCGAAGCTGTGCACGCTGCGTCAGATTCACTCCGACGCGGTGCACGAGTTCGCCGAAGCGAAATCGCCCGTGCCCCGCGGCGATGCCGCAATGACGCGCGCGCCGGGGTTGCTGCTCGCCGTGCAGACGGCGGACTGCCTGCCGATCCTACTTGCGGACACGAAGCGCCGCGCCGTGGCCGCGGTGCATGCCGGCTGGCGCGGCACGCTGCGCCGCATCGTAGTCAAGACGCTGGGCCGGATGCGGATGCAGTTTGGGACGCGGCCGGCGGACGTGGCGGCGGCCATCGGGCCGGGGATCGGCGCTTGCTGCTACGAAGTGGGACATGAAGTGGTGCAGGCGTTTGCGTCGCAATTTGCCGAGGCGCGCGAGTGGTTTCACTCCCCGCCGCTTTCCGGATTGCAGAAGTACGCGCCGACATTCGATGATTTGGCCACCGGCGTCGAGCCGCTGCCATTGAAGTGGCTGACCATGGCGCCGCCCGGTCATGAGCCGCCTCCACCGCGACTGTATCTCGACCTGTTGGCCGCCAACCGCTGGCAACTGCGCGATGCCGGCGTGCCGGAAAAGAATGTCTTGGCCTGCCCGATGTGCACGGCCTGCCGGACGGATCTGCTGTTCAGCTACCGGCGCGAGCAGGGGCGCACCGGGCGACTGATGGGCGTGATCGGCATTCGCCGGCAGAGCGTCAAGCGCCGGGGCCGGAAACGGGTGTGACAGAAACGAAAGTGAACGAGGCCTGCGACACGGAACTCCACAAACTGCAAGACTGAGCCGCATGAGCGGACGAGGAGCGTGCATGGAACAATCCACGTTTCAGAGTGCGCCGCGGGAGCAGCACAGCATCCTGACGCGAGCGGAGAAAGCGACGCTGGCATACCTCGCAGCGCGCATGCCACAGTGGGTGAACTCCGATCACCTGACCGTGCTGGGCTTTGTGGCGATGGTGCTGGCAGGCGCGTCGTACTGGCTGGCCGCGTACGACCGCCGCGCGCTGCTGCTGGTGTGCGTGTGGCTGGCGGTGAACTGGTTCGGCGACAGCCTCGACGGGACGCTGGCGCGCTTCCGCAATACGCCGCGGCCGCGCTACGGGTTTTACGTGGACCACATCGTGGACACGTTTGGCGCGTTGGCACTGCTGGGCGGCCTGGCGCTTTCCGGTTACATGTCGCCGCTGGCCGCCGCCGCGATGCTGCTGGCCTACTACATTCTCTCGATTGAGATTTATCTGGCCACGTATTGCATCGGCAAGTTCCACATGACGTTCGGCGGGCTGGGGCCGAGCGAGCTGCGGATTTTGTTGTGCGCGGCGAATGTGTGGCTGTACTTCACCGCGAAGATTCCGACGGTGCAGGTGCTGGGGCGGGAGATGCGGGTGTTCGACGTGGGCGGTTTCGTGGCGGCGGTGGGGATTGTGGCGTTTGCCATCGCGGCGGCTGGGCGGCACACGCGTGACCTGTATCTGGCCGAGCCACTCAAGAGGTGAATCGGCAGATTGCGCAGAGATTACGCAGATTGGAGGCAACTCGGATTCTGCGCTGCGGCGCTGCCGCCCTTTCGAAAGGGAGGGTATGGCGAAGACCCCCCGGGGGGGTCATCACTTTCCACAAGTCATTGAGAGAGCATGAGATGCAGGATCGATGGCGAATTTGATGGCGACTTCTTGCCGAAGGTGAATCGGCAGATTGCCCAGATCACGCAGATAAAGGTTCATGATGATTGCTCGACAATCTCAGATTTGCGATATCTGCGATTGCAGATATCAGAGACGGCGCAGGCAGGCCGATGGCCGGTCGCACGCTCAAGAAAAAAGGACGGGCACAAAGGCCGTCCGCAGAAATCTCCTCTCACTCTCCTGAAGCTAACTCCATTATAGCAAGATGAGTGGTGGTTTTATTCAGGCAAAGAGAAAAATCGTGCGCGTGTTTTCAATGGGTTGCGAGAAAAATTGCGAAACAGGGGCTTGACAAAGAAAACGGAGGTAAGGAGGTCAGGAGATAAGGAGGTAAAGATAAAGACCAACCCCTGAGATTCCTCGCCTGCGGCTTGCGCCCCTGCGGACCCCAGGCCCAACCGCAGGCTCGGAATGACAACTTCTCAAGCTGTGATCTGCACCACGCTATCGCCACGCGTGGCTTCGAGCAGGGCGAGCTGGCCGCAGGCGGCCATGATGTCCTGCCCGCGGGAGTAGCGGACGAAGGCGGGCACGCCTTTGCTGACCAGCGTTTCGCGAAAGGCTTCGGTGCGCGCGGCGTCGGGTGGCTGATACGGCAGTTCGCCGGGATTCCACGGGATCAGGTTCACCTTGCAGCGCAAGCCGTCGAGCAGGCGCACCACGCGGCGCGCGTCGTCTACGGAGTCGTTGAACCCCCCGAGCAGCACGTACTCGAAGGTGAGCTTCTCCCACGGGCGCAGCGGATAGGCGCGGCAGGCAGCCAGCAGGTCGCGGAGCGGCCACTTGCGGTTGATGGGCATGATGCGCTCGCGCTGCTCGTCGTTCGAGGCGTTGAGCGAAATGGCCAGCTTGGGGCGAATCGGCTCGCGGCTGAAGCGCTCGATGCCGGGCACGATGCCGCTGGTGGAGAGCGTGACGTGCTTGGGCGAAAGCGCGACGCCCTGCGGATCGAGCAGGATGCGCAGGGCGGCCATCACCGGCTCGTAGTTCAGCAGCGGCTCGCCCTGGCCCATCAGGACCACGTTGGTCTGCGGCGCAAGCGCAGCGCGGTTGTCATCGAGCGCTACCAGCACTTGCCCGAGCATTTCGCCGGCGGTGAGGTTGCGGATGAGGCCGAGCGTTGCGGTGAGGCAGAAGTGGCAGTCCACGGCGCAACCGGCCTGGGTCGAGATGCAGATGGTCTGCCGCGATCTCTCCGGCATGAAGACGGCTTCGATGGTGGCGGGCTTGGTGCTCTCGCCTGGATCAAGTGACATTACGTAGCGCACGGTGCCGTCGGCAGAGCGATAGCGGCGCGTGATGGGCGGCCACGTAATCGTGGCTTCGCCGGCCAGGCGCTCGCGCAGCGCGGCAGGCAGCGCGGACATCGTGGCGAAATCGCGGCACCGCTCGACGTAGAGCGCATGATAGAGCTGCTTCGCGCGGTAGGCGGGCTCGCCCAGCGCGGTCAGCACGTCGCGCAGTTGCTCAACCGAATGCCCGAAGAGTTCCATAGAGGCAGCCGTCTGGCGCGGCCACTCGGTAGATGTTAGCACTCCGCAGCGATGGCGGCCCGGGACAGCCCGGCAAGCGGGCGAGCAGCGAGTGGGTGAGCTACAATGCTGACAATGTCCACAGAGCAAGCGGTTCACCGCGAGGCCCTGCCCAATGGGCTGGTGCTGATCACCGAGCCGATGGAGCACGTGCGCTCGGTGTCGGTGGGCATCTGGCTGCGCAGCGGGTCGCGGCGCGAGCCCGCGGCATTGAACGGAATCACGCACTTCATCGAGCACATGGTGTTCAAGGGCACCGAGCGGCGCTCGGCGGAAGAAATCGCGCGGGCGGTGGATGGCGTTGGCGGCATGCTCGACGCCTTCACCGCGAAAGAGATGACCTGCTTCAACGTGAAAGTGCTGGACGAGCACCTGCCGCTGGCTTTCGACGTGTTGTCCGACTTGGTGCGGCGGCCCCTGTTCGCGGCAGAAGATGTGCGGCGCGAAAAGTCCGTGGTGCTGGAAGAGATCAAGATGGATCACGACAACCCGGACTACGTGGTGCACGAAGTGTTCACACAGGGCTTCTGGCGCGGACATCCACTGGGGATGCCGATCATCGGCACGCCGGAGACGGTTCGCGGCTTCGAGCCCCAGGCCGTGGCGGATTGTTTCCGGCGGTGGTATGCGCCGTCGAACATGGTGATTGCAGCCGCGGGGCACGTTACGCCGCAGCAGATGCGCGCGTTGGTGGAGCGCGAATTCGGCAGCCTACGGCCGGGCGAACCCGTGCCGCAGGATGCGCCGCCGGCGGGCACTCCGCACCTGACCGTACATCCGCGCGAGCTGGAGCAGGTGCATCTGTGCCTGGGCGTGCGCGCGTACCCCATGGCGCACGAAAAGCGCTTTGTGCTGGCAGTGATGAATACGGCGCTGGGGGGCGGCACCTCGTCGCGGCTGTTCCAAAGCGTGCGCGAGCGGGAGGGGCTGGCGTATGCGGTGTTCAGCGACGTGAGCCTGTACCACGACGCGGGAGTGCTGACGGTGTATGCCGCGTCGTCACGCGAGAACGCGGAGAAGCTGATTCGCACGATTGCCACGGAGTTTCGCCTGCTGAAGAATGAACTGCTGCCGCCCGAGGAGCTGCGGCGCGTGAAGGACAATCTGCGCGGCTCGCTGCTGCTGGGGCTGGAGTCCAGCGGCTCGCGGATGAGCCATCTGGCGCGGCAGGAGCTTTACTTCGGCCGCTTTGCGACCAACGAAGAACTGCTGGCGGCAATCGAAGCGGTGACAGCGGCGGAAGTGCAAGCGCTGGCGCAGGAGTTCTTTCAACCCGAGCAAATCGCCGCGACCCTTGCCGGCGACGCCAAAGGCTTCGCTCTTACGCGCGATCTGCTGGCCTGCTGAGGCGATTGCTGGGGTGGAACCCGGCCCCCAGGCATGCGCCCGTCCTGTTAGAATCCATTCACCAAACCGAATGCCGACCAAGCTCTTATCCCTGTTGAAATCACCATGGGTGATTGTCCTGGTTGCCCTCGCGGTGCGCTTTGGGGCGATGTTGTACACGCGCGCCTGGCAAATCAACCCGGCGCTCGACCATTACGCATTCGGATTTGAAACCGGGCGCGTGGCACGGGCCATTGCCTCTGGACAAGGATTCAGCTCACCGCTGCACGGAGAGACGGGGCCAACGGCATGGCTGATGCCGGTTTATCCGTACATGCTGGCAGGCATTTTCACAATATTCGGCATCTACACCGCTGCTTCCGCCGTGGTCGCTCTGGCCCTGAATTGCATCTTCTCCGCGCTGACGTGTCTTCCCATATACCACATTGGGCGACGGACGCTGGGCGAAGGCGTAGCCCTGGGCGCGGCCTGGGCCTGGGCCTTCTACTTCCAGGCGATCCACCTGGCGACAGTTTGGATCTGGGACACGTCGCTGACAACTTTGCTGATATGCACGGTTTTCCTACTCGCTTTGGGTTTGCACCTGCAGGAAGACTGGCGGAAGTGGGCCGCGTTTGGCGCGCTCTGCGCGGGTGCCGCGCTTTCCAGCGCGTCCGTGCTGGCCGTGCTTCCGGCACTGGGACTGTGGCTGGCGGTGCGCCGCGCCCGCGCGGGATCTTGGATCCGGCAATGTGCGACAGCAGCGGCAGTGTTCTTTCTGGTACTCGCGCCGTGGGCCATTCGAAATTATCGCATGTTCGGCGAGTTCGTATTTCCGCGGTCCAACCTGAGTCTGGAACTTTTTCTTGGCACGGTGGAAGATAGGCCGGACGTCGGTTTTTACTGGATGCATCCCTCCACCAACATGGGCGAGTTGGCCAAATACCGGGAGGTGGGCGAGCTTGCGTACATGAAAGAGAAAGGGCAGATGGCGTTGGCGGCCATTTCTGAAGATCCCGGCGAGTTTTTCCAGCGGACACTCAAGCGCATCGCGCTGTGCTGGGTGGGTCCCTGGCACATCGCGATACCGCAGTGGCAACGCGGCGGCGGGATCAGCAAAGACTGCTGCTCACCGCGCTGGTGACCGTCCTGGCGCTGGTTGGTTTCCTGCTGATCGCCAAAAGAAAAGAGACGGAGCCGATGCTCTACGGCATCTTCCTTTTCTTCTATCCGTTGATTTACTACTTCACGCACGATTCCCCGCGCTACCGGCATCCGATCGACCCGCTGGTGGTCTTGCTGGCTGTGTACGGAGCGGCGCGCCTGGCGGTTCGCAGGAAGAGGGGACCAGCGAATGCCTGAGAACAACGGGCCAAGCCGCGCACCCGGAATTCTCTGGCCTCGTGTTCTGCCGGCAGCGCTGGTGCTGCTCTTCGCCGCGCAGTGCGCCTGGTTTATCCATACGCAATCGCTTACAGCGGACGAGCCTTTTCACATTCAGTCCGGCTTGGATGGCTGGCGGCACGGGCAATTCAAAGAGCGCGACGACAACCCGCCGCTGGCGCGACTGTGGTTCACAGTGCTGATCCGCGGGCCGGAGTTTCAGATCATCAAGCCGCAAGGCCGGCCTGTTCAGGCCATCGAGCCGTCGCCGGAAGATCTGCTGTGGCGCGCGCGAGGAATGAATGTGCTGCTGGGAGCAGCGTTGGCAATTGCGGTGTGGTGCGCGGCGCGGCGCTTTTTCTCAACCGCTGCCGCGAACTTCGCGCTGGCTCTGTTCGCCCTTTCTCCCGCTCTGGTCACGCATTTTTCGCTCACCACGCACGACGGCCCGGTGACCTTGGTGATTTTCCTGGCGGCGTTGCAACTGGCACGCTGGCGCGCGAATCCCTCACGGTTGGAAGTCGCTGTGCTGGGCGTGGCGCTCGGCGTGATGCTGGTCACCAAGCACAATGCCGCAGCGATGTTTGCGCTGGCGCTGCTGTTGGTGCTGCTCCTGCGACGCGAAGGCTGGAGCGCGAATCCTCTGCGTTGGAACTGGAAGGCAGCGGTACTCGTCACGCTCGTTGCAGGACTGGTGGTTTGGGGATCGTACTTCTTCCACGTGTCGCGCGTGGAGCTGCACAACGGAACACTGACCATGACCTTTCCCAACTGGGACACGCCGTTCGTGCGGCCGGTGCCCCTTTCCGTCAACACCACTCTGTACATTCCCGCTGGAGAATACTTCACCGGGATCTTTCGCGTCGCGCAAAACAGCCGCCACGGATTTGAGAGTTACCTGCTGGGAAAAAACTACCATGGCGGCAAGCGTCATTTTTTCCCCATGGTAATGGTGTTGAAATGGCCGCCGCTGATTCTGCTGCTGGCGGCTACCGGCGGGTTGCTCATGCTGCTGCGGAAAGCGAGCCGCCCGGCGGGCGTGGGACTGATACTGCTGTTTCCAGCGCTCTACTTTGCAATGGCCGTAATGTCGAACATGAACTTCGGCGACCGGCACATCTTGCCGGTGTATCCGTTCCTGCTTTTGCTGGCGGCGGGTGTGTGGGAGTTTGCGAGGCAACGGCAGAGTCGCGCGCTGATGGCCGGGGTGGCTCTGGTGGTAGCTTTGCAGGCGGCCGATACAGCACGCTACGCGCCGGACTATCTCACATACTTCAATCCGCTGATCGAGCCAGCGGAAAGCTACAAGTACCTGACCGACAGCAACCTTGATTGGGGTCAGGGCCTGATTGCCCTGCGGGAATATGAGCGCGCGCATCCGGACGAAACCATCCACCTGGCATACTTCGGCAACGCTTTGCCGCAATCAGTGTACGGCATTCGCGCACGGCCCTTGCACGATGGCGAGTATCCTTCGGGCACCATTGTCGTCGGCGCGCGACACCTGTCTGGCTATACCCACAAAGAGCGCTGGAACTATCACTGGGTGGAGCGGTTTCCGAGGAAGACGATTCTCGGGCATGTGCTGCACCTGTTTGAAGTGCGCGAAGGCCCAGAACTGCAAGAGCTGAGGTCGCAAGCCGCGGAGTCAAGGAAGTGAAAAAGCTTCTTCCGCTGCTATTGCTGGCTGCGTTTGTCGTGGAGTGTGCGTGGTTCTTGCGCACGCAGTCGCTCACCGTGGATGAGCCGTCGCACATCATCTCCGGGATGAACGCGTGGCGGCAAGGCACTTTCAAGGATCATGACGATAATCCACCGCTGCTGCGCCTGTGGCTGACGTTGCTAGTCCGCGACGAACAGTGGCAGCTTGACAGGATTAACGATCACGCCATCACCGGCATCCGCCCAGACCCCGAAGCACTGGCCATGCGCGCCCGCGCGATGAATGTGGCGCTGGGTATTGTGCTCGGCGGCGCGCTGTGGTTCGCGGCACGCCGGCTGTTCAGCGAAGGTACGGCCAACGTGGCCCTGGCGCTTTACGCTTTTTCACCGGCGATGATCAGCAATTTTTCGCTGGCCACGCACGATGGCGCGGCCACGCTGATGACGTTTGTTGTTGCGTGGGAACTGGTGCGCTGGCGCGAAAATCCGTCGTGGCGCCGCACACTGCTCCTGGGCGCGCTGCTCGGCGCGCACCTGATGGCCAAGTTCAATGCGCTGCCTACGTTTGCACTGGCTATCGCGCTGGCACTGATCCTGAAGCCGGATGGCTGGACGTTGTGCCCGCGGGCGTGGAATTGGAGCAAAGTGGCAGCGATGCTCGCCGTGGCTTTCCTGGTGGTCTGGGGCTCGTACTTCTTCCACGTTTCGCGCGTGGAACTGCGCGACGGCCGCATGACAATGGATTTTCCAAATTATTCCAAGGGCGTGGACCGCGCCGTGCCCATGCGCCTGAATTTCACGTTCTATCTGCCCGCGGCAGAAATGCTGACCGGCGTGATCAACATGCTCATGAACAGCCGGCACGGCTATCCGAGCTTCTTGCTCGGCGAGTACTACATCGGAGGGCGCGTGGTGTTCTTTCCGACGGTGATGGCGCTCAAGTGGCCGCCGCTCATCCTTGGGCTGGCGCTTATCGCGGGCGCCCTGGCGCTGTTGCGCAGGTTGAGGCTGCCGCGCGGCGTTGGGCTGATGCTGCTCTTCCCCGCGCTGTACCTGCCGCTGGCGATGGCGTCAAACATGAATTTTGGCGACCGGCACGTGCTGCCGCTGTATCCCTTCTTGCTGTTGCTTGCCGCCGCGATGTGGAAATGGGCGTCGCAGAAGCGGCTGCTGGTGCTCGTGGTGGCCGCGCTGGTGACCCTGCAAGCCGCCGACGGGCTCCGTTATGCGCCCGACTATCTCTCTTACTTCAACCCGCTGGTGCGCAGCGAAAGTGCCTGGCAACTGCTTCCCGACAGCAACATTGACTGGGGACAGGGATTGATCGCCTTGCAGGAATACGAACGCACGCATCCGGGCGAGCAGGTTTATCTTGCCTACCTCGGTTCCGTTCACCCTTCCACCTACGGTTTGCGGGCCCAGCGCTTCCGCGATGGAGAAAGGCCGACGGGAACGGTGGTCGTAAGCGCCGCCATGCTTAACGGTTGCCTGCTCGACCGTCACGACGCCTTCCGCTGGGTGCTTCAGTACCCGCGAAAGGCCATCCTGAATCACACACTGCATGTTTTTGAAGTGCCTCACCTGAGTTCTTCCTCCCCGGATCCCTAAACCCGGCATCCAAATTGCGGCAGCCCGCTTCTAGATACTGGAGCCGGAATGGCTTCGATCAAGGAGGGGGCATGCGAATGTGCTATCGATTTCTGCTGTGCGCCGCGTATCTAGGGGGAACACCGGCGTTTTGTCAGGACGTGGCTGTGAATAGGGAAAACAGGACGATCTCAGTGGTTGCAACGGAGACCATCCGTGTCAACCCTGATTCGGCCTCTGTTTCCATCGGTTATCGCAATTTCGCAGAGAGCAGGGATGCAGCGTACGCCGAGAACCTGAAGACAGCGAATTGGATTCTTGATGTCTTGATGCAGGCCGGGTTGCCGAAAGAGGCCATCCAGAGTTCTAAGCTTTCCTTCGAATACGAGGTGGAAGAGCCGACCGGCGGCAAACCGAAACGGCTGCTGTTTGTTGCACACCAAAGCTGGACGATTCGTGTGACGGCGCCGGATGCCCAGAAAGTTGTGGAATCCGCCGTGAAGGCTGGCGCCAATGAAGTAAACGATGTGGACTGGTTTGTAGCAGACCAAGCTACCCTGGAAGCACAAGCGCTGGCAGCGGCTCTGGCCAGAGCGAGAAAATCGGCCACAGATTTGGCGGTCAGTTCTGGGCAGAAACTGGGCAGCTTGCTCTACCTCAATAACAACAACGAATCGGAAACCCGCATTGCAAGGTTCTGGTATGCGCGGGAAATACAGCTTCCCGCCTCTGAGCTTCGATTGTTTCCAAGAATGGTGGAGCAAAAAGCTACGGTGCGGGCGGTTTTCGCGTTGGAGTAATTCCTCTGCCCACTAGTTGACGGGGGTGCCGCAGTTTGCCAAACTCGGAAAAACTGCGGCGCGTCCGAGCATCATGCGCGCGCGTAGTGTGGGGGGAGCAGCAATCGGGTTCCGGGTCTCGATACTGGCGTCGGGCAGTTCGGGCAACTGCACGTTGCTCGAAACCGGGCGCACCCGCCTCCTCGTCGACGCCGGGCTGGGCAAGAAAGAAACCTTTCGGCGGCTGGAAGCCCTCGGCCTCAAAGTGGATTCTCTCGACGGCATCCTGATTTCCCACGAGCACAGCGATCACAGCGGCGGCATGGCGCAACTGGCCCGCCATTGGCGCGCGCCGGTGTTCCTCACCGAGCCGACGCTGCACGAAGTGCGCCTCAATCTCTCGGAAACCGCGGCGCGCAAGCTGGACCGCATCGAATACGTCCGCCCCGGCCAGCGGCTCACCATCGGCGACATCGAAGTAAGCGTGTTCCACATCCCGCACGATGCGGTGGAGCCGGTGGGCTTCACTTTCCGCTCGAACGGCTGCAAAGTGGCGCTGGTGACCGACCTCGGCTACCTGCCGGAGGCGGTGAAGTATCAACTGCGCGACTCCGATTGCCTGATTCTCGAATCGAATCACGACCTGGACATGCTCAAGGTGGGGCCATATCCGTGGTACATCAAGCAGCGGGTGATGAGCCGCACAGGGCATTTGTCGAATCACGCGTTCGGCGAATTTCTAGCCGACGCGGAGGGCTTCGACGGGCGCGCGCGCTACCTGGTGCTGGCGCACCTCTCGGAGCAGAACAACAATCCTGACGTGGCGCGAATCTCCGCCGAGGAAGCGTTGCGCCGCCGCCCGGCCGAAGCGGCCTTCGCCGGCGAGCTGCTGGTGGCTTCGCAACAACGGCCCATGGGTCCGTTGGAACTGCTGTAGTTTCTTCACGCTGCTCTGATGACCGGCCCCTACATCTGCTATCCTATCGATTCTCGCAGCGAATCTCCGCGAAGGAACATGAAATGGCGAACCTGACGGGCAAGACGGCGGTGGTGTTTGGCGTAGCAAATAAACGCTCGATTGCGTGGGCGATTGCGCAGCGATTGTCCGCGGCGGGCGCGAAGCTTGCGGTCACCTACCAAAACGAGCGGCTGGCCCAGGAGTGCAAGGATCTGATCGCTGAGTTGCCGGGCGCGGAGGCGTTTCAGTGTGACGTGTCGTTCGACGGAGAAATCGACCGGCTGTTTGCCACGCTCAAGGAGCGCTACGGCAAGCTCGACGTGCTGGTGCACAGCATCGCGTTTGCCCCAGCCGAAGAGTTGAAGGCCGACTTCGTGCAGACATCGCGCGAGGGCTTCCGCATCGCGCACGATGTGAGCGTGTATTCGCTGATTGCGCTCGCGCGCGCCGCCGCGCCGCTGATGAGCGACGGCGGCAGCATCTTGACGCTCACCTACTACGGCGCGGAAAAAGTGGTGCCGCACTACAATGTGATGGGCGTGGCCAAAGCCGCGCTGGAGTGCTCGGTGCGCTATCTGGCGCACAACCTCGGCGCGCAGCGCGTGCGCGTGAACGCCATTTCCGCTGGGCCGATCAAGACGCTGGCCGCGCGCGGCATCAGTGGCCTGTCGGACATGCTGAAGTCGCACGCCGAGCGCGCTCCGCTGAAGCGCAACACCGACGTGAACGAAGTCGCTGATACCGCCGTCTTCCTGGCGGGCAATGGCGGCGCCGGAATCACCGGCGAAGTGATCTACGTCGACTGCGGCTACAACATCATGGGCTTCTAGCTGTCAGCGATCAGCCTTCGCCTTACCGTTTAGAGCCGCTTGCCTCACTTCATGAGCAGCTCGGCGATTTGGGCGGCGCTGCCACCGCCGAGGCGCGCGGAGCTCATGTTGACGGCCATGGCCACCACGATGCCGCTCTCGGGGTAGATGAGCAACATGGTCGTGCCGCCTACTGAGCCGCCACTGTGGCTGATGGTGCGGCGGCCTTTGTCGTCGTTGCGCACGCTCCAGCCGATGCCGTAGTTGGTCAGCTCGCCCGCCGAGGTCTTCTGCGAAGTGAACAGCACAGCTAGCGTCTCGGCCTTGAGGAAGCCGGGCTGGAGATGCGCGGAGCCGAAACGGACGAGGTCGTCCATGGTGGAGAGAAAGCCGCCGCCGGCCCACTTGTAGCTGTTGTCAACGTAGGGCGCGTTGCTCACCGCGCCAGCGGAGTCGCGTTGGTAGAAGCGCGTGCGGTGCGAAATGATCTTGTCGTTCTCGTCGGCCATAGTGTTCTTCAAACCGAGCCGCGCGAAGACGCTGGCGTTCATGTAGTCGAGGAAGCTCTGGCCCGACGCGCCTTCCACCACCGCGCTCAGCAAGTTCCAGCCGTAGCTCGAGTAGCCGTAGCGCATACCGGGGTCGAAGACCAGCGGGTCGTCTTTGAAAATGTCGAGCGACTCGGTGACCGAACTGTAGCGGCGGGCGATGAGGAACTCGTCGCCTTTGTAATGCCGGAGGCCGGCGAGATGGCCGGCCACCTGGCGCACGGTGACCGGCTTGCCCTTGTCGGGAAAGCTGGGGACGTAGCGCTGAACTGGCGCGTCGAGATCGAGCTTGCCCTGCTCATAGAGCACGCCAAGCGCAGCCGCGGTGACGGACTTCGAGACGCTGCCGATGCGGAACTTGGTGTCGCGCGTAACCGGCACCTGCTGCTCGAGGTCGGCGTGACCGAAGCCTTCAGACCAGACGATCTCGCCCTTGATGCCGACCGCGATGCCCAAACCCACGTAGCCGCGTTCGCCCACCCATTGCTTGGCCAGCGCGCGCGCCTGGGCAATCGCGTCAGCGTGCTGTGGAGATGCGATCGGCGCCGTATCGCCTGCGCGCAGCTCCACGGCGGGCATGCTTGCGTAAGCCGCGCGGCGGGCGGATTGCCAGCCCATAGTCGCCAGCACGGCGACAGCAAACAGAGCAGCGAATAGTTTCCAGCGCCGCATTGCGCACCCCCGAGTTAGAGAGAAGGCATGAACCTTGCAGGTCGCAGACCGCTCCTACAGTTGCCGATGCAAGTTTATCGGATGCGCGGCAAGAAAGTGAGGAATCTATGAGATTGAGTCGCAGGCGGAGGAGGTGGTTCCGCCTGCGACCCGGGGTGTGCTACTGCTTCAGCACTTCTTCGAAAAAGGCGAGGGCGCGCGCATCGCCGGTCTGCCCCAGCCAGAACATGGCTTGCTTGCGCACGACGGGGTTGCGGTTGGAGCGCGCCACTTGAATCAGCAAAGGCACGCCTTCGTCCTTGGGAAGCTGGCTCAAAGCGAAGACGGCCTTCTTCTTCACGTCGGTGTCCGGGTCGTGCTCGATGGCTGCGGTGATGGCCGCTGAGGCTTTCTTGCCGGCCTTCTGCCCGAGCCAGAAGAGCGCCTGGCCGCGGACTCTCTTGCTGGCGTCGTCGCGGGCGACGGCGATTATTGTGTCCACTGCCTGCGGCTCATCGCTGACGTGCAGGCCGAAGATGGCCTTGTCGCGCACCGCGTCGCTGGGATCTTCGCGCACCATGCGGCTAAGCACGCGGTAGCCGTGTGCGCCGCGCGCGGAGCCGAGCCAGAAGGCCACTTCCTTGCGCACGCCCTGGGGAGAACTGGGCGCGGCCATTTGCTCGAGCGCCTGGTCTGCGGCGGCGCCGGCATGCAGAGAAAGAGCCGTGATGGCGCGCTTGGCGTTGCTGCGATCGTCGCGTTCGCTCCAGTCGATTTCCGAGTGGACAAAGGTGCGCAGCAGGGCGACGCTCTGCTCAGGGCGCACGCCGGTGAGCCAGATCACCGGACGGCCACCGGCATCGAGCTCGCACTCCGCGGAGAAGACGCGGATGTTGGTGACCTTGCGCTCGGCCGCGCGATAGAAAACGAACATGGCCGGCTCCAGTGCGACAACGCCCAGTTCGCGCCGCTCGTCCTTGTCCGGGGTGTTGATGTTCATGCCGTCGTCGCGCTCCATGCGGCAGCAGCCGGGCGAGTAGTTGCCGTCGCGCCAGTTGCCGCAGCAGATCGACGTGCGGTCATTGACGGCCGGCACGGCGTAGCCGATCCACGCGGGCTCGGATTGCGCCGCCACCACGGCGCGGAAGTCGCGGTCGAGCTGCGTGACGGCGCGCGCGGTGATTTGCGTATCGCGGATGCGTGGCTGCGCGCCGCTGGGCTGTTGCGCAGCTGGCGAAGCGCTCGCCGCGACCGCCGCGGTCGCTCCGGGTGCGGGCGCCGGCATCGCGCATGCCGCCTGAGCCACGAACGCAACCAGCCCGAGTGCAATTCCCTTTCCGCTCATGGTGGCCTCCTTGCGAGCGCCTGCTCGGCGGTTATTGGTTGAGGATCTCCATCATGTAGTCGCGCGAAGCCTTGGTGTTCATCAACGAGAGGTGGTGCACGATCTGCTTCTTCATGGCTGGGTCGCTCTCCTTGCGAGCCAGCGCGACCAGCGCGGTGTCGTTGCCGCCGACGAACAAGCCATGCAAGATGGCCTTGCGTACATCGGGATCCTTTTCGCTGGCGTACAAATTGGACAGTGTGTCGGCGCTGCCCTTGCCCAGCAGGCCCAGGTAGCGCACGGCGGAGCGGCGGAGGTCGGTGTTCTGTTCGTTGCGCGCCACTTCCAGCAGGCGGTCCGCGCCACGCTGGCCGCCGATGAACATGGAATTAAGGATGCGCTTCTTCACATCCTGCGAAGATTCGGTCTGATACATCTGCCAGAGCTCGTCCTGCGCGCCCATGGTGCCCAGCCAGTGAATGGCGCTGGAGCGCAGGTCGGGATCCTGCTCGCCCTTGGCTGCTGCCAGCAAACGCGACTTTTCGCCGCCAATCATGAAGCCGTGGAGCACCTGCTTCTTAACGTCCTTATCGGACGTGCTGGAGTAGATTTCCGCCAGCGTGGCAGCGCTTTCTTTGCCGCCGTGCACGCCGAGGTAGCGGACCGCGTCGCGCTGGAGGTCCGGGTTGGCTTCGCCGCGAGCGATCTTGCCCAATGCTTCGCGCGAGCGCGGGGTGCCCCGCTGTGCCAGCACAAACAGCGCTCGCTTCTTGAGGCGCGGGGAACTCGAGCCGGCGAGGAACCTCTCCAGGACGGGGATGGCATCATCGTCCGAGGAGTGGATCAGCCCGCGCAGGGCGGCATCTTTCAAGTCCTCGTCGTCTGTGTCGGGGCTGACGGGCTTACCGCCGCGCTGGCGGATCTCTGCTTCGAGGGCCTTGGCGTCCCTGAGGTAGCGGCTCTGCGGGTAGCTCTGCTGCAATTGCTGCAGGGTGGTGAGCGCGGCAGGGCTTTCACCCTTCTTGTACTGGGCGTAGGCCTTCCAGTAGTGGGCGCCGTCGGCGCGGTCACCCTTGTTGTCAATCACGCGGCTGAGGCGCTCAATGGCGCGATCCCAACGGCCTTCCTCAATGGCTTCGCGGCCGTCGTCGTAGAACTCGGTGATGCGCTCGCGGCGTTCGCGCTCACGGTCTTTGGCTTCCTGGGCGCGTTCGCGGGCTTCTTCTTCGCGTTCACGGGCGCGTTCGTCGCGCTCGCGGGCGCGGTCCTGAGACGTCAGCGCGCGTTCGCGGGCCCGCTCTTCGATCTCGCGAACACGCTCGCTTGCATTTTGCTGCCAGTCCGGCCCAAGCACCTGCAGGGATTCCAGCGCCACTTGCGCATCGAAAAGGTGGAATCGCACATCGCCCAGCATGGGTGGAAGCATCGCCAGCTCCGGCATCTCCGGCAGCAGCGGGAGCTCCGGCACCATCAGCAACGGTTCCATCGGGGGCAGCAGAAAATCCAACTCCCCGACGGGCATGAGCAACTCCATCGGCATCGGCGGCAGCGGCAGGAGGCGCTCCGCAGGCGGGGCAGCAATCACCGGAGGAACCGGCCGCGCCGGCGCCTTCACGGGCGGGGCCTGCGCCAGCAACGGCGTGGCCGCCAGCAAGGTCACAGCAACAGTCAACACGGTCTTACGCATCGCTTTCATTCTCTCTTCCTTTCTTCTGACCACTCTCTTGAGCCGCACCGTACGGAGATGCGGCGCCGATTTCGTTATGACCTGCCCAGCGGCGGTTGCTCGGCCGGTTGCCGTTCGCGCTCCCGCACTACCGAGCCAAGCACGCGCACCTTGAACAGGATGTTGTCAATGCGCTTGCGCATGCCCGCCAGCTCGGCCGGCGACATCTGCTCCGGGCTGTTGCGCACTTCGATCAGCACGCGCTCCAGCTCGTCGAGCACCAGGGAAAGAGCAGTCGCTCCGGTGCTGTCCGCAGTCTCGCGGTACAGGCGATTGGCGTCGATGAGGTCGCCGGCCCACTTCTGCTCGGTGGCGAGGTTTACGGAGCCATCGGTGGGAGCATTCGAGAGTTCGACCAGCAGCATCTGTGAACGCTCGAGGTGGTCGCCCACGGCGTTGAACAGCACACGCTCGCCAACCTCGCGGGCCTGCTCCGGCCCGGGCATGACGTCTGACGGCCCGGGCGCGAAGGGAAGTTGACGTCCCGCCAAGAACGCTACGAGCAGCAGCGCAGCCATCGCGCCGGCCCAGGCAACTCGTGGCATGCGGAACCACGCGCGCCAATCGAGAGCGGGCTCAGGCCGCGCATCGAGACGCGGCGCCACGCGGCTCCACACCTCGGCGGCATAGGACTCGCCGCGCACGGGAATGGCCGGAGTGGCAGTTTCCACCGTGGCCAGGTCGCGCTTGAGCGCCGCGAGCTGCGCGCGGCATTCGGCGCACGTGCCCAGATGCTCTTCAGCATGGGCGGCGTCGCGCGCGGCCCCTTCGCCGTAGAAATACAGGATCAGTTGCTCTTCTTTCAGGTGCTTCATGTTTCCTTCCACTTGCGTCCTGCGACCTCTTTTGTCTCAGCGGGCCGATCTGAAGATCGGCCCCTACAAAACCTGCAGGGCGCGGCAAGCAGCGCCCCTACAAATCTCCGGCGCCGGCGGCGCGAAAAGAGCCACGCGGCGCGGCCAGCGGCTCGAGCGCCTTACGCAGCTTCTGCACAGCGCGAAAGATGCTGTTCTTCGTCGCGCTGGTGCGCAGGCCGAGCGTGCGCCCGATCTCTTCAATCGAGCGCCCTTCAAAATGCCGCAGCGTAAAGGCGGTGCGCTCAACGGGCGATAGCTCCAGCATTGCTGCGGCCACGCGGCGGCGCATCTCTTCGCTTTCGGCCAACCGGTCCGGCTGCGGATCGGTCGAGGGCATCGAGTCCATCAGTTCGGGCTGCTCCGGATCCTGCTGCTGGCGATTCTCGGTGTGCCGCTGGCGCGAACGGCGAAAATCGAGCGCGCAGTTCACCGTGATCCGGTAGAGCCAGGTGCCGAAATTGGCGCGGGCCTCGAAGCCCGCCAGCCGGCGATAGGCGCGCAGGAACGCCTCCTGCACCACTTCTTCCGCGTCGTGTTCGTTGCCTGTCATACGAAATGCCAGCCGGAAGACACTGTGACTGTGCCGTTCGACCAGGGAGCGGAACGCCTCCCGGTCGCCAGCCACGGCCTGCGCCACGATTGCCGCATCGCTGCCTTCCATCCGACTCATTAGACCGGGATTGTCCTACAGCGGTTAGGTGCGCGGAAAGGGGCTATTTGCGAGGGTGGGAGAGCGGCTTGGGCAGGGCAATTGGGGCTTATTTCTCTTCGTGAAGCGTGAGGCCTTCGAAGAACAAATCGTGCAGCGGGCGGGTGCGGCCGCCGGCGAGATCGGCGGAGCGCACGATGTCGACGCGCGCGTCAAACAAAGCATCCGGGGTGAGCGCCACACCGGGCTTCACTTCGATTTGCACCAACTCTGCCCCGCGGTTGGCTTCCGGGGCAAACTCGCGCAGCCCGCGGCACTGCCAGCACGCGCCATCCTTGTTGATGAGCTGGCACAGGCCTTCGTAGCTGCGGATCATCGTGGCGCGAGCCGCACTCAGGCGGTGGCGAAACACGGGCTCGGAGATGCCGATGATTTTCGCTGCCTCCTGCGCAGTGAAGCCGAGCACCTCGCGCAGCATCAGCGCGGCCTGCTCTTCGGGGTCCAGCGTGCGAGCCACGCAGGAAAAACATGCGGCGATGTGCTCGCGGATTTCGAAGACACAGTTGGGCTGGGCCAGCGTGGAGCGCACCTGCTCGAGCAGCGCCTCGTCGGCATGGGCGCGCTGCTCGCCTTCGAGCTGCGCCTCCACGCGCCAGCGCTTCTTGCGGCGCAGGTGGTCAAGGCAGACATGCGTGGCGATGCCGAACACCCAGCTCTTGAAGCGCGATTCGCCGCGGAACTGCGGCAGAGATTCGAGCACACGCACCAGCACGTCTTGCAGCAGGTCTTCGGCATCCTGCGCGCGCGTGACCATACGGTAGATGTAGCCGAACAGCGGCCGGCGCCACGGGTCCACCAAGCGGAGGAACGCCGCTTCGTCCCCGGCGCGGGCTTGCGCGACCAGTTGCGATTCCTGCTCCAAGGGAAGCTCGGCAGTCGGCGTGGTGCTCATGGGTGGCGAGGGCACGGCTAGCGCGCCCCCATCATACACGCGCCCTGTCAGCCCACCAGCACCTGGGCGATTTGCAGCGGGTTGCCGAAGGGGTCGCGGAAGGTGGCAATGCGCACCACGCCGGGCACTTCGTAGACTTCACCTTCGAACTTCACGCCGCGCTTCGAGAGTTCAGCCTTGGCCTTGACGAGGTCGTCCACCTTGAAAACCATGGTTGCCCCTGCCGGCGATGCGTCTGCAGCGCCACCGGGGCGAGGCCCTGCGATGCCGACCGTAGCCGCTCCTTGCGCGTGGCTGAATTCCGCCCAGCCGTCCATTTCAAACATCTGCTGCAAGCCGAGCACTTCGCCGTAGAACTGCTTGGCGCGTGCGTGGTCCGCCACGTTGACCCACGAAAGCATGGTTTCGAGTTTCATCTCTGCCTCCTGTGCAAGTGAAATACACTTTCTGCACGTAGGTCGAACGAGCAGAGAGAAAACGCCAACTTGTTGCAGAGAAACGGCCTAACGCGGAGCAGCGCCTTTGACGATGGAGATGCCAGCGTTCTGGTTGGTCAGCCGCAATTCGCAGCCACCGTTGCCGATTTTTCCGGTCATGGCGTCGGAGCTGCTGATTCCGCCCGCGATCGTGATGGGGAAGTCGGTGCGAATGGCGCCGAACGACGTACGAGCGTTCAGGTCGTAGGAAGCGTTGTCGGGCAAGTAGACGCGCATCACGGAGAAAGACGTGCTGGCAATAATTGGCTGGCAACCCTGCCGCGCTTCCACCGCGATCTGCACCGCGCCGTTCTGGTTGTCGACGGTGACGGCGCCGGTAACGCCTTCGACCGAAATGCCGCTGAAAGAAGACTTCAGGCTGGCCGAGCCGCGCACGCCCTGCACGCGGATGCCGCCATTGGAGTTCTCTGCCGTGAGCGGCCCGGCGATGCTCGAGGCGCGCACTTGGCCGAAGCTGGTCTTTATGAAGAGCTCGCCGCCAATGGTGTCGGCGATCACGCTGCCGTTTCCAGCGATGACGCGCGCGCCCTTGCCGATTTGTCCGATATCCACGGTGCCGAAGGAGTTGCTGGCGGTGAGCGCGCCGGTGACATTGCGCAACAGCAATTTCCCGTTGGAGGTGCCCACATCGGCATTACCGGCGATGTCGGAAGCGTCGATCGAACCGAAGCTGGTTTCGAGTTTGGCCCCGGCGCGCAGGTTGCGCACTACGATGCTGCTGTTGCTGGTTTCGATGTCGGCAAAGCCCGCGACATCGGACACCTCGACACGGCCAAAGCTGCCGCGCACCGAGAGCGGGCCGCCAGCCAAAGTGCCGCTCACCGAGCCGTTGCTCGAGCGGATCGCGAGGCGCTTGCGCACGTCGCGGAAAATGACCGAGGCAAAGGTGACCGTGAGATCAGCTTCGCCTTCGATGGTTTCCACCTCCAGCCGGCCGTTTTCGTTGCGCACGCTCACATTTCCGCGAATGTTGCGGATGTTTCCGGAGCCGAATGAATTGGTCACTGTGGCATCAGCGGCGTCAATGATTTCCACCGAGCCGTTGCTGTTGCGCACGTCCACGCGAGCGGCCTTCGAAACCTTCACGTTGCCGAAACGGTTGCGCAGCACCAGGTTGCCGACTTGCGTGACGGTAATGGCGCCGTTGCCGCCGGTGACGTCGATGTCGCCCGCGTTGTTGGCGATTTCAATGGCGCCGAAGGAGTTTTCGATGCGGTGGCTACCGCGCGAATCGAGCAGGGTCACGCGGCCATGCTCGTTCACGATCTGCGCGTTGGTCCCAAGACCCGTAGCGGAAACCCGCCCGAAGCGGTTGCGTACCTCGAGGGGCGCTTTTTCGGGAATCGAAATCTCGTAGTCCACCGAGTAAGAAAAATGGCGGTTGCGGCGCTCGGTGCGGCGCGACTCCGGATAGTCGGTGCGCACACAAATTGCGCCGGCAGGCTGCTCGACGATAATCTGAATTTGGCTGGCAAATTCCTCGGCCTCGGCCTTGTTGTCGGCGGACACTCTGATGTCCGCGTGAAAGCGCACGTCGGATTGCGCATGCGTGCGCACGTTCACTGCTCCGTGCGCGTGATTGACGCAAACTCGCGTGCCTGCCGTCCATGGCATCGTACGGTCGAAAGTGCGGGCCACCTCTTCGCGCTGTTCGTTGCCATGCGCCAGGGCCGGTGCGGCAATTGCCAGCGCCAGGCAAAGCGCGGTAACGATACGCAGCGGAC
>Ga0187893_10002359_pt1 | contig 41764 bp, 55 predicted proteins | sample MA1701074metaG_FD_139574 | JGI IMG/M metagenome (GOLD analysis project Ga0187893, IMG submission 139574) | White microbial mat communities from a basaltic lava cave in the Kipuka Kanohina Cave System on the Island of Hawaii, USA - MA170107-4 metaG ...
CACCGTGCGGGTTGGATAGTCGGTTTGTGCAGCTGCCGGCGCGGCAGCCGCGAGAAGAACCAGCGCGACGCTAGCCCACCGCACCGTAGTCCCCCTTCGCGGGCACGAGAACGAAAGCGATGACGCAGGGCTCGGTGCCGCGGTTCACCCAGTTGTGCATCGTGTTCTGCTGCACCAGCACGTCGCCCCGCCGCAGGCGCACCGTCGCACCGTCGAGCTCCATCTCGATCTCGCCCGAGAGCACGATCGCGTAGTCGACGGTTTCGGTGCGGTGGTTGCGCGGCGCGACGCCGGGCTCGTAGCGCACCAGCCTGAACACCGTCCCGTCCGCGCCTTTCCACAGATCGAGGCGCTGGTGCCCAGGCCGCGCCGAGACCGCGTTGCTCGGGACTTCGTCCAACTTGACCATCGCGCGGCCGTTCTTGTCGTGATCGGTGACGACTCGCCGGACGCGCATCACCGGATTACGCCATCCGCGCTCAGCAGCACCGACTGCGGCACGGTTAGACCCAGCGCCTTTGCCGTCTTCAGGTTCACGAAGAGTTGGAGTCTCGTTCCCTGCTGGATGGGCAGGTCGCCGGGCTTCTCGCCCTTCAGAATGCGGCCGGTGTAAAGGCCGGCGACGCGATGCGAATCGGCCGGATCAGCGCCGTAGCTAAGCAACCCTCCCGCCTCTACGAAATCGCGCGACTGGTGCACGGCCGGGATGGCGTCGCGCAGGCTCAGCGCCGCGAGCTCCTTGCTGCGATGGACGAAGAACGGATCGTTCGCGATGACCAGTCCGCCGACGCGGCGGCCCGCGAGGTCCTTGAATGCTTCGGCGAGCTCCTGCTGGTTCGTCGCTCGAGCGATGTGGACCTCGAAGCGTCCCTGACGCGCGGCCGCCTGGACGTCGCTCGTCGCCGCATCCGCATTCCGCGGATTCGTCGGGTTCACAAGAAGCGCGAAGCTTCCGCCACGAACGATATCGCGGAGGAACTGCAACCGCTTGGAGCTGATCTGCGCGTTGAGCGAAGTGACGCCCGTGACGTTGCCGCCCGGGCGGTTCATCGCCTGGACGAGCCCGATCGCGACCGGATCGAGGCCCATCTCGAAAACGACGGGGATCGTGCTTGTGGCGTTCTTTGCAGCAATCGAAGCAGGAGCGCTGCCGGTGGCTACGAGCACGCTCACCCGCTGCTTCACGAGCTCCGCGGCCAGAATCGGCAGGCGCGAATTGTCGCCCTGCGCCCAGCGGTACTCGACTGCCACGTTGCGGCCTTCCACGTAGTTCATTTCGGCGAGCCCGCGGCGAAACGCGGCCACGCGTGAGGCGTAAGTCTCGGCTGATTCCGCGCCAAGGTAGCCGATCACCGGCGTGCCCTGCGCGATCGCGGCGAGCGGGGGCACGGCGACAAGGAGAAATACGATGAGCGCTCTCATCGGACAACGAGAGTATGGCCGAGGCGGCGCGCGGCGGGGTAGTCGCGGCTCACCGAATTGAAGATGCGGCGCAGGTTGCGCCACGGCGACGGGTCCCGGTAGAAGCGGTGCAGGAACAGCATGTCGGCCACCAGGCTCGCCATCCAGTCCACGGTCTTGCTGTAGCCGATCACCGCCCTTACACCGGAGACTTTCAGGAACCTGCGGGCGAAACGCCGGCCCTTTTCGCCGCGCAGCACGTTGCAGCACGCGAAGTACACCAGGTTCCTGTAGCCGCCGTAGCCGGCGAACGCCTCGCACAGCCGCTCGGCCTCGATGCGCCCGAGGAGCGGGCTCACCGCGCCGGGCTTGCCGTGGAACGCGAGATAGTAGATCGGCGTGTCGAACAGCTCCTTACTGCGCCACATCAGGCCGTCGGGCCGCTTGGTGTAATAGGCGAGGCCGGCCTCGGACTCGACGTAGCGGTGCGCGACCGTGAGCGGCGGGTGCAGCAGCGGCGCCATCGCCTCGAAGAAGCCCTTCACCGAGAAGGTCTGGAACAGTTTCTCGTTCCAGTACGCCTCGAGGCAGACGAGCTTGGCGGGTGCTTTCATGCAAGCGCCCGATTGCCGCTCGCTACCACAGCGCGCAGCGCAAGCACCGGCGGAGAAGATCGTCGCGCGTCACCAGCCGCGCCCGCGCCAGCTCGGCCTCCGCCGCGATCAGCCGGTCGAACGGATCGCGCGTCCACGAGAACGTCTGCGCGCGCGCAGCCACGGCGGCGAACGGAAGGTCGCTCAGCGCGAGTCCGACGTCCCTGCGCAAGGCCGCAAGGATGCGCTTCGCTCCATGCCGGATGCGGCCGATTTCCCGCAGGTACTGAAGCTCTAGCCCGACCATCGGTGAGACCGCGAGCGCTTCCCGATCGATCACCGCGCGCGCAGCCGGCGACAGCAAGTCGACGCGGCCGGCGTACAGCCAGCACACGACGTGGGTGTCGAGATGAATCAGCCGGCGCTTGCGCGACCGCGCCACCGGCCGACCTTCACCTTCCAGAGCGTGCTTGCGTCCCCGGAGATGAGATTGCGCCGCTTCAGCCGCGCCAGCCGGCCCGGACTCCTGCCGCCCGCATCCGCGGAGAGGGTGAGAACGCGCGCGCCGCGCCGGATCCGGACCGGCGCGCCGGTGGCCAGCACCCGGTCCGCCACCCGGAACAGCTTCTTGCGCAGCGCGGTCAGGGTCATGTCGTTCATGGCCGTGCGCCTCTCATGTACATGCGCATTGTCCAGTATGTACATGTTTCGCACAAGCAGCGGCCGTGCGCGCAAGATCGCTGGCCGAACGAGTGAAGCAGGATTGCCCGTTCGGCCTAGATCTTCCTCAGGAAATCGAAGTCGCAGCCGTGCTCGGCCTGCAGCACGTGGTCCATGTAGAGCTTGGCGTAGCCGCGCGTTGGCGGGGCGACGGGTGGTTTCCACGTAGATCTTCTCTGTTGAATTTCTTTGTCGTCCACGAGAAGGTCGATTCTTCTCTGCTGAACCGAAAGCCGGATGCGGTCGCCGTTCTTCACCAGCGCCAGCGCGCCGCCGATCGCGGCTTCGGGCGAGACGTGCAGCACGATCGTGCCGTAGGCGGTGCCGCTCATGCGCGCGTCCGAGATGCGCACCATGTCCTTCACCCCGGCGCGCGCGAGCTTCTGCGGGATCGGCAGGTAGCCCGCTTCCGGCATGGCGTAGCCCGACTTCGGGCCGGCGTTCTGCAGCACCAGGAAATCGTCCGCCTTCACGTCGAGCCCCGGCTCGTCGATGCGCGCGGACAGATCGTCGAGCGAGCTGAAGACCACCGCGCGGCCTTCCTTCTCGAACAGCGTCGGATCCGCCGCCGAGCGCTTCAGGACCGCCCCGTTCGGCGCGAGCGAGCCGAACAGCGCCACCAGCCCGCCGACGGGAGAAATGGGGTTCTTGAGCTCCCGCACCACCGCGCGGTCGACCCATGCAGGGTGTCTTTCGAGTACCTCACCCAACGTGAGTCCAGCGACGGTCATGCAGTCCAGGTGCAGCAGCGGCCGGATCTCGCGCAGCACCGCGCCGACGCCGCCGGCGGCGTAGAGGTCCGACATGTAGTGCTGCCCGGTGGGCTTGAGATCGACCAGGACCGGGGTGGAGTCGGACAACTGATTCAATCGCTTCAGATCGATCTTGATTCCGGCTCTGCCCGCGATCGCCGTCAGATGCACGATGGCGTTGGTCGAGCCGCCGATCGCGAGCAGCACGCGCAGGGCGTTCTCGACGGACTTTTCGGTGATGACCGCGCTCGGCCGGATCGGGGACTTTGCAAGCTCCACGGCCCGCATGCCGCTCGCCTCTGCAGCGCGCAGGCGGTCGGCGTGCACAGCGGGGATCGCCGCGCTACCGGGGAGCGCCATGCCGAGCGCCTCGGCGATCGAGGCCATGGTGGACGCGGTGCCCATCACCGCGCAGGTGCCCGCGGTCGTGGCCAGGTTGCCTTCGATGGTTTCTATTTCCTGGGAATCGACCTTTCCCGCGCGATGCAGCGCCCAGAAGCGCCGGCAGTCGGTGCAGGCGCCGAGCCGCTCGCCCTGGAACGAGGTCGGCATCATCGGCCCGGCGAGGAGCTGCACCGCGGGGAGGTCGGCCGAGGCCGCGCCCATGAGCTGCGCCGGCACCGTCTTGTCGCAGCCGCCGACCAGCACCACCGCGTCCATCGGCTGCGCGCGGATCATCTCCTCGACGTCGATCGACATCAGGTTCCTGAACATCATCGAGGTCGGGTGCAGGAACACCTCGCCGAGCGACACGGTCGGGAACTCGATCGGCAGGCCGCCGGCGGCGAGCACGCCGCGCTTGACCGCCTCGACCAGCTCGGGGAAATGCCGGTGGCAGTTGTTGAAGCCGCTTTTCGAGTCGGCGATGCCGATCACCGGGCGGCCGAGCAGCTCGCCCGAGTAGCCCATGCTCTTGGCGAAGGAACGGCGCAGGTACAGGGAGAACGCGGGATCCCCGTAGTTGGTGAGGCCTTTGGCCAGACCTTTCTTCCTATCCCCAGACGTCACGCGCCACCTCCATCACGAGCTCGAGCTTGCGGCGGGTATCGTCCTGCGTCACGGCCTGCCCGCTCCCGCCGCCGCTCGAGAAGCCGCACTGCGGGCCTATGCCGAGCTGGTCGAGAGGGACGTGTTTGGCGGCGAGGTCGATCCGCTTTTTCAAGGAGTCTTTCTTTTCCAACACCGGCGTCTTGGTGCTCACCAGGCCGAGGATCACCCGCTTGCCCTTCGGCAGGTGGCGCAGCGGCGAGAAATCGCCGGCGCGTTCGGTGTCGTACTCCAGGCAATAGGTGTCGACCTTGAGGCGGTTGAAAAGCGCGTCGGCGATCGGCTCGTAGCCGCCCTCGGCCATCCACGCGCCCTTCAGGTTGCCGCGGCAGAGATGCGTCGCCACTGCCATGTCTTTTGGTTTGTTCTTTACACACTCGTTAAAAAGACGGACGTAGCGCTCGGTGAGCTCGTCGGCATCCTCGCCGCGCGCCTTCACGTCCTCGCGCGCGTGCGGGTCGCAATTGCACGGCAGCGCGGTGTCGTCGAGCTGCAGGTAGGTGCAGCCCTCCGCGGCAAGATCCCCGATCTCGTCGCGGTAGATCTTCACCAGGTCCGCGAAGAACGCTTCCCGGTCCTTGTAGGCATCGAAGGCCTTCGGCCCGAGGAAGTAATGCATGACGTCGGGCGCGGCGATGGTCACCTTTGGAACGCCTTTGGTTGCGATTTTCTTCAGGAAACTGAAGTCATCGGCGACGATGCGCTGCCGCCGCCTGAGCGGCGCCCTGGCGTAGGGCGAGGAGGCGACGCCGACGACCGCGGTCTCGTTGCGGAAGCTCAGCGTCCCGTCGCGCAGGCCGAATCCCTCGACGGCATCGATGAACCCGGCCGACCAGCTGCGGCGGCGGAACTCGCCGTCGGTGATCGTCGGCAGGCCGAGCGACTGCTGGAGCGCCACGACCTCGCGGATGCATTCGTCCTGGATTTTCCTGAACGCCTGGTCATCGACGCGGCCTGCCTTGCGCTCCCTCGCCGCCTGGAGAAGCTTCTCCGGCCGCACGAAGCTGCCGACGTGCTCGACACGGAACGGCGGCTTCACTTCCCGCCTCCCCCGAATTCGGCGCGCAGCAGCTTCGCTCCCTCGACCATCGCACGCATCTTGCTGAACGCCACCTCGCGCGGCAGGTACTTCATGCCGCAGTCGGGCGCGACGACCACATCCTCCGGCCGCATGTGCCTGAACGCCCGGCGGACGCGCTCCGCGACCTTCTGCGGCGTCTCGACCGTCATGTCGGAGAGGTCGATACATCCGACCATGATCTTCTTGCCGCGCAATTTTTCGAGGACCGCCGTATCCAGGTTCGACTGCGCGGTCTCGATCGAGACCTGCTGGCAGGAGCAGCCGGCGAGCTCGGGGAGGAACGAGTAGCCCGACGGGCGCTGGTGGATGATCGCAGCATAGCCGAAGCAGATGTGCACCGCCGTGGTTCCGGTCACGCCTTCCAGCGCCCGGTTCAATGCCTTCAACCCGTACTGCCGCGCCTTCTCCGGGCGCGCCTGCATGTAGGGCTCGTCGACCTGCACGATGTCGGCGCCCGCGGCGAAGAGATCCCTGATCTCCGCGTTCACCGCGACGGCGTAGTCCATCGCGGCTTCCTCGTCCGACTTGTAGTAGTCGTTCTGCGCCTGTTGCGACATGGTGAAGGGGCCGGGAACAGTCATCTTCACCAGCTTTGGGGTGTTTCGCTTCAAAAAGAGCAAGTCCTGGACTTCGACCGCGTGCTTCCGCCGGACCTTGCCGACGATGCGCGGCACGGGGTTCGGATGGCCCGAGCGGTCGAGCGCCGTGCCGGGGTTGTCGATGTCGACGCCCTCGAGCGCGGTGGCGAAGCGGTTGGAGTAGCTCTCGCGCCGGATCTCGCCGTCGGTGATGATGTCGAGCCCCGCCTCTCCCTGCGCGCGGATCGCGAGCAGGGTCGCGTCATCCTGCGCTTCTTGCAAGGAAGATTCTTCAACCCGCCAGAGCTCGTGCGCGCGCACGCGCGGCGGGAAGCGCCCGGCGAGCTTCCTGCGGTCGATCAGCCACTCGGGCTGCGGGTAGCTGCCGACCAGGGTGGTGGGAAAGAGCATCAGCCGCGCATTTCTCCTGCTACGAATCTGGGCGAGATCTGGCGCAGCCGCTCCGGATCGATGCGGCCGCTCCTCTGAATATAGCTCCACGCGAACTCGCGCGGCGCGAGTTTCATGTGCTCCGGGAAGCGCTCGTACCAGGCGCCGCTGGCATCCGCCGCGGCCACCAGCTTCTCCACGATCGGGCGGCGTGCCGCCTCGAAGGCCGCGAGGCCTCCCCCGTCCAGCGCCTTCACCAGCGCGATCGCGTCCTCCATCGCGAGCCGGGTGCCCGAGCCGATCGAGAAGTGCGCGGTGCGCAGCGCGTCGCCGATGAGGACGGTGTTGCCGACGAACCAGCGCTCGTTGCGCAGGTTCGGAAAATTGCGCCATACCGACTTGTTCGACACCAGGCGGTGTCCGAACAGGCGCTCCAGGTACGCCAGCGTCTCGGCCTCGCCCATCGAGGCAAAACCGGCGCGCTCCCAGGTCGCGGCGTCGCACTCGACGACGAACGTGCTCATCTTCGGCGAGTGGCGGTAATGGTGCGCGTTGAAGGTGCCGTGCTCGTTGGCGACGAAAGTCTGCGTCAGCGTGTCGAACACGCTCGGCGTGCCGTACCACGCGAACTTGTTGGTGAGGTAGGAGACGCTGGTGCCGAAGTCGCGCCAGCTCCTGACCGCCGAGTTCACCCCGTCCGCCGCCACGACCAAGTCGTAGCCCTTCCCCTCGGTCACCTGCTTTTCATACTCCGGCACCACGCCGACGCTGGCGGCTTGTTGCTGCAGCAGCTCGAGCAGCCTGAGCCGCCCGATCGCGGCGAAGCCGATGCCGTCGATCGCCACCGGCGTGCCGCGGTGCACGATGGTGATGTCCGACCAGCTCTCCATCTGCGGCGTGATCAGGTCGTAGGTGGCCGGGTCGTCGCCGCGCAGGAACTCGAGCGCGCGGTCGGAGAACACCACGCCGAAGCCGAAGGTCGAATCGGCGCGGTTCTGCTCGACGACGCGGATCCGCCACCCCGGGTGCGCGCGCCTGGCGAGATAGGAAAAGTACAGGCCGGCCGGGCCGGCGCCTGCCACCAGGACGTTCACTTGAAAATCGGGCGCAGGTCCTCGAGGCGGTCGAACAGCTGCCAGATGTAGTCGCCGGCGCCCTTCTCGCGATGCGGATGCAGGTCGGCGAGCTTCGGGTCGCTGCAGTAGCTGTCGAAGGCCTGCTTCGAGTCCCACTCGACCAGGATCAGCACCTGGCGCGGCTCGATCTCGCCCGCCATCGCCTCGCGAAAACGGCCGAGCGCGACCACCCGCCCGCCGTGCGCCTGCACTTCGCGCGCCGAGCGCTTCGAGTAGGCGAGGTATTCGTCGCGGTTGGCGACGTTGAACAGATTGAGCGCGTAGATCTTCATTGCCAGATCGTCCGGGCGGTGTCGACGCAAAGCTTCAGCTTGGCACGCTCGTCGGCTTCGGTCACCGGGTTACCGCCCATGCTGCTGGCGAAGCCGCATTGCGGGCTGATGGCGAGCCTTTCGGCGCTTACGTAGCGGGCGGCTTCATCCGCCCGCCGCTTCAGAGCGTCCATGCTTTCCAGCTGCGGTGTCTTGGAGCTGACGAGGCCGAGCACCACGCCCTTGTCCTTCGGCACGAAGCGCAGCGGCGCGAAGCCGCCGGCGCGCGGCGTGTCGAACTCGAGGAGGAAATGGTCGACGTGGGTACGGCCGAAGAAGCGCTCGGCGACCGAGTCGTAGCCGCCCTCGGAGAGGTACATGCCCTTGTAGTTGCCGCGGCAGACGTGCACGCCGACGGTCATTCCCGCCGGGCGGCCCTTCACCGCGTGGTTGATCGCGCCGATGTACAGGTCCACCAGGCGGTCGGGATCCTCGCCGCCCGCCTTTACCTTCTCACGCGCCGCGGGGTCGCACAGGATCGCGACCGCTACCTCGTCGAGCTGCACGTAGCGGCAGCCTGCCTTCGCGAGGTCCGCGATTTCCGCCTGGTAGACCTTGCCGAGATCCGCGAAGAATGCCGCCGGGTCTTGGTAAGCGGAACCCCAGTCGCTGAAGCGGTAGAAATGCATTGTCGAGGGCGTGGGCATGGTGATCTTCGTGTTGCCGAAGCCGAACTCGTCCAGCGTGATGGGCTCCGCGCGCGCCACCTTGCCACTCACATACGGCGCGGTGAACTTCGACTCGTGCCCTCCGGCATCGTGGAACGTGAACATCGCGTCGCTCACCTCGAGCCCGCGCGTGAGGCGCACGAACTTTTCCCAGTAAGAGAGGCGGCGGAACTCGCCGTCGGTGATCACTTCGAGGCCGCAGTCCTTCTGCAGCCTGACGACCTCGCGGATGCATTCGTCCTGCACCGCGCGCAGCGCATCGCCGGAAAGGGCGCGGAACGCCTCTCGCAATTTCTTCGGACGCAGCAGGCTGCCGATGTGGTCGGCCCGAAACGGCGGTGTCATCACTTCCCCTGGAAGCGCGGCTTGCGTTTCTCGTTGAAGGCGCGCACGCCTTCCCTGCGGTCCTCGGTGCCGATCAACTGGTTGTAGCACTCGATCTCGAAGCGGTAGCCGCTCAGGAGGTCGAGCTGCTGGCCGTAGTGGATCGACTTCTTCGCCTGGCGCACCGCGAGCGGGCCGTTCCCGGCGATGAGGCGGGCGGTGGCGAGCGCCTCCTCGACCACGTTGTCGCACACGCGGTTGACCACGCCCCACTCGTAGCCCCGCTGCGGGGTGAACGGCTGCGCGGTGAGGACGAGCTCCTTGGCGCGGCGCCCGCCCGCCGCGCGCGCGAGGTTCTGCGTGCCGCAGCCGCCGGGCATCAGGCCCAGGCGCGTCTCGGAGAGCGCGAGGCGCACGCCTTTCGCGGCGTAGATGAAGTCGCACGCGAGCGCGATCTCGAGGCCGCCGCCGTAGGCGTGGCCGTTCACCGCGGCGATCACCGGCAGCGGCAGCTCCATGAGAGCAATGAACGCGCGCTCGAAAATCTCGTGCTGCGCGCGCCAGACTTCGACGCTCATGCCGTCGCGCTCCTTGAGATCCGCGCCGGCGCAGAACGCGCGCTCGCCCGCCCCGGTGAGCACCACGCAGCGCAGCTTTCCCGGCTCGGCGGCGAGGCGCGTCCACAGGTCGAGCTTGTCCCTGCCCATCTGGGTGTCGAGCGCGTTCAGCACCTGCGGGCGGTTGAGCGTCACGAGCAGGAGGTGCTCTTCCCGCTTCTCCACCAGAAGAGTTTCGTATTTCATCGGTCTGAGTATAGTTCCACCATCAGATCCCGCAGCCAGCGGTTGCCCGGATCGGGCTCGAAGCGCTCGTGCCAGTGCACCGCCACCTCCGCGGGGGGGATCGGCACCGGCGGCGGCAGCGCCTTCAGCCTGCCGCGGCGCTCGAACACGCGCGCGACGCGCGCCGGCAGCGTGAGGATGAGGTCGGTGCGCTCGAGCACCATGGGCACCACGGTGAAGTGCGGCACGCGCAGCGCGATACGCCGCGCGAGGCCGGCGCGCTCGAGCGCTTCCTCCACCACCCGGTGGCCGCCGCGATAGCTGACGAGCGCGTGCGAGGCTTCAAGGAATTTCCTCTTTGTCAGGGTGGTGATCGGGTGATCAGCCCGCATCAGGCAGAGATACGGGTCCTTGAAGACCGGCTGGCGGCGCACCGGCGGCCCGAGCGCAGGAAGAAAACCGATCGCGACATCGAGCGCACCCGCGGCGAGCGCATCGGCGATGTCCTCGACTTCCAGCGCCACCGCCTCGAGGCGAGCTCCCGGCGCGTCGCGGTGCACGCGCTCGACGAGCGGCGGCAGGAACTCGATCTGGCCGAGGTCGGACATGTAGAAGCGGAACGCGCGCGTCGAGGTCGCAGGATCGAACCCGGGGCCGTGCGCGAGCGCCGACTCGAGCAGGGCGAGCGCCTGGCGCACCGGCTCGGCGAGCTCGCGCGCGAAGGGCGTCGCGTCGACCCCGCGCGGCGTGCGCACGAAGAGCGCGTCGCCCAGCAGCTTGCGCAGCCGCGCGAGCGCGTTGGACACGGCGGGCTGCGTCAATCCCAACCTTGCGGCGGCGGGGGTGACGCCCTTTTCATGGAGCACCGCGTCGAACACCCGCAGCAGGTTCAGGTCGATGTCGTGGACATTCATGCTGTTGATGAATACCATGAGTGACATTGATTTGACAAATGGCAGCGCGGGCGCCTACGCTGCTCGTTCTTCATAGGAGGAGTCATGAAAAAGACGCTGGTGCTGGTGGCCCTGGCGGCCGCGCCGCTCGCCGTCCAGGCGCAGGAGACCACGCTGCGCGTGGTGAGCGCGTTCGCCGAGAACACGCAGTACGTGAAGAACCTGATGCCGATGATCCAGAAGTTGAACGCCGAGGGCAAAGGCCGGCTGCAGATCAACTTCATCGGCGGGCCGAAGGCGATGCCGCCGTTCGAGGTCGGCAACGCGGTGCGCACCGGCGTGGTCGACATGGCGCTGACCACCGGCGCGTTCTACACCAACATCATGCCCGAGGCCGACGCGCTCAAGCTCACGCAGATCCCGCACACCGAGCTGCGCAAGAACGGCGGCCACGACCTGATCAACAAGATCTGGAACGAGAAGGCCAACATGCAGTACCTCGGCCGGATGATCGACTACACCCCGTTCCACCTCTACCTCACAAAGAAAATCGACAAGCCCGATCTCACCGGCCTCAAGCTGCGCATCACGCCGGTGTACCGGGAGTTCTTCCAGGCGCTCGGCGCCACCGTGATACAGACCCCGCCCGGAGAGGTGTACACGGCGCTCGAGCGCGGCGTGGTCGACGGCTACGGCTGGCCGATCAACGGCATCTTCGACTTCAACTGGCACGAAAAGACCAAGTTCCGCGTCGACCCGGGCTTCTACAGCGCGGAAGTGTCGCTGGTGATCAACCTCGACAAGTGGAAGGCGCTCAACGCCGGCCAGCGCGACCTGCTTACCAGGCACGTCATCGCGCTCGAGGCGCAGAACGACACCTGGAAGCAGGTGAACGAGGAGGACATCCGCAAGCAGAAGGACGCCGGCATTCAGGTGATCACCTTCGACAAGCAGTACCACGACCGCGCCTACGAGGTCGCCTGGGCGAGCGCGATCAAGGCGAGCCCGACCTACGGGCCGCAGATGAGGAAGCTCTTCAGCAAGTGAAGTTGTACCTCCTCCTGCTGAAGGGATTCGCCCGAGCAGCAGCGGTTCTGCTCGGCATCATGGCAGCGCTGGTGACGCTCGACGTGGTGATGCGCAACGTCGGGCTGGGCACGCTCGCCTGGGTGAACGAGGTCTCCGAGTACAGCCTGCCGGCGGCGACGCTGCTGGTCGCGCCGTGGCTTCTGCACCGCAACGAGCATGTCCGGCTCGATGTGGTTCTAGTTCCAGTACCCAGGAAATTCTCTCGGTTGCTTGAACGTTGCTGCGACGTCATCGGCATCGCGATCTGCGCGGTGTTCGTCTGGTACAGCATCCGGCTGATCCTCGATTCCTCGCGTATCGGCTCGATGGTGGTGAAGACCCTCGCCATCCCCGAGTGGTGGCAGTACGCGCTGGTGCCGGTGTGCTTCTCCCTCCTCGCCGTGGAGTTCGCGCGGCGACTGCGGGCATGACATGGTGGCTCTCGGCGATCGTCCTCTTTGGTGCGCTGACGGCGCTCTTCCTGGTGGGGCTGCCGGCCGCGTTCGCGTTCTTCGGCATCAACATCGCAGGCGCCTGGTTCTGGCTCGGCAAGGAAGCCGGGCTGGTGCAGCTGATCCGCAACGGCATCGTCTCGATCACCAGCTTCTCGCTCACGCCGATCCCGTTCTTCATCCTGATGGGCGAGGTGCTGTTCCACACCGGCGTGGCGATGAAGGCGATCGACGCCATCGACCGGGTGATCTGGCGCGTGCCGGGGCGCCTGTCGGTGGTGGCGGTGGTCGCGGGAACGGTGTTCTCGGCGATCTCGGGCTCGACGATCGCGACCACGGCGCTCCTCGGCAGCCTGCTGCTGCCGCAGATGCTGCGCCGGGGCTATCACCCCAACATGGCGATGGGGCCGATCATGGCGATCGGCGGCGTCGACATGCTGATCCCGCCCTCGGCGCTGACCGTGCTGCTCGGCAGCCTGGCCGGCATCTCGATCTCGCAGCTCCTGATCGCGGGCATCGTTCCCGGCGTGCTGCTGTCGCTGATGTTCATCGGCTGGATCGTGCTGCGGGCGAGCGCCGACCCGTCGCTCGCGCCCTCCTTCGATCACGAGGAGGTTTCGCCCTGGGAGCGGATCAAGCCGCTGCTGCTCTACGTGGCCCCGCTGGTGCTCATCTTCGTCGTGGTGGTCACGGCGATGGCGGCGGGCTGGGCCACGCCCACCGAGGCCGCCGCGATCGGTGCGGTGGCCACGGTCGCCGTGGCCTGGATCTACCGCGCGCTCACCTGGTCCAACCTGATGCAGGCGCTGCTCGGCACCGCGGGCATCTCGGGGATCATCCTGTTCATCATCATCGGCGCCACCACCTTCTCGCAGATCCTCACCTTCTCCGGCGCGACCAACGGCATGGTGGAAGCGATCAGGGACGCCGGCTTCGGTTCCTGGACGGTGCTGATCGCCATGATGCTGGTGCTGCTGCTCCTCGGCTGCTTCATCGACCAGGTGAGCATGATGCTCATCTGCCTGCCGTTCTTCATGCCGCTGGTCGCGCTCTACGGCTTCGACCCGGTGTGGTTCGGCGTGCTGTTCCTGATCTGCATGCAGCTCGGGCTGCTCACGCCGCCCTTCGGCATGCTGCTCTTCACCATGAAGAGCGTGGCGCCGAAGGAGATCGAGATGCGCCAGGTGTGGCACGCCGTCACGCCGTACGTGGTGATGGGGCTCGGCGCGCTGCTCGCGGTGATGCTCTTTCCGCCGCTCGCCACCTGGCTGCCGAAACTCCTGTTCTCTAAGTAATGGAAAGATCCTTCAAGCAGGAAGTCGAGAAGCTCAAGCTGGGTGATGGCGAGACCTTCCACGGCGAGGGCATCCTCGCCGTTACCAAGGCGCTGCTGCAGTCGGGCGTCGCCTACGTCGGCGGCTACCAGGGCGCGCCGGTGTCGCACGTGATGGACGTGCTGAACGACGCGCGCGACATCCTCGACGGCCTGGGCGTGCACGTCGAGACCAACGCCAACGAGGCCGGCGCCGCGGCGATGCTCGGCGCCTCGATCAACTACCCGATGCGCGGCGCGGTGGCATTCAAGTCGACCGTCGGCACCAACGTCGCGTCCGACGCGCTCTCCAACCTCGCCTCCGCCGGCGTCAAGGGCGGCGCGCTGATCGTGCTCGGCGAGGACTACGGCGAAGGCTCGTCGATCATCCAGGAGCGCAGCCACGCCTTCGCGATGAAGTCGCAGATCTGGCTGCTCGACCCGCGCCCCAACCTGCCGAAGATCGTCAGCATGGTCGAGCGGGGCTTCGAGCTCTCGGAGGCCTCGAGCACGCCGGTGATGCTCGAGCTGCGCATCCGCGCCTGCCACGTGCAGGGTTCTTTCGTCACGAAGAAGAATCTGGCCCCGCGTCTTTCCAAGAAGAACTTCATCGAGAACCCCGACTTCGACTACAACCGCATCTGCCTGCCGCCCGCGACCTACGCGCAGGAGAAGCACAAGGTCGATGTGCGCTGGCCTGCCGCAGTCCGGTTCATCAAGGAAAGGAAGCTGAATGAAATGTTCCCGGGAGACATGCAGGACATCGGCATCCTGTGCCAGGGCGGCCTGTACAACGCGGTGATCCGCGCGCTGCAGACGCTCGGCCTCGCCGATGCCTTCGGCGCGTCGAAGGTGCCGATCTACTGCATGAACGTCACCTATCCGCTGGTGCCGGACGAGATTGTCGGGTTTTCCAAAGACAAGAAAGAAGTGCTCATCGTCGAAGAAGGCCAGCCCGCCTACATTGAGGATGCGGTGCTCGCCGCGTTGCGCCGCGCCGACGCCAACAGTGTCCGGGTGCGCGGCAAGGACGTGCTGCCGCTCGCCGGCGAATACACCGGGGAAGTGGTGTTGACCGGAATCGCGAAGTTCCTGAACAAGGAAAACGCGCTTGCCGAGATAAGAGATTTGAAAAAGACCGCGGCGGACCTCCTCGCCGGGCTGCCGCAGCGGCCGCCCGGCTTCTGCGTCGGCTGCCCGGAACGCCCGGTGTTCTCGGCGATGAAAATCATCGAGAGGGAGAGCGGCGCTTTTCACCTCTCGGCGGACATCGGCTGCCACCTGTTCTCGACGCTGCCGCCCTTCAACATCGGCAACACGGTGCTCGGCTACGGCCTCGGGCTCGCGTCGAACTCCGCGGTGCACCCGATGTTCGGCAAGCGCACCGTGACGATGATGGGCGACGGCGGCTTCTGGCACAACGGCCTCACCTCCGGCATCGCCAATACCGTGTTCAACAAGAACGACGGCATCCTGGTCATCATGAAGAACGGCTACAGCTCGGCGACCGGGACGCAGGAGCTGCCCTCCTCGCCGCAGCACAGCGAGCACAAGGCCGACTTGAGCATGGAGCGCGCGCTCGAGGGGATCGGCGTGGGCTGGATCCGCACCGTCGACAACTATCGCGTCGGCGAGGTGGCGAAGACGCTCAAGGAGGCGATGGACACCGACTACCAGGGCCTGAAGGTGATCGTCGCCGAGGGCGAGTGCCAGCTCGAGCGCCAGCGCAAGCTGCGGCCGGTTGTTGCAAAGAGTTTATCCGAGGGAAAAAGAACCGTACGCGTCAAGTATGGCGTCGACGAGGACACCTGCACCGGGGACCACTCGTGCATCCGGCTCTCGGGCTGCCCGACGCTCACCATCAAGGACAACCCCGATCCCCTGCGCCGCGATCCCGTAGCCACGGTGATCGACGGCTGCGTCGGCTGCGGGCTGTGCGGCGAGAACGCGCACGCCGCCGTGCTTTGCCCGTCCTTCTATAGAGCCGAAGTCATTCAAAACCCCACCTGGTGGGACAAGCTGTGGAACGCCAGTTCACCAAGGAAATAGAGTCCCTTCGGCTGGGCGACGGCGAGACCTTCCACGGCGAGGGCATCCTCGCGGTGACGAAGGCGCTGCTGCAGTCGGGCGTGTCCTACGTCGGCGGCTACCAGGGCGCGCCGGTGTCGCACCTGCTCGACGTGATGGTGCAGGCAAAGGACTACCTCGACGAGCTCGGGGTGCACGTCGAGGCCTGCACCAGCGAGGCCTCGGCCGCCGCGATGCTCGGCGCCTCGATCAACTATCCGGCGCGCGGCGCGGTGACCTGGAAGTCGATCGTCGGCACCAACGTCGCGGCGGATGCGCTCTCCTACCTCGCGAGCGCCGGCGTGATGGGCGGCGCGCTGATCGTGCTCGGCGAGGACTACGGCGAGGGCGGCGTGGTGGCGCAGGAGCGCAGCCACGCGTTTGCGATGAAATCCCTGATGTGGCTGCTCGACCCGCGGCCCAGCCTGCCGAAGATCGTGGAGATGGTCGAGCGCGGCTTCGAGCTTTCGGAAGCCTCGAATACGCCGGTGATGATGGAGCTGCGCATCCGCGCCTGTCATGTGCGGGGCAGCTTTGCCTCGAAGAAGAATCTCGCGCCCGCAGTCTCGACCCGAGAGAAGCTCGCGGGCCCGCCGAAGGAATTCATCTACGACCGCCTGGCGCACCCGCCGGCGACCTTCCGCCAGGAGAAGCTCAAGTCCGGCGTCAGATTGCCCGCCGCTCGCAAGTTCATTCTTGACAATCGGCTCAATGAAACCTTCGCCGGCAGCGAGAACGTCGGCCTGATCGTCCAAGGCGGCCTGTACAACGGCCTGATGCGCGCCCTGCGCGCCCTCGGCCTCGCCGACCCGTTCGGCGCGAGTCGCATCCCGATCCTCGCCCTGAACGTGGTGTATCCGCTCGTTCCCGAGGAGATCAACGCATTTTGCGCAGACAAGAAAGCGGTACTCGTGCTCGAGGAAGGTCAGCCGGAATTCATCGAGCAGGAGGTCGCGACTTTCCTGCGGCGCGCCGACGTGCAAGCGAGGCTCCACGGCAAGGACTGCGTGCACATGGCGGGCGAATACAACGTCGAAGCGCTGGTGCGCGGGCTGTCGCGCTTCCTCGGGCAGCACGCACCGCATCTGGATACCTCGCCGGGCGATCAGTGGCTGACCACGGTCAATCAGACGAAGGAAAAAGCGTCATCGCTTCTGGGCGCTCTGCCGGCCCGGCCGCCGACGTTCTGCGTCGGCTGCCCGGAGCGCCCGGTGTTCTCGGCGATGAAGCTGGTGGCGCAGGACATCGGCCGGCCGCACGTGTCGATGGACGTCGGCTGCCATGCGTTCGCGAGCTTCGAGCCGTTCTCGCAAGGCAACACGCTGCTCGGCTACGGCATGAGCCTCGCCGCAGCGGCGGGAGTCGGGCCGATGTCGGCGAAGCGGCCGGTGGCGATCATGGGCGACGGCGGCTTCTGGCACAACGGGCTGCTGTCGGGCGTGGCGTCCAACCTGCTCAACAAGGGCGACGGCGTGCTGGTGATCATGAAGAACGGCTACGCCTCGGCGACCGGCACGCAGGAGCTCCTCTCCTCGCCGCCGGAGGACGCGCGCATGGTGGCGGTGGGCGAGAGCGCGGTGGGCGCCGACCGCACGATCGAGAACACGCTCTGCGGCCTCGGCGTCAAGTGGCTGCGCACGGTAAACAACTACGACGTGGGCGCGATGGCGAAGACCTACCGCGAAGCGATGACCACGCCGGAGAAAGGCCTCAAGGTGATCGTCGCCGAGGGCGAATGCCAGCTCGAGCGCCAGCGCCGTTTGAAGCCCCAGGTCGCGGACAAGCTGTCCAGGGGCCGAAGACACGTCCGCGTGAAATACGGCGTCGATGAAGACACCTGCACCGGCGACCACTCGTGCATCCGGCTGTCGGGCTGCCCGACCCTCACGGTGAAGGACAACCCCGACCCGCTGCGCCGCGACCCGGTGGCGACCGTGATCGACGGCTGCGTCGGCTGCGGGCTGTGCGGCGAGAACGCGCATGCCGCCGTCCTGTGCCCGTCCTTCTATCGAGCCGAAGTGATCCAGAACCCCACCCTGTGGGATAGATTTCTTCAAAAACTATGAATCTTCCCGAGCGGCCGATCACGATTCTCATCGCCGCGCTCGGCGGCGAAGGCGGCGGCGTGATGGCCGAGTGGCTGATGGAGGCCGCGACGGCCGGCGGCTACCCGGCGCAGGCCACCTCGATCCCCGGCGTCGCGCAGCGCACCGGAGCGACGACGTACTACCTGGAGATCTTCCCGGCCAGGCGCGAAGTCCTGGGGGGGAAGGAACCCGTCCTCTCCCTTACCCCGAGCCCCGGCAACGTCGACGTGATGGTCGCTTCCGAGCTGATCGAGGCGGGACGCGCGATGCAGAACGGCTTCGTCAGCCCCGAGCGCACCACGCTCATCGCCTCCACGCACCGCATCTACGCCACGGCCGAGAAGATGCAGATGGCCGACGGCCGCTTCGACTCGGCCCGCGTCCGCGATGCGGCGAAGGAGCTTGCGAAAACCCCGGTGCTGTTCGACATGCGCAAGCTCGCGCAGGAGAGCGGCACGGTGATCAACGCGGTGCTGTTCGGCGCCATGGCCGGAAGCGGCGTGCTGCCGCTCGCGCGCGGGGCCTTCGAGCAGGCGATCCGCCGCGGCGGGCGCGGCGCCGAGGCGAGCCTGCGCGGCTTCGCCGCCGGCTACGACATCGCCGCGCGCCAGCGCCCCGCGCCGGCGGAACCGGCACCGCCGAAGCGGGCAACGGAGGTGAAGGAAGTTCTCCAGCTGGGGAAAGAAAGGCTGCTGGACTACCAGGGCGACAAATACGCCGCGCTCTACGAAACCCGCATGAAGCCGTTCCTCGGCGGTGACGACAAGCTCGCCGCCGAAGTGGCGCGCCACCTCGCGCTGTGGATGGCGTACGAGGACATCATCCGCGTCGCGGACCTGAAGACGCGCACCTCGCGCTTCGAGAGAGTCAGGAAAGAAGTCGGCGCGAAGAGCGGCGAGCCGGTCGTGGTCATCGACTACCTCAAGCCCGGGGTCGAGGAATTCGCCTCCGTATTACCTCATTTTTTTGGAAAAAAGCTCATTTCCTGGGCCGAACGCCGCGGCAAGCTCGACGCCTACAACGTCGGCATGCACATCAAGACCTCGGGCGTCTTCGGCTACCTGCTGGTGCGCAGCCTCGCCTGGCTGCGGCCCTGGCGGCCGATGAGCTACCGCTACCGCGAGGAGCAGGAGCTGATCGAGCGCTGGCTCGCGCTGGTTACTGACGCGGCGCGCCGCGACGCCGCGCTCGCGCGCGAGGTCGCCGAGTGCGCGCGCCTCATCAAGGGCTACGGCGAGACCCACCGCCGCGGCAAGGCCAACTTCCTCGCCATCCTCGACGCGCTGGTGGAGAACCCGCCGACCGCCGACGCGCGCGAGCAGGCGGCGGCGATCCGCAAGGCGCGCGAGGCGGCGCTTGCGGATCCTGAGGGAAAGGCACTCGACACCACGCTCGGCAAGCCGGTGACTTGGCTCAAGCCCGTGAAAGGCTAGGCAGGTCTAAGTCGTCCCCGCGAAGGCGGGGACCCAATTTTCTCTCTTTAATACATGGGTTCCCGCTTTCGCGGGAACGACCATTTTGCCGTTCCCTAGCGCGCGAGCGACGCGAGAAACGCGTCGACCGGCGGGGCAAATGACTGCGCCACGCCCCACACCCACAGCGCGGAGAGCGCGCCCCCGAACACGTCGAGGGTGTAGTGCGCGCGCAGCACCAGCACCGTGGCCACCTCGATCGCGACCAGGGCGACGCCGGCCGCGATACCCCAGCCGCCGAACTGGTGCGCGAGCTCCAGGCCGCCGTACACCGCCAGCGCGGTGTGGCCGGAGAAGAAGAGATCGGTCGAGGTGCCGTAGGTGACGAGCGCCGTCGGGAATCCCGGGCTGCGCCAGATCATTCCGGGCGGCGGCGGCAGCGCGCACAGGCCCTGGCAGACCTGCCGCAGCGCGAACAGCATCAGCAGCCCGAGGAACGGCCCGAAGCTCGGTCCGAAAAGCGCGGACAGCAGGAGCCAGAGCCCGACGATGTCGATGAGCGCCGAGGTGCCGATCAGCAGCGCGTCGGCGTGGCGCGGATGGTCGTGCAGCCAGCGGTTCAGATGCGCCGTGGCGTCGTGCACCCGGTCCTGCAGCCCGCCGCCCGCGAGCGGGCGCTTGGCGAGCCAGGACTGCGTCACGAACCAGGCGCCGAGGCCGCCGGCGACCACCAGGCACTTGATGAGCCAGAGCGTCATCTTCTTATCCCCCCTGTTTTCCCGCCTCCACCGCGAGGTCCTTCAGCTCGCGCAGCAGCTCGTCGCGCTCCTCGCGCAGCCGCGCGAGCAGCCCGGGCTCGCGCGCGAGCCGCGCCAGCCCCCGGATTTCCCGCTCGACGCGCGCCAGCCGCTCGCGCCACGACAGTGCGACGAACCCGGCCGGCAGCAGAAGCGCGATGAACACGCCGAGCGCCACCCCGCCGCCGTAGCGCCACGCGAGCCACCCCTCGAGGCACCAGAAGAGCGGGTAGAGCACGAGTCCCGCCGCGATCTTGTCGGTGGCCTCCTCCTCTTCGGTGTGCGGAATCAGATGCAGCGCCAGCCCCACCAGGGCGTACGGCAGGCCATGGAGGAGGAAGCCGCACAGCGCGAGCGGCGCGCCGACGAGCAGCGCGAATGCCTGGCGCAGGGCGAAGTCGAACCCGCGCCCCCAGGAACGCTCGTGCGCGAGCCCGGCGAGCGTCAGCCCCGCGGCCTCGAGATCCGCCGCGAAGCCCTGCAGGCGGCGCACGTAACGCGCGAGGCGCTCGGGCGCGCGGCGCAGGAGCCGCCGGTAGGCGTCGGCGGCCTGCTGCAGCCAGCGCACGCGCTCTTCGCCCGCGCGCGGCGCGCCGTCGGCGCCCCAGATGCCCTCCGACATTTCCAGCAGGCCGAGCGTCTCCAGCTCGTGCGCCTCGACGATCAGGTCGCGCAGCGCGGCCGCGAGGAGCTCGGTCAGCTTGCGCGCCGCCGCCTCCGGGTCGGTGCGCGCCAGGCCGCGGCATTCCTGCGTCGGCACCGGCTCGCCGAACAGCACGAGCGCGTGGCCCTCGCGGAAGATGCCGGGCTTCTGGAACACGAGGCCCGCGGGCAGCAGCGTCACGGACGTTGGCTGCGCCGCGAGCAGCATGCGCGCGGTCCCGGTGCGCAGCTCGAGCAGCACCGGCTCGGGCTGGGTGCGGCCCTCGGGAAAGATGATGATGCCGCCCTCCTGCCGCAGCGCCCGCGTGGTGCCTTCGAACAGCGCCTCGTTCTTGCGCGGATCGTCGCCCGACTCCTTGCGCCGGTGGACCGGCAGCGCGCCGAGCAGCCGCAGGAAGGGGCCGATCAGCGGATGCCTGAAGAGCGGCGAGTTCGCGAGCGTGTGCAGGCGCCGCGGCACGACGGCGAGCAGGATCATGGCGTCGACCACGGAGTTGTGATGGTTGGCGGCGACGATCAGCCCGCCGCGCTCGGGGATCCGTTTCGCACCGACGACTTCGATGCGCCGGTAGAACACCGCCAGCAGCAGGCGGAGCAGGCCGCGAACCAGACCGTAACCGGTGCCGCGCATCATGGCGGGACTTTATAATGACTTTCATGGCCAGCGTTCCCAAGCCCGACATCGCCGCCGCGCGGCAAGAGCTCTACCGCCGGGTCGAGAAGCACAACTTCGCGCCGCTCTGGGAGGTGTACCACTCGCTCATCCCGAACGAGCCGGTGACGCCGTGCAAGCCGGCGCTGTGGAAATACCGCGACGCGCGCCCCTACCTCATGGAGGCCGGGCACCTGATCACCGCGAAGGAAGCGACCCGCCGCGTGCTGATCCTGCAGAACCCCGGCATGCCGGGCAAGTCGTGCGTCACGCAGAGCCTGTTCGCCGGACTGCAGCTCATCCTGCCGGGCGAGGTCGCGCCGAGCCATCGTCACTCGCAGTCGGCGCTGCGCTTCGTCTTGGAGGGCGCGTGCGCCTACACCGCGGTCGACGGCGAGCGCACCACCATGCAGCCGGGCGACTTCATCATCACGCCGTCGTGGACCTGGCACGACCACGGCAATCCCGGGAACGACCCCGTGGTGTGGCTCGACGGCCTCGACGTGCGCATCGTGAAACTGTTCGCCGCGCAGTTCCACGAGGTGTACCCGGAAGACATGCAGCCGGTGTCGCGCAGCGAAGGCACGGCGCAGGCGCGCTTCGGCAACGGCCTCGCCCCCGTGGGCGCCGCCTCGCCGTACGGCAAGACCTCGCCGCTCTTCAGCTATCCGTACGCGCGCAGCCGCGAATCGCTCGCCCGCCTCGCGCGCGACCAGGACCCCGACGCCTGCCACGGCTGGAAGCTGGAGTACATCAATCCGCTGACCGGCGGGCACGCCATGCCCACCATCGCCACCTTCCTCCAGCTCCTGCCGAAGGGCTTTCGCACCCAGCCCTACCGCTGCACCGACGGCACGGTCTACTGCGCGATGGAAGGCGGCGGCACGGCGAAGATCGGCGGCGAGCGCTTCGACTTCGAGCCGCGCGACATCTTCGTCGTTCCCTCGTGGGTTCCCCTCGAGCTCGAGCCCAAAAGCGAAACGGTTCTGTTCTCGTTCTCGGACCGCCCCGGGCAGGAGGCGATGGGGCTGTGGCGGGAAAAGCGCGGATGAACGCGCCCGACAAGGCCTTTCTCAGCCGGGAATACAACAACCGCGAGCTGGTCCCCGAGCACCCGCAGTTCTTCAGCCGCTGGGCCGAGGCCTCGTCGCACGCGCGCACCACCATGGCGTGCTCGCTCGACGTGGCCTACGGCGCGGCGCCGGGCGAGAGGATCGACATCTTTCCGGCGCGCAAGGGCGACGGCAGCTGCATGATGTTCATCCACGGCGGCTACTGGCGCGCGCTCGACAAGAAGGACTTCTCGTTCCTCGCGCCGGCCTGGGTCGGCGCCGGCGTGTCGCTCGCCATCGTCAACTACGACCTGTGCCCGCGCGTGAGCATCGAGGAGATCGTGCGCCAGATGCTGCGCGCGAGCCGCTGGCTGTGGCTGCACGCCGAGGAGCACGGCATGGACCCGGACCGGCTCCACGCCGCCGGCCACTCCGCCGGCGGCCACCTGACGGCGATGCTGATGGCGGCGATCTGGCCGAAATTCGACCGGAGGCTGCCGAAGGACCTGTGGAAAGGCGGCCTCGCCATCAGCGGGCTCTACGACCTGACGCCGCTCCTCGAGGTCGACTGGCTGAACGCCGACCTGCGCCTCGATCCGGCAAGCGCGCGCAAGCTCTCGCCCGCCTTCATGCCGCCGGCGACGCGCGCGCCGGTGATGACCTGCGTCGGCGGCGGCGAGTCGAGCGAGTTCCTGCGCCAGAACGCGCTCCTGGGCAGCCGCTGGCGCGGCGCTTTCGCCGGCGACATCGCGATGCCCGGCAAGAACCACTTCTCGGTGATCGACGGCCTCGCCGAGCCCGGCAGCGCGCTGTTCTCCGGCGCGCGCCGCCTCATGAAACTGGACAAATGACCGAATACCTTTCGCCCGGCCGTTACATCGACAGTACGCATCCTGCGATCCGGGAATTCTCCAGGAAGAATTCCTCTGGAAGCTCGGAGCGCGAGCGCGCGGTGTCGCTCTACTACGCGGTGCGCGACAAGATCCGCTACAACCCGTTTCTCGACTTCACCAGCCGCGAGGTGTTCCGCGCCTCGGCGGTGCTCGAGGCCGGCCAGGGCTTCTGCGTGGGCAAGGCTTCGCTGCTCGCCGCGTGCGCCCGCGCCGCGGGCATCGAGGCGCGCGTCGGCTTCGCCGACGTGAAGAACCACCTCACCACGCCGCGGCTCGCCGAGACCATGGGCAGCGATCTCTTCGTGTACCACGGCTACACCGACTTGCGCATCGGCGGCCGGTGGGTCAAGGCGACCCCGGCCTTCAACCTCGCCCTGTGCACGCGCTTCCGCGTCAAGCCGCTCGAGTTCGACGGCGGCGCGGACTCGATCTTCCACCCCTTCGACGAGGATGACCGGCGCCACATGGAGTACCTGCGCGACCGCGGCGTCTACGCCGACGTCCCGGTCGAGGAGATCCAGCAGGCGTTCCGCGACGCCTACCCGAAGTTCTACGGCCTGGGCAAGGACGCGGCGAAGGAAACCTTCGGCTGAGGGCGCTCCTCGAAGAGAGCTTCCGCGCCGCGGTCGCGGCCGCGGACCCGCTGAAGATCCTCGCCCCTTACCTGCCGCCGCCGCCGCGCGGCCGCACCTTCGTCGCCGCCGCCGGCAAGGCTGCGGCTTCGATGGCCCTTGCGGTCGAAAGAGATTTTCCCTCCGAGGTCGAGGGCATAGCGGTCACGCGCTACAAGCACGGCCTGCCCACCAGGCGCATCCGCGTGGTCGAGGCCGGGCACCCGGTGCCTGACGAAGCCGGAGAGCATGCCGCAAGAGACATCCTGGCCCAAGTTCGCTCCCTGGGCCCGGAAGATCTTCTGCTGGTGCTGATCTCGGGCGGCGGCTCGAGCCTGCTGTCGCTGCCGGCGCCGGGCGTCTCGATGGCGCAGCTGAAGGCCCTGACGAATCAGCTGCTCAAGAGCGGCGCCGACATCCGCGAGATGAACACCGTGCGCAAGCACCTTTCCGCGATCGCCGGCGGGCGCCTCGCCGCCGCGAGCCGCGCGCCGGTCCTGGCGCTCATCATCTCCGACGTGGTCGGCGACGACCCGACGCACATCGCCTCCGGCCCGTGCGCGAGCGACCCGACGAGCGTCGACGACGCGAAGACCATCCTCGCGAAATACCGCATCGAGTTCCGCGGACCCCTCTCCGAGAGCCCGAAGTCCGTCAAGGCGGAGAACCGGGTCATCGCCACCGCCTACCGCTCGCTCGAGGCCGCGGCCGCGGTCTTCCGCCGGCAGGGCATCCGGCCCGAGATCCTCGGCGACTCCATCACCGGCGAGGCGCGCGAGGTCGGCCGCGAGATGGCGCAGCTCGCCCGGCGCACCAGGGGGCCGGCGGCGCTCATCTCCGGCGGCGAGTGCACCGTCACGATCAAGGGCGAAGGCGGCCGCGGCGGGCGCTGCTCGGAGTTCCTGCTTTCATTCGGAATGGAAGCCCCTGACCTCTGGGCGCTTGCGGCGGACACCGATGGCATCGACGGCACCGAAGACAACGCCGGCGCGGTCTGGTCGCCGGACGCGGCGAAGCGCCCGGATGCCAAGGCATTCCTCGAGAAGAACGACAGCTACGGCTTTTTCAGCGCGTCCGGCGGGCTGGTCGTGACCGGCCCGACGCGCACCAACGTCAACGACTACCGGGCGATCCTGGTGCCCTAGCGGGTGGTCTTGGTAAGCGCGCCGTCGATGACCAGGACGTGGCCGCTGACCCAGCGCGCCTCATCGCTCGCGAGGTAGACCGCGCCCCAGCCGATGTCCCAGCCGGTGCCTTCGGTGCCAAGCGGCGCCGCGCACTTGCGGCGCTCGCGGGCTTCCGTGCCAAGCCGCTCCACCATCGGCGTCCACACCTGTCCCGGCGCGATGGCGTTGACGCGGATGCCTTTCGGGCCGAGCTGCACCGCGACGCTGGTGACGAAGCCGATGACGCCGGCCTTGGCCGCGGCGTAGGCGGTGCGGCCATGGCCGACCATGCCGGCGATCGACGAGACGCAGATCACCGAGCCGCCGCCGCGCTTCTCCATCGCCGGCACCGCGGCCTGGGTCGCGAGCAGCATCGACTTGAGGTCGATCGCCATGATGCGGTCCCACTCCTCCTCGGTGGTCTCCATCAGGTCGAGCCGCGACTCGACGCCCACGTTGTTGTGCAGGATGTCGAGCCCGCCCCAGCGGGCGACGGCCTCGCCAACCATGCCTTTGCATTCCGCCGCCCGAGTCACATCGGCTGCGAAGGCGTGGGCCGTACCGCCTTCGGCGGTGATCGTTCTGACCGTTTCCTGGGCGTTATCGAGCTGCGCGTCGACGCAGAGGACCTTCGCGCCCTCGCGCGCGAACAGGATCGAGGCCGCCTTGCCGTTGCCGATCCCCGGGCCGCGGGAACCCGCGCCGGTGACGATCGCGACCTTGTTCTTCAGCCTTTCAGCCATGCCACCGCACCTCCGATCTTCAACCGCAACAGCCTAGCAGCGTTGCCGCGCGGCGCGGCGATCTCGACCAGTCCCATGCTGTTCTCGTACCAGAAGGGTCGCTTCGCGTCCTCGAAGGTCCGCGCGTAGGAAAGCGTCCTGCCGCCCGCGCGCAGGCGCCAGCTCTTGCGGAATTTCCTCAGGCCGGTGAAGGCGTTGCCGTAGTGATCGATGTAGATGACCCGCGCAAGCTCGCCGTCGCGCAGCAGGACTTCAGGATGAGCTTTGGAAAAAAGCCAACCCCCCGGCAGTTTCGTGGCCAAGGCGGCCGCGACAGGGGCGAAAAGATCGCGGCCGTGGAATGACGAAGTGAGGCGCGCAGGGCGCCAGGCGATGCGAAAGCATTTGCGCCTGCGCGCACGCTGCCAGACGAGAGAAAGCAGGCCGTTGTCGGGGCCGACGAAGCGCCGGCCGTCGGCCTCGACCACGATCGCATCGCGCCTGCCGCCGACGCCGGGGTCGACGACCGCGAGGAAGACCGAGCTGGAAGGAAATTCCCCTGCAACGGCGAAAAGCAGGTGCGCTGCCGCTTCGATTCCGAAGTTTGGCGCGTCGTGCAGCGCGTCGATGACCGGCACGCGCGGGGCGCGCGCGGCGAGGAGCGCCTTGAGCTGACCTACGTAGAGATCGCGCGAGCCGAAATCGGTGAAGAGAACGATCAGGCCGCTTTGGCCTGCTTCTTCTCTTGCGTTTTCTTTTTCTTTTCGTCCGGCTTGGGCTGCTCGGGCGCCCCTTCCGGACGATCCATCAGCGTGACGAGCGCGAGGGGCGCGTTGTCGCCCTTGCGGAAGCCGGTCTTGAGGATCCTGAGGTAGCCGCCGTTGCGCTTGGCGTAGCGCGGCCCGAGGTCGGCGAACAGCTTCTCGACGATGCCGCGGTCGCGCAGCCGGTTGAAGGCGAGGCGCCGGTTGGCGAGCGAGGGCCTCTTGCCCATGGTGATCATCGGCTCGACCACGCGGCGAAGTGCCTTCGCCTTGGGCAAGGTGGTCGTAATCTCCTCGTGGCGCAACAAGGACACCGTCATGTTGCGCAGCATCGCGAGCCGGTGGCTCGTGGTGCGGTTGAGCTTGCGAAGGCCGTGGCCGTGGCGCATGTTCCTAGGAGCGGTGCTCCAGCCCCGCCGGCGGCCAGTTCTCGAGCTTCATGCCGAGGGTGAGGCCGCGCGAGGCGAGCACTTCCTTGATCTCGTTGAGCGACTTGCGGCCGAGGTTGGGGGTCTTCAGGAGCTCGGTCTCGGTGCGCTGGATCAGGTCGCCGATGTAGTAGATGTTCTCGGCCTTGAGGCAGTTGGCCGAGCGCACCGTGAGCTCGAGGTCGTCGACGGGCCTGAGCAGGATGGGGTCGACCGCCGGCGACTTCGGCTGCTCGGCGGGCATCGCGGTGCCCTCGAGCTGCGCGAACACCGAGAGCTGGTCGACCAGCACGCGCGCCGCGTAGCGGATCGCCTCCTCGGGCTCGATCGCGCCGTTGGTCTCGATGTCCATGATCAGCTTGTCGAGGTCGGTGCGCTGCTCGACGCGCGCCGATTCGACCGCGTAGGACACGCGCCGCACCGGGCTGAACGAGGCGTCGAGGATGACGCGGCCGATGCCCTTGGTCTCCTCGGGCAGGTAGCGCATGTTGCCCGGCACGTAGCCGCGGCCGGACTCGACCTTGATCTGCATCTCGAGCTTGCCGCCGCCCGCGAGGTGCGCGATGACATGGTCGGGGTTGACGATCTCGACGTCGTGCGCGGGCTCGATGTCGGCGGCGGTGACCGCGCCGTTGCCCTCGCCGCCCTTCTTCTTGAGCGACAGGATCGCCTCGGCGCGGTTGTGCAGGCGGAACACCACGCCCTTGAGGTTCAGCAGGATGTCGACCACGTCCTCGCGCACGCCGTCGAGCGTCGAGTACTCGTGCACCACGCCCGCGATCTGCACCTCGGTCGGCGCGTGGCCCGGCATCGACGACAGCAGCACGCGCCGCAGCGCGTTGCCGAGCGTGTGGCCATAGCCGCGCTCGAACGGCTCCATCGTGACGCGCGCGTGGTTCGGCGACAGGTTTTGAACGTCGACAATACGAGGCTTCAGGAATCCAGATTGCGGCATGTAAGGTCCTTCGTACTTACTTCGAATACAGCTCGATGATCAGGCTCTCGTTGATCGTGGAGGGCAGGTCGGAGCGCGGCGGCAGCGCCTTGAAGGTGCCCTTCAGCGCCTTCGAATCCACTTCCATCCATTCCGGAATGTGGCGGGCGGCCGCGGCCTCGGCGGCCGCCTTGATGCGCAGCTGCTCCTTCGCGCTTCCGGCGACTTCGATCACGTCGCCCGGGCGCACCTGGTAGGACGGGATGTTGACGCGCTTGCCGTTCACCGTGATGCCGTTGTGGCGCACCACCTGCCGCGCTTCGGTGCGCGAGGCGCCGAAGCCCATGCGGTACGCGACGGTGTCGAGGCGCGATTCCAGGAGCTGCAGCAGGCGCTCGCCGGTGACGCCCTTGGAGCGCGCCGCCTCGGCGTAGGTTTTGCGGAACTGGCGCTCGAGCAGGCCGTAGATGTGGCGCACCTTCTGCTTCTCGCGCAACTGCTTGCCGTAATCCGACATGCGCGTGCCGCTCTTCTGGCCGTGCTGCCCCGGCGCGTAGGCGCGGCGCTCTACCGGGCACTTGTCGGTGAAGCACTTCTCGCCCTTGAGGAACAGCTTCTCGCCTTCTCGCCGGCAGTGCCGGCACTTGTCCAGGTTACGAGCCATCTTGTCCTTTTACACGCGACGGCGCTTGGGCGGCCGGCAGCCGTTGTGGGGAATCGGGGTTACGTCCGCGATGCTGCCGATCTTCAGGCCGATCGCGTTGAGCGCGCGCACCGCGGACTCCCGCCCGGGGCCGGGTCCCTTGATGCGCACCTCGATGTTCTTCACGCCGCACTCCTGCGCCGCGCGGCCGCAGCGCTCGGCCGCGACCTGCGCCGCGAACGGCGTCGATTTGCGCGAGCCCTTGAAGCCGGCGTTGCCCGAGGTCGCCCAGGCAAGCGTATTGCCCTGGCGGTCGGTGATGGTGACGATGGTGTTGTTGAAGGACGCGTGGATGTGCGCGATGCCTTCGGCGACGTTCTTCTTGACCTTCTTGCGCGCGCGCGCCGAAGCGGTCTGCTGCAGCTCCTGGCGCGTGGGCGCGTTTCTGCTGGCCATTTATGCGACCTTCCCGACTGGCACGTTCAGCTTGATGGCGGCCTTGCGCGGCCCCTTGCGGGTGCGCGCGTTGGTGCGCGTGCGCTGGCCGCGCACCGGCAGGCCCTTGCGGTGGCGCGAGCCGCGATAGCAGTTGAGGTCGATCAGCCGCTTGATCGACATCTGCACCTCGCGGCGCAGGTCGCCCTCGACGGTCAGGCGCTGCACGTTCTCGCGCAGCCGCTCGAGCTCGGCGTCGTTCAGGTCCTTGATCTTGCGGTTGCGCTGCACGCCCGCCGCGGCGCAGATCGCCTGCGCGCGGGCGCGGCCGATGCCGAAGATCGCGGTGAGCGCGATCTCCGCGTGCTGCTGGTTGGGGATGTTGATCCCTGCAATGCGTGCCATAGGCGGAACCTTAAATTATATCTGCTTGCTCAAGGTCTTATCAACCTTGGCGCTGTTTGTGCCGGGGATCGGAGCAAATGACGCGAACGACGCCCTTGCGCCGCACGATCTTGCACTTGCGGCAGATCCTTTTCACTGAAGCACTCACTTTCATGGGGTCCTCTACTTTGCTCTGAACGTTATGCGACCCTTGGTCAGGTCGTACGGCGTCATCTGAACCGTCACCTTGTCGCCCGGCAGGATGCGGATGTAGTTCATGCGCATCTTCCCCGAGATGAAGGCGTGGATGGTGTGGCCGTTCTCGAGCTTCACCCGGAAGGTGGCGTTCGGCAGGTTCTCCAGCACCTCGCCCTGCATCTCGATGACGTCCTCCTTGGGCATCAGCGGACCGGCAGGCCTCCCTTGAAATTCGCCCTGCGCAGCAGGCTCTCGTACTGGTGCGTCATGATGTAGGCCTGCACCTGCGCCATGAAATCCATGGTCACCACCACGATGATGAGCAGCGAGGTGCCGCCGAAGAAAAAGGGCACGTTCCATTTCAGGATCAGGAACTCGGGCAGCAGCGCCACCGCCGTGACATAGACGGCGCCGGCGAGCGTGAGGCGAGTGAGGATCTTCTCCAGGTAGCGCGCGGTTTGGTCGCCCGGCCGGATGCCCGGAACGAAGGCGCCCGACTTCTTCAGGTTGTCGGCGGTCTCTTTCGGGTTGTATTGCAGCGCGGTGTAAAAGAAGCAGAAGAACACGATCAGCGCCGCGTACGACAGAATATAGACCGGCTGCCCCGGGCTCAGCGTGCCGGCGATGTCGCGCAGCCAGATCCAGCCTTCGGCCGAGCCGAACCAGCCGAGCACCGTCGCCGGGAAGAGGATCAGCGAGCTCGCGAAGATCAGGGGGATCACCCCCGACATGTTGAGCTTGAACGGCAGGTGCGAGCTCTGCCCGCCGTAGACCCGGTTGCCGACCTGGCGCTTGGCGTAGTTCACCAGGATCTTGCGCTGGCCGCGCTCGACGAAGCACACGAACGCGGTGACCACCAGGACCGCGATCGCGATCAGCACCGCGGTGAGGGGGTGCATCGCGCCGGTGCGCACCAGCTCGAGCGAGCCGGCGATGGCGGCGGGCAGGCCCGCGGCGATGCCGGCGAAGATGATGATCGAGATGCCGTTGCCGATGCCGCGCTCGGTGATCTGCTCGCCGAGCCACATCAGGAACATCGTCCCAGTGACCAGCGAGGTGACGGTGGTGAGCCGGAACATGAGCCCCGGGTCGAGCACCAGGTTGGGCTGCTGCTCGAGCGCGATCGAGATGCCGGTCGCCTGGAACAGCGCCAGGAACACCGTGCCGTAGCGCGTGTACTGGGTGATCTTGCGCCGGCCCGCCTCGCCCTCCTTGCGCAGCTGCTCGAGCTGCGGGCTGACCGCGGTCATCAGCTGCATGATGATCGAGGCCGAGATGTACGGCATGATGCCCAGCGCAAAAATCGTGAAGCGCGACAGCGCGCCCCCGGAGAACATGTTGAACATGCCGAGGATCCCGCCCTGCTGCCCCTGGAAGAGCTCCGCGAGCACGTTGGGATCGATGCCCGGGCACGGGATGTGCGCGCCGATGCGGAACACCACCAGCGCGCCGAGCAGGAAGAACAGGCGCCGCTTGAGGTCGCCGTAGCGGCTCGCCTTGCCGACGTTGGGAAGCGTCGCCATCAGGCCTTCGGGCTCGCCGCGGCGGCCGGCTTCTTGGCGAGCTTCTTCGGCGGCTCCTTCGCCTCGAGCACCTCGACGCTTCCGCCGGCCGCCTCGATGGCGGCGCGCGCGCCCTTGGACGCCTTCACGTCGCCTTTCACGTTCAGCTTCTTCGACAGCTTGCCGGAGACGATGATCTTGGCGCCGAGCGCCTTCTTCGACACGATGCCCGCCGCCTGCAGCGCGGCGAGGTCGACGTCGGCGACCTGAAGGCTCTCGAGCGCGCTCAATCGCACCTCGGCGATGTCGTCGCGCGTGGGCGAGTTGAAGCCGCGCTTCGGCAGGCGCCGGTGGAGCGGCATCTGCCCGCCCTCGAAGCCGAGCTTGTGGAAGCCGCCCGAGCGCGCCTTCTGGCCCTTGTGGCCGCGGCCCGCGGTCTTGCCCCAGCCCGAGCCGACGCCGCGGCCGACGCGGTGGCGGTCCTTCTTCGAGCCCGGAGCCGGTTTGAGCGCGTTAAGCCGCATCGATCCTCACCAGGTAGGCGACCTTGTTGACCATGCCGCGCACGGGCGGGGTATCGGCCAGTTCGACTGACTGATTTATTTTCCTCAAACCCAGTCCCCGTACCGTGTCGCGATGCGTGCGCTTGATGCCCGCCACGCTCTTGAGGAGCGTCACCCTGATCTTCTTCATGGGGTGATGATCTCCTCGACTTTCTTGCCGCGCCGCGCCGCGATCTCGGCGGGAGTGCTCATCGCGCGAAGGCCGTTCAGCGTCGCGCGCACCACGTTGTACGGGTTGGTCGAACCGAAGCACTTGGCGAGCACGTTGGTGACGCCCATCACCTCGAACACCGCGCGCATCGGGCCGCCGGCGATGATGCCGGTGCCTTCATGCGCCGGCTGCATCAGCACCCGGGCGGCGCCGTGGCGGCCTTTGAGGATGTGATGCAGCGTGCCGTTCTTCAGCTTGACCTTGAACAGCTTCCTGCGCGCCTCCTCCATCGCCTTCTGCACCGCGACCGGCACTTCGCGCGCCTTGCCCTTGCCCATGCCGATGCCGCCGTCGCCGTCGCCGACCACGGTGAGCGCGGCGAAGCCGAGCACGCGGCCGCCCTTCACCACCTTGGTGACGCGGTTCACCGCGATCATCTTCTCGCGCAGCCCGTCGCCGCGCTCCTCGTGCTGCATCCTCGGTTGGATCTTCGCCATGAATCCTCGCTAGAACTTCAATCCGCCGGCGCGCGCCGCCTCGGCGAGCGCCTTGACGCGTCCGTGGTACCGGTAACCCGCGCGGTCGAAGGCCACTTTTTCCACGCCGGCCTGTTTTGCCTTCTGCGCGATGCGGCTGCCGACCGCTTCGGCCGCCTTGCGGTTGGCGCCACTCTTGAACTGGGCGCGCAGGTCCTTCTCCACGGTGGAAGCGGCGGCGATCACCTTGTCGCCGGCCGGCGAAGTGACCTGGGCGTAGATGTGGGCGTTGGTGCGGTGCACGGTGAGCCGCGCGGTGCCGATCTCGCGGATCTTCAGGCGGGTCTGGCGCGCGCGCCGCACGCGGGCTAGGTTTTTCGGGCTCATTTCTTCTTCGTCTCTTTCAGCACGATGGCCTCGTCGCGGTAGCGCACGCCCTTGCCCTTGTACGGCTCGGGCGGGCGGTGGGCCCGCACTTCGGCCGCCACCTGCCCGACGAGCTGCTTGTCCACGCCGGAAATGACAATCTCGGTCTGGGTGGGCGTCGCCACCTTGACGCCTTTCGGCATCTGGTGCACCACCGGGTGCGAGAAGCCGAGCGCGAGCTGGAGCTTGTCGCCCTGCGCCTGGGCGCGGAATCCGACCCCGACCAGCGCGAGCCGCTTCTCGAAGCCCTTGGTCACGCCGACCACCATGCCGGCGACCAGCGCGCGCATCGTTCCCGACATCGCGTCGGCGTGGTTGGAGTTGCCGAGCGCCTTGAACTCGATCTGCTCGCCCTTCTTCTCCACGCCGACGTTCGGGTCGGTCGGGCGCGCGACGGCGCCGAGCGGGCCTTTCACCGAGATGGCGCCGCCGGCGATGCTCACCTCGACGCCCTTGGGCAGCGCAACCGGGGTTTTCGCGATGCGGGACATGGGACCCTCTACGCCACGATGCACAGCACTTCGCCGCCGACGCCGTCGGCGCGCGCCTTGCGGTCGGTCATCACGCCGCGCGAGGTCGACAGGATCGCGACCCCCAGGCCGTTCATCACGCGCGGGATGTCGTCGCGGCCGCGGTAGACCCGCAGGCCGGGCTTGGAGACGCGCTCGAGCCGCTCGATCACCGGGCGGCCGGCGTAGTACTTGAGCGCGATGCGCAGTTCCTTGCGCGTGCCGTCCTCGCGCAGCGCGAAGTCCTCGATGTAGCCCTCGTCCTTCAGCACCTGCGCGATGGACGCTTTGATCTTCGAGGCCGGCATCGACACTTCCACATGCCCCACCAGCTGGGCATTGCGGATGCGGATCAGCATGTCCGCGATCGGGTCGCTCATGCTCATGCGATCTCCCTTACCAGCTCGCTTTGATGATGCCGGGCACTTCGCCCTTGAGCGCCAGGTCGCGCAGCTTGTTGCGGCCCAGGCCGAACTTGCGGTACACGCCGCGCGGCCGGCCAGTCAGCGCGCAGCGGTTGCGGAGCCGCACCGGCGAGGCGTCGCGCGGCAGCTTCTGCAGCTTGGCGCGCGCCTCCTCCCTGGCCTCGTCGGAGGCGCGGCTGTCGTGCAGGATTTCGAACAGCTGCGCGCGCTTCGCCTTGAACTTCTCCACCGTCTTGCGGCGCTTCTGGTCGCGGAGCTTGAGTGCGAGCTTGGCCATGGGTCACTCTTTCAGTGCTTGAACGGGAAGCGGAACGCGGCGAGCAGCGAGCGCGCCTCGTCGTCGGTCTTCGCCGTGGTGGTGATCGCGATGTTCATGCCGCGCAGCGTGTCGATCTTGTCGTAGTCGATCTCGGGAAAGATGATCTGCTCCTTGAAGCCCAGGCTGTAGTTGCCGCGGCCGTCGAACGCGCGGTTCGACACGCCGCGGAAATCGCGGATGCGCGGCAGGGCGATGCTCACCAGGCGGTCGAAGAACTCGTACATGCGCGCGCCGCGCAGGGTCACCATGCAGCCGACCGGGAAGTTCGCGCGGATCTTGAAGTTGGCGATCGACTTGCGCGACTTGGTGACCACCGGCTTCTGGCCGGCGATCTTGGTCATGTCGGCCACCGCGTGGTCGAGCACCTTCTTGTCGGTGGTGGTCTCGCCCACGCCCATGTTGATCGTGATCTTGCGCAGGCGCGGCACCTGCATCACGGTCTTGTAGCCGTGCTTCTGCATCAGCTCGGGCACCACCTTCTCGCGGTAGAACTGGGCGAGGCGCGCCGGCGGCGGCGGGACCTCGGGCGCGGCGGGCTTGGCGGGCGCGGCCTCCTTCTTGGGCTGCTGCGCCTCTTTCTTCGGCTTCTGGGCCTGGGGCTGCTGCTGCGGGGCCGGTTTCTTCTCCGGTTTTTCCTGCTTCGAGTCCTTTTCCTTGGCCATTACGCGTCTACCTGCTCGTCGTTCGCCTTGAAAATGCGCACCTTGCGGCCATCCTGGAGCTTCTTCACCCCGACGCGGTCGGCCTTCTTGGTCGCGGGATTGAACAGCGCCACGTTCGAGACGTGGATCGGCAGGTCCTTGTCGACGATCCCGCCCTGCACGCCCTTCATCGGGTTGGGGCGCTGGTGCTTCTTCACGCGGTTCACGCCCTCCACCACCACGCGCTCGGCGTCGACGCGGCGCAGCACCGTGCCGCGCTTGCCCTTGTCGCGTCCCGCGAGTACCACCACCTCGTCGCCCTTGCGGATGCGCTGCATCACAGCACCTCCGGGGCGAGCGACACGATCTTCATGAACTGCTCGGTGCGCAGCTCGCGCGTCACCGGGCCGAAGATGCGCGTGCCGATCGGCTCCATCTTCGGCGTCAGAAGCACGGCGGCGTTGCGGTCGAAGCGGATCAGCGAGCCGTCGGAGCGCCGCACGCCCTTCGCGGTGCGCACCACCACCGCGTCGTAGATCTCGCCCTTCTTCACCCGGCCGCGCGGCGCCGCGTCCTTGACGCTCACCTTGATGATGTCGCCGATCGAGGCGTAGCGGCGCTTCGAGCCGCCCATCACCTTGATGCACATGACCGAGCGCGCGCCGGTGTTGTCGGCGACGTCCAATACGGTCTGCATCTGGATCATCTCGCTTGTCTCTCCGTTCCAACTTGCGCCGCCCTGCGGCGCAGTTTTGGACCCCGTCCGGGGACCGCAATTCTATCTCAAACCGCCTTCGATTTCTCCACCAGGCGGGTCACGCGCCAGGACTTGGTGCGCGAGATCGGCCGGCACTCGGCGATCTCGACCAGGTCGCCCTCGCCGAACTGGCCCTCCTCGACGTGGGCGTGGTACTTGCGCGAGCGCGTGATGGTCTTGCCCATCATCGGGTCGCGCACGCGCCGCTCGACCCGCACCACCACCGTCTTCTGCATCTTGTTGCTCGTCACCCGGCCCACCAGCTTGCTCATTTGGAAGCCTTTTCCTTCATGATCGTGCGGACGCGGGCGATATCCCGCTTCACTTTCTTGAGCTGACTCGTATTGGAGAGCTGCTGCGTGGCGAGCTGCATGCGCAGGCCGAACTGCGCCCGCAGCAGGCCTTCCAGCTCCTTCTGCAGCTCGTCGCCGTTCTTCGCCCGCAGCTCGGCTGTCTTCACCTAGCCTCCCAGCGTGCGCTGCACGACGATGGTGCGGAACGGCAGCTTGGCGGAGGCGAGCGCGAACGCCTCCTTCGCCAGCGCCCCGGTGACGCCGTCCATCTCGTAGATGATCTTGCCGGGCTGGATCTCGCACACGAAGTACTCGGGGTTGCCCTTGCCGTTGCCCATGCGCACCTCGGCGGGCTTCTGCGACACCGGCTTGTCCGGGAACACGCGGATCCAGATGCGGCCGCCGCGCTTGATGTGGCGCGAGAGCGCGCGCCGCGCCGCCTCGAGCTGCCGCGCAGTGAGACGGCCGCGCGTGGTCGCCTTCAGGCCGTACTCGCCGAAGGACACCTTCGCGCCGCGCGTGGCGTTGCCGGTGTTGCGGCCCTTCTGCTGCTTGCGGTATTTGGTGCGGGCAGGTTGCAACATGCTCAGTTACCTTTCTCTTCCTTCTTCTCGCCTTCGTCCTTCACGATCTTCTTGGCCTTCTTCACCGTGGTCTTGGGCGCAGGCGCCGCGGCGGCTTTCTTCGCGGGTTTCTTGTCGCCCTCGGCCCTGGGCTTGGCGGGCGCGCGCTTGGCGCCGGCCTTGGGGAAGGGCTTCTTCGCGCGCTTGGGCTCGGCGGGCGCCTCGGGCTGCGGCAGCGGCGTCGGCGCCGGCAGCAGCGCGGTCTCGCCCTTCGGGATCACCTCGCCCTTGTAGACCCAGACCTTGATGCCGATCACGCCGTAGTTGGTCTTCGCCTCGCCCATGCCGTAGTCGATGTCGGCACGCAGCGTGTGGAGCGGGACGCGCCCTTCGCGGTACCACTCGGTGCGCGCGATCTCGATGCCGTTCAGCCGCCCCGCGCTCATGATCTTGATGCCCTGCGCGCCGAGGCGCATCGCGTTCTGCATCGCGCGCTTCATCGCGCGGCGGAACATGATGCGCTTCTCGAGCTGCTGCGCGATCGAGTCGGCGATCAGCTGGGCGTCGATCTCCGGCTTCCTGATCTCCTCGATGTTCACGTGCACCTGCTGCACGCCCATGATGCGGCGCAGCTCGGCCTTCAGCGCCTCGATCTCCTCGCCCTTCTTGCCGATCACCACGCCGGGGCGCGCCGAGAAGATGGTGATGCGCGCGTCCTTCGCCGGGCGCTCGATCAGCACGCGGCCGACCGAGGCGTGCGCCAGCTTGCGCTTCAGGAAGTCGCGCACCTTGATGTCCTCGGCGAGCATCGGCGCGAACGCGCGGCTGTTCGCGTACCACTTCGAGCTCCAGTTGCGGTTCACCGCCAGCCGGAAGCCGACCGGGTTGATTTTCTGGCCCATTAATCACCCACCGTAATGTAGATGTGGCACGTGTACTTGAGCACCCGGGCGCCGCGCCCCTTGGCGCGCGCCTGGAAGCGCTTCAGGTACGTGCCGCGCTCGACGCAGATCGACTTCACCTTGAGGGTGTCGATGTCGGCGCCGTCGTTGTGCTCGGCGTTGGCGATCGCCGACTCGAGCAGCTTGCGGATCAGGGCCGCGCCCTTCTTCGGCGTGTAGGCGAGGACGCTCATCGCCTGGTCGACCGGCTTGCCGCGGATCAGGTCGGCGACGAGGCGCCCCTTCTGCGCGGAGAGCCGCGCGCCGCGCAGGGAAGCCCGAGTCTCCATCATTTCTTCCCTGCCGGGGCGGCCGGCGCCGGCGCCGCCGCGGGGGCGGCGCCGGGCGCGGCGGCGGGTGCCGGGGTGGCGATTTGCGTGCCGGGCGGCAGGCGCCGCTTCTCGTCGCCGACCGCCTCCTCGGTGCGCTTGCCGACCGCCGAGTGGCTCTTGAAGATGCGCGTCAGCGCGAACTCGCCGAGCTTGTGGCCGACCATGTTCTCGGTCACGTAGACCGGCATGTGCTGCCGGCCGTTGTGCACGGCGATCGTCAGGCCGATGAACTCGGGCACGATGGTCGAGCGCCGCGACCAGGTCTTGATCGGCCGCTTGTCGCTCGCGCTGCGCGCCTTGTCGACCTTGGCCATGAGGTGGTGGTCGACGAAAGGACCTTTCTTGATTGAACGGGCCATAGCCTGGCTTCCTTATTTCACTCGCCGGTCGCGCACGATCATGACCTGCGTGCGCTTGTTGCGGCGGGTCTTGAATCCCTTGGTCTGCACGCCCCAGGGCGAGCAGGGCGGCTGCGCCGCGGCGGTGCGGCCTTCGCCGCCGCCGTGCGGATGGTCGATCGGGTTCATCGCCACGCCGCGCACCGTCGGGCGCACCCCGCGCCAGCGCTTGCGTCCGGCCTTGCCGATCGATTCCAGGTTGTGCTCGGCGTTGCCCGCCTCGCCGATGGTGGCGCGGCAGTCGATGTGCACCTTGCGGATCTCGCCCGAGCGCAGCCTGAGCTGCGCGTACGAGCCCTCGCGCGCCAGCACCTGCACGTGGGAGCCGGCGGAGCGCGCGAGCTGCGCGCCCTTGCCGGGCAGCATCTCGACGCAGTGCACCTCGGTGCCGACTGGGATGTTGCACAGCGGCAGCGTGTTGCCCGGCTTGATCGGCGCTTCAGGCCCGGACATGAGCTGCGCGCCCACCGCCACGCCCTTGGCGGCGATCACGTAGCGACGCTCGCCGTCGGCGTACAGCAGCAGCGCGAGATGCGCGCTGCGGTTCGGGTCGTATTCGAGCCGCTCGACCTTGGCGGCGATCGCGTCCTTGTTGCGGCGCCAGTCGACGATGCGGTAATGGTGCTTGTGGCCGCCGCCCTTGTGGCGCATCGTGATCGTGCCGTGGTGGTTGCGGCCGTTCATCTTCGATTGCTGGCGCGTCAGCGGCCGGTACGGGTCGCCCTTGTGCAGCCCGGGCGTGACCACCTTGACCAGGGCGCGGCGTCCGGGAGAGGTTGGTTTGACTTTTACCAGTGGCATGAGCGCTATTCCGTGGCGGCGAAGTTGATTTCCTGGCCCGCGGCGAGCCGCACGTAGGCCTTCTTCCAGCTGCGCTTGCGGCCGATGGTGCGGCCGAAGCGCCGCTCCTTGCCCTTGACGTTGGACACCGTCACCGAGTCGACCTTGATCTTGAACATGGCCTCGACCGCCGCCTTGATCTCGGGCTTGGTGGCACGGTCGGCGACGCGGAACACGTACTGGCGGTTCCTGTCGGCGACGAAGGTGCTCTTTTCCGATACCACCGGCGCGAGCACCACGTTCATCAGCTGATCGAGGTTGTATTTCTTCGCCTGGGTCACTTGAGCAGCTCCTCGAGCTTCGCCACCGCGCTCTTGGTGAGCAGCACCCTGGGCGAGCGCACCAGCGCGACCGGGTTGGCGTTGCGCACCGACATCACCCGCACGTGCTGCAGGTTGCGCGCGGAGAGCTGGAGATTGCGGTCGACCTCGTCGGTGAGCACCAGCACCTCGTCGAACCCCAGCGCCTTCACCTTCTGCGCCAGCAGCCTGGTCTTGGGCTGGTCGACCTTGAACTCGTCGACCACGCGGATGCGGTCCTCGCGCGCGAGCTGCGACAGGATCGAGGCCATGCCCGCGCGGTACATCTTGCGGTTGACCTTGTGGGCGAAGTTCTCGTCGGGCGAATTCGGGAAGATCTTGCCGCCGCCGCGCCATAGCGGGCTCGAGGTCATGCCGGCGCGCGCGCGCCCGGTGCCCTTCTGGCGCCACGGCTTCCTGGTCGAGTGGTTGACCGCGCCGCGGTCCTTCTGCGCGCGCGCGCCGACGCGCGCGTTCGCCTGGAAGGCGACCACCACCTGGTGCACCAGCGCCTCGTTGAAATCGCGCGCGAAGACCTCGTCCTTCGCCTGCACGGTTCCACTTCCTACGAGTTTCAGTTCCATGCTCAGGCCTTCGCCGGCGCCGCGGGCTTCGCGGCCGGCTTCTCCGCCGGTTTCTCGGCCTTCGGCGCGGGCCTGGCCGCGGCCTGCGCCTTGGGTTGCTGCACCTTCACCGGGGCCCTCTGTCCCTTGGCCGCGAGGCGCACCACGACGTCGCGGCCGCTCGCGCCGGGCACCGAGCCCTTGACCAGCAGCAGCTGGCGCTCGGCGTCGATGCGCACGATCTCGAGGTTCGGGATGGTGCGGCGCGCGTCGCCGAGGTGGCCGGGCATGCGCTTGCCGGGGAACACGCGCGACGGGCTCTGGTTCTGGCCGACCGAGCCGGGGGTCTTGTGCGAGATCGAGTTGCCGTGGCTCGCGCGCTGCGAGTGGAAGTGGTGGCGCTTGATGACGCCGGCGAATCCCTTGCCGATGGTGATGCCCTGCACGTCGACCCGCTGGCCGACCTTGAACAGGCTCTGCACCGGGATCTTCGCGCCGGGCTTGAGCTCGCCGAGCTCTTCGGGCTTCGCCAGCCGGAATTCCTTCAGCACGCCGCCGGCTTCGACCGCCGCCTTGGCGAGGTGCCCGGCGAGGGGCCTGTTGACGCGGCTGGCGCGGCGCTTGCCGAACGCCACCTGCACCGCGGCGTAGCCGTCCTTCTCCGCGGTCTTGACCTGGGTGACGCGGTTGTCGGAGACGTCGAGCACCGTCACCGGCAGGGTCGTGCCGTCGTCGGTGAAGATTCGCGTCATGCCGACCTTGCGGCCGACCAGTCCTATCGTCATACCTTCCTCTGTCTATTGATCCCCGCCTGCGCGGGGACGCCGGCTGCAATTGGCCGGCACCGCTCTCGTGTTACTGAACCTTGATCTCTACGTCGACCCCGGCGGGGAGATCAAGCTTCATCAGTGCATCCACGGTCTTGTCCGTGGGATCGATGATGTCCATCAGCCTGAGATGCGTGCGGATCTCGAGCTGGTCGCGCGACGCCTTGTCGATGTGCGGCGAGCGCAGCAGGTCGAAGCGCTGCTTGCGCGTCGGCAGCGGCACCGGGCCGCGCACCACCGCGCCGGTGCGCTTCGCGGTATCGACGATCTCGAGCGCCGACTGGTCGATCAGCCGGTAGTCGAACGCCTTGAGACGGATCCGGATTCGCTGGCTTTGCATCGTTATTCGATGATTTTAGCCACTACGCCCGCGCCCACGGTCTTGCCGCCCTCGCGGATCGCGAAGCGCAGGCCCTGCTCCATCGCGATGGGCGTGATCAGCGTCACCACCATCTTCACGTTGTCCCCGGGCATCACCATCTCGGTGCCCTTGGGCAGCTCCACCGACCCGGTCACGTCGGTGGTCCTGAAGTAGAACTGCGGCCGGTAGTTGTTGAAGAACGGCGTGTGCCGACCGCCTTCCTCCTTGGACAGGACGTAGACCTCGCACTCGAACTTCGCGTGCGGGGTGATCGAGCCGGGCTTCGCCAGCACCTGGCCGCGCTCGACCTCTTCTCGCTTCGTGCCTCGGAGCAGGATGCCCACGTTGTCGCCCGCCTGGCCCTCGTCCAAGAGCTTCCTGAACATCTCCACGCCCGTGCACACCGTCTTTTGGGTGGGGCGGATGCCCACGATCTCGATCTCGTCGCCCACGTGGATCACGCCCCGCTCGATGCGCCCGGTCACCACCGTGCCGCGCCCCGAGATCGAGAACACGTCCTCCACCGGCATCAGGAACGGCTTATCGATCTCGCGCTTGGGCGTCGGGATGTACGCGTCGAGCGCCTCGGCGAGCTTCATCACCGACTTCACCCCAAGGTCACTATCCTCGCCCTCGAGCGCCTTGAGCGCGCTGCCGATCACCACCGGGATCTTGTCCCCCGGAAACTCGTACTTGGAGAGCAGCTCGCGCACCTCCACCTCGACCAGCTCCAAGAGCTCCTTGTCGTCGACCATGTCGGCCTTGTTCAGATACACCACGATGTAGGGCACCCCCACCTGGCGCGCCAGCAGGATGTGCTCGCGCGTCTGCGGCATCGGCCCGTCCGCGGCGCTCACCACCAGGATCGCCCCGTCCATCTGCGCCGCGCCCGTGATCATGTTCTTGATGTAGTCGGCATGCCCCGGGCAGTCCACGTGCGCGTAATGGCGCTTCTCCGTCTGGTACTCCACGTGCGCGGTGTTGATCGTGATGCCGCGCGCCTTCTCCTCCGGCGCCGCGTCGATCTGGTCGTAGTTCTTCGCCTCGCCCCCGTACTTCTTCGCCAGGATGTGCGTCATCGCCGCCGTCAGCGTCGTCTTGCCGTGATCGACATGGCCGATGGTGCCCACGTTCACGTGCGGCTTGGTGCGCTCGAATTTGC
>Ga0187893_10002360_pt1 | contig 41746 bp, 24 predicted proteins | sample MA1701074metaG_FD_139574 | JGI IMG/M metagenome (GOLD analysis project Ga0187893, IMG submission 139574) | White microbial mat communities from a basaltic lava cave in the Kipuka Kanohina Cave System on the Island of Hawaii, USA - MA170107-4 metaG ...
CGCTCTGGCTGGCGTGCGGCACGCTGGCCCGCGACATCGAGGATTGTTCGATGCAGATGGTGGCGGTGAAGCCCATCGCCCGCTGGCAAATCTGGCTGGGCAAGTGGCTCGGCATTCTGTTGCTCAATGCCAGCCTGCTGGCCTTGTCGGGCGCGGGTATTTACGGCTTGCTTCAGTGGCGGACGGCAAGGATGGAGAAGGCACTGGCCCAGGCCCGTGCCGCCAAGGACGAAAAAATGGCGGCGCACCTCGCCGGGCAACTGAGCATCCTGCGCAATGAAATTTTCGTCGCGCGCGGTTCGCTCAAGGAACCGATGCCTGACATCGAATCGGACGTGGACCGCCAGATGGAAAAGCTGGCGAACAAGGAATCGCTGTCGCCGGAACAGTTGCAGGAAACACGCGTCCAATTTCGCGAGCGGGTCAAAGCCTTTCAGCAAGTCGTGCCCCCGGGACACCGCCGGGAGTGGAGCCTCGAGCTCGGTTTGCGACGGCATCGGTTGCGGGATCAGCCGCTGTTTCTGCGCGTCAAATTCTACGCCGCGCAAACCAACGCCTCCGGGACCTACCTTGGACTGTGGCAGGTCGGACCGTACGACAGCCCCAGGTCCCGGAGCATGCCGCAAAGCCTGGCCGCGAACACGTTTCACGAGATAATGATTCCGCCGAACATGGCGGGCGACGATGGCCGGCTCATCATCAATTTCGAGAACCGGAACAACAGCGCGCTAATTTTCCCGCTGGATGAGGGATTGGAAGTGCTCTATCGCGAAGGCGGGTTCGGGCTGAACTTCGCGCGCGGGCTGGGCGTCATCTGGTGCTGGCTGGCCTTGCTGGCCGCCCTGGGCCTGGCATCGGCCAGCCTGATGTCATTTCCGGTGGCGGCATTCTTCTCGATTAGCGTGCTGCTCGTGGCGCTGTCGAGCGGAACGCTGGCGAATGTCGTTCAGGAGGGCACCGTGATGGGAGTGGACCACGAAGGCGGCGCGACCGGTGGTTCCTGGGTGGATTTTTTTCTCATCCCCTTCTTCCGCGCGATCCTCGCCGTGGTGAACCTGGCCCAAAGTTTCTCCCCGGTGGACGCCTTGAGCACGGGCCGCAGCATTGCCTGGGGGCAGCTCGGACAGGCGTTCGCGCAAGTGGTGCTGTTGCTGGGCGGCGTGCTGGCGGTGGCGGGCATTGCCTTGTTCACCCGCCGGGAATTGGCGACGGCGCAAGGACAGAGTTGAAATGCACGGGAAGCCTTACAAACTGGCACTGGTCGCAACGGCGGTAGGACTGCTGGTCATTGCGGGCCTGTTGCAACGCCGGTTGAACCATCAGCGGGCGGACCTGGGCTTGACTCGGATGGCGCCGTTGGAGAACGCGCCTCCAGTACTGGCCTTCACCACTGTGGCGCTTGGCGGCTTTCGCGGCCTCATCGCCAATGCGCTGTGGATTCGCGCCAACGATCTCCAGATGGAGGACCGGTTCTTCGAGCAGGTGCAACTGGCCGACTGGATCACGAAACTGGAGCCGACCTTCACGCAGGTCTGGGTCGTGCAAGCATGGAACATGGCTTACAACATCTCGGTCAAGTTCCGCGATCCCTACGACCGCTGGCGCTGGGTGCAGCGCGGCATCGAACTGCTTCGCGACGACGGGCTGAAATACAATCCCAGGGAGGCGCTCATCTACCGGGAACTGGCCTGGTTTTTCCAGCACAAGATGGGGCAGAACCTCGACGACGCGCACCTGATCTACAAATACGAGTGGGCCAATGAAATGACCCGCGCACTCGGCGGCGGCCGGCCCAACTACGACGAATTGCTTGACCCGAAGACCGACGAAGCCCGCGAGCGGGCGCGGCAGTTGCGCGAGAAATACAAGATGGACCCGGCCCTGATGAAGAAGGCTGACGACCTTTATGGCCCGTTGGAGTGGCGACTGCCCGAGGCAAGCGCGATTTACTGGGCGATGGTGGGCCTGGAAAAATCCACGAAGCAGGACCTCATCACTCTGCGCCGTGTCATCTATCAGTCCTTGCATGCTTCTGTCCTTCGAGGCCGTATCGTGGTTGCCCACACGAACGGCACGTATGTCTTCGGGCCGGACTTAAGCAAGATTGCCCTGGCTCACGACGGCTACGAAAACATGCTGGCTGAGGAAACCGAGAAACCGATAGTCGTCACACGCGCGCACCGGAATTTTCTGAAAGAAGCCGTGTACCTCCTCTACACGCACAACCGGCTGGCCGAGGCCAATCGCTGGATGGTGGTGCTCAAACAAAAATACCCGGAGGCCGTCCCGGCGGATCAATCGGTGGAAACCTTCGCCCTCAAACGCATGACGGAGAACATCACGGAACTGAACCACAACCGCGTGAAGGCAATGCTGGAAGGACTGATCCGGCAACACTTCGAGCACCTGGCCATCGACGACGACGAGCGCGCCGCGGGTTTTCTGCTGCGCACGCGAAACCTGTGGGCTTTTTACGATTCGTCCATCCAAAGCCGCCGGGAGCAATTGCGCATGGAATCCATTGAATCGATGTACGCCCGCATCCTCAATGAACTGCTGGATCCGAACACAGGCATGTCTTCCGGTTACGCCGCGCGATTGCGCACCAAGCTGAATCTGCCTGCGCCAGAGCCGCCGAAAGTGAGCCCGGCACCGACGGCACCGAAACAGCCATAGCAGAAACGGAAGGTTCGGAATTATCAGTTCCCCGGCTTCGCCCGCGCAGCCCTGACCATCTGCTCCACGAGGGTGTCGGACTTCCAATCGTTCTCCGGCGTGATCCATTGGATGCGCCCGGTGGCGTCCACCACCACGGTGCGCACGTTGTGATTGATGGGTTCGTTGGGATTGGCCCGCCAGAATTGCAGGCCGAATTGCTCGCTGATGGCCGTGATGTCGATCAACGCGCCGGTGACATGGTCCCAATGGTTCGAGTCAGCTTTGTATCGCTGGGCGTAGCCCTGCAGCCGCGCCGGGGTGTCGTATTCCGGATCGATGGTGATGCTCAACAAGTGCCAGTTAGTCGGGCCGTTGGCCATGGCCTTCAACTTCTGCGCGGTTTCGCTGAAGTTGGAACTCAACCGCGGACAAAACGTGGGAAACGGACAGCGCGTGAAGATGAAGGTAATGCCCAATGCGCGTCCCTGAAACTCGCTCAGACGCAGGACGCGGCCCAGCGAATTGGTGAAGGTGTATTCGGGTAATTTGTCGCCCACCGCCAGCGGCTCGACCTCGCGCACGCGACGGAACGTCGCCGGCTCCGGCGGCAATGGCGTGCGCGGGCCTTCGATCTTCTTGAGTTGATCGATCCAGCCATCGTCGTCCGTGACCAACATGCGGAATGAAACGGTGTCCCCTGCTTGCAGGCCGACCAGTTCCCTGGCCTCCCGCACGTCCAGCATCATGGTCATGGCCTCCATGTAGTTGGTGATTTCCTCGTGGGCGATCTTGACCTTCTTCCTTTCGGGAAACAGTTCCTTGATCACTCCTTTGACCTGGTAGATCTGAAGGTTGGTTTTGGCTGCGGCCGCCTGTGGCGGAACAGAGGCGTTGTCCTGCCGGCAGGAGAGGGCGGTGGCCGCAAGAACGGTCGCGGTCAGCAGGGGCACAAGATTTCGCTTCATCATAACGCGCGGGAAAGATTGACGACATCAGATGCGCTGACAAGCCCGGCGTTGCGACCGGGGCGTTTTCCAACCGTGAAGGCGGTTTCTTCCTCCCTCTCTCCGGCTCTCTCCCCACTCATTCCTCGCGGGGAGAGAGAGAAAACATCCGTATCAACCGCCGGTTACTGGGCAGAGGTGGGGAGAGGAAGGTAGTGCCAAGGGCGTCTTGCCCCAATTCGAATTGGAGGGACGAGTTCCACGAGTCCCCATTCTTTCCGTTTGCTTTCCAAGGAAAATAGGAACTCGCGGAGCTCGTCCCTCCAACCAATGGGCGTTGATTCGATTCGGGCAACACGCCCCCAATTTTGCGCCCTTTCTGTGGCTCTTACCGCTTTCGTTCTTTTCAAGGAATCACTGCCCCGGTAATCATTGGCCATGCCAGATGCGGCGCGAGCGGGAGAAAAAGTATTTCGCGGCATCCCGGTGTCCCCGGGAGTTTGCCGCGGGAAAATTCTGGTGCTGGGCGGCCCGCAAAGCGAGACGGTCATTCGCCGCCAGATCGAGGAGTCGGAAATCCCCGCCGAGTTGAAGCGTTTCGAGCAGGCGCTGGTGGCCACCCGCCAGCAAGTCCTCGAGGTGCAACGCCAGGTGACGGAAGGACTCGGCGCGCAGGACGCCGCCATTTTTGACGCTCACTTGATGGTTCTCGAAGACCCCGTGCTCATCGAGGAGGTTTCAAAACTGGTCAAACAGAATAAGGTTTCCGCCGAGTGCGCCTTCCAGCAGATCGCCGAAAAGTACGCCCGGACGCTCAATGCCATCGACGACGAGTATCTGCGCGAGCGCGCTTCCGACTTGCGCGATGTTTCCGCGCGGATGCTCGACAATCTCGCCGGCCGATCCGCCAACCTCGATCTGGCCAGGCTCACCGAGCCTTGCATCATCATCAGCTACGATCTGACGCCGTCGCAAACCGCGCAGATGAACCGGAAGATGGTGCTGGGCTTTGCGACCGACATAGGCAGCCGCACTTCGCACACCGCGATCATGGCGCGGTCAATGCGCATCCCGGCGGTCGTCGGTTTGAAACAAGCCTCGCGGGAACTGGTCTCCGGCACCTACGCCCTGTTGGATGGTTACAATGGCCAGATCGTCATCAATCCGACGGACCAGACGTTCTTCGAATACGGCCAGCTTGACCGCAAACGCGTCACGCTCGAAGAAAAACTCCGGGACAAGCTGGACAAGCCCGCGGTAACGCTCGACGGCACCAGCATCGTGCTGTCGGCCAACATCGAGCAGTCGTCGGACACTGAGGCGGTGCTGGCCAGCGGCGCTGAGGGCGTCGGTCTGTTTCGCACCGAGTATCTCTTCATCAACCGCGACACGCTGCCCAACGAGGAAGAGCAATATCAAGCGTACCGCCAGGTCGCCGCCGCGCTCAAGCCCAGCCCTGTCATCATCCGCACGCTTGACCTGGGCGGCGATAAATTCCTTTCCCACCTGCAAGTGCCGCAGGAGATGAACCCGTTCCTTGGCTGGCGGGCCATCCGGTTCTGCCTTCAGGAGCGGGAGATTTTCCGCGCGCAACTCCGCGCCATCTTGCGCGCCAGCATCGAGGGCAACGTCAAGATCATGTATCCCATGATCTCCGGGCTGGATGAATTGAACCAGGCCAACGCTCTGCTGGAAGAATTCAAGGGCGAGTTACGCTGCGAAGGCTTGGCATTCGATGAGGTCCTGGACGTCGGCGCGATGATCGAGATTCCGTCCGCCGCCGTTGCTGCCGAGTCGCTGGCCAAACGGGTGAAGTTTTTCAGCCTCGGCACCAACGATCTCATCCAGTACTCGCTGGCCGTCGATCGCCTGAACGAAAAGATCGCGCATCTTTACGAGCCGACGCATCCAGCCATCCTGCGCCTGATCAAGATGACCGCCGACGCTGGAAACAAACACGGTGTCTGGACCGGCGTGTGCGGCGAGATGGCCGGCGACCCTGTCCTCACGCCGTTGCTCCTCGGCCTGGGCGTGACGGAGTTGAGCGCCGCGCCATCGACCGTCCCGCAGATCAAGTATCTCATCCGCCGCCTCAAAATGGCCGAAGCGCGGGGACTGGCCGAGTTCGCGTTGCAATGCGAATCCGGCGCCGAGATTCTCGCGCGCTGCAGAAAACTTGCCCTGCAAATCGCCCCTGCCATCGTTGAGCACTTCGGATCATGATGGCGGGAGCATCCCCTTCAGCATGACCCTGGCCGCAACTCCGTTGTGTATCATCGCAAAGGCAGATTTTTGCCTGCAGCGGTAGTCGGGAAAAGAACGGATCGAATGAAGCTGGCGCGATGCGGTGTCCGCTGTTACGAACGCATTGCAATTTTCGTCGGGGACGCGAGGCGCTGCCGGGAGCAGCGGATCGAGTGACGCGCGTCCGCCAAAGAAATCAACTTCGTGCGATGGATCGCTGACACAGATGACGCCTTCGCTGGACTGGTAATCAGAAAAATAAACGGACAACAACTGCCTCCCCAAGGTTTCCCTGGCCGGACTTCGGCGGGAGACGGGCGCGGGACGCTTCTCTTCTTCGCATGGAACCAAAGCTGAACCTTCTTTTGCTGGAGGACATGCGCTCCGACGCCGAGTTGGTGGAGCGCGAATTGACTCGCGCCAAAATCCCGGTGGCCGCCCGGCGCGTGGAGACGCGCGAAGATTTCATCCGGGAATTGTCCGATTCGCCGCCCGATGTCATTCTCGCCGATTATTCGCTCCCGCAGTTCAGCGCCCTGGAAGCACTGCAACTGCTCCGCGAAAGCCGGTCCGAAGTGCCGCTCATCCTCGTCACCGGTTCCAACTCCGAAGAAGTCGCCGTGCAGTGCATGCAGGAGGGGGCCGAGGATTACATCCTCAAAGCCAGCCTCAAGCGGCTGCCTTCCGCCGTCCAGCGGGCGGTGCAAAAGCGGCGGGCAGAACAGGAACAAAAGGCAACGGAACTGGCCTTGCACCGCAGCGAACAGCACTACCGGTTGATTGCCGAAAACACCCGCGACCTCATCTGTCTGTTGGACCTGGACCTGCAATTCCTTTATGCCAGCCCGTCCTTCGAACAGGTGCTGGGCCGGCGCGTCGCGGACCTTCTCGGCACGCCCTGTGCCCCGCTGGTCCACCCCGACGAAGGACGCGCCTTCAAGGAAGCGCTGGACGAAGCGTTGTTCTTCCGCGAAAGCCGCACCGCCGAACTTCGCTTCCGCCACGACAACGGCGGCTGGGTCGGATTTGAGACTGCGGTCAGCCACATCTTCGACGAGGACGGCAAGCCACAGCGCACGCTGCTCGTCTCCCGCGAAACCAGCGACCGCAAGCGCGCCGAGAAAGAAATCCGCAAGCTGGCCGCCTTCCCGCGCTTCAACCCCAATCCAGTGCTCGAATTCGCGGCCGACGGCTCGCTGACTTATTTCAACGACGCCGCCCAGGAGATGGCGCGTTCGCTGAAGAAGAACCACCCGCAATCCATCCTCCCTCTCAATACCGCCACCATCGTCAAGATGTGTCTGTCCACCGGGCAGAACAAGCTGCACCACGACACCAACATCGGAGGGCGCATCCTCTCCTGGTCGTTTTTCCCGGTGATCGCTAACCAGGTTGTTCACTGTTACGCGGAGGAAATCACCGAACGGCTTAATCTTGAAGCCCAGTTGCGCCAGGCGCAGAAAATGGAGTCCGTCGGCCAGCTTGCGGCTGGCGTCGCGCACGATTTCAACAACATCCTCACGATCATCCAGGGCCACGCTGGTTTGATGAATTCCGAGCCAACGCTTGATTCCGATCTCGCCGAATCCGCCCGCCAGATCGCCCTCGCCGCTGAGCGCGCCGCGAATCTCACCCGCCAGTTGCTCATGTTCAGCCGCAAGCAGATCATGCAGCCGCAACTGCTCAGCCTCAACGAGGTGACTAACAACCTGTCCAAGATGCTCCGCGCCCTGATTGGCGAGCACGTCACGCTCAAGCGTCACACTTCCGATGACCTCCCGCCGGTCTGCGGAGATCCCGGTATGATGGAGCAAATCCTGGTCAACCTCTCGGTCAACGCGCGCGACGCCATGCCGCGCGGCGGCACCATCACCATCGCCAGCCATTTCGTGGAGATCGACCGCGGCTACGTCCAGCGCCATCCCGAGGCTCGTGAAGGCAATTTCGTTTGCCTGAGCGTGAGTGACACCGGCCACGGCATGGACAGCATGACGCTCGCCCGCATCTTCGAGCCATTCTTTACCACCAAGGAAATCGGCAAAGGCACGGGCCTGGGACTGGCCACTGTTTACGGCATTGTCCAGCAGCACAAGGGATGGCTCGAAGTCGAAAGCCAGGTCGGCCAGGGCACCACTTTCAAAGTCTTCCTGCCCATTGCCACCAAGGCCGCACCGCAGGATCGCGCCGCCAGGTCGCTGGAAGTCCCCGGCGGCGACGAAACCATCCTCGTCGTCGAGGACGAACCGGCGTTACGCGAGTTGATTCAGGAAATTCTGGAGAAGAAGGGCTATCGCGTTCTCGAAGCCGCCACCGGCGTTCAAGCGCTCAAGGTCTGGGACCAGCACAAGGACGACATCGACCTTCTACTCACCGACATGATGATGCCTGAAGGCGTCTCTGGCCGCGAGCTGGCCGAGCGCGTCCTGCAAGACCGCGCCGACTTGAAAGTAATATACAGCAGTGGCTACAGCATCGATGTGGTCGGCCAGGAACCGCCTTTCAGCGATGGCGTGATCTTTCTGCAAAAGCCTTACGATCCTGACACCATCGCCCGCACGGTCCGAGACTGCTTGAACAACTGATGCGGAGTGCGCCCGTCCTCGGGCGCAGCATCGTACAACGAAGCGACGGCTTGGGATTGAGGGACGTTCTAACACCCGGGACGGGCGCACTCCGGCTGGCATGGGCGATGCGTTCTTCCCCGAGAGCGCATGAACGGTGGAAGAATCTCTCTCCGGCTGCGTCCTACCCACGCAGAGTGCGTGACCTTGACGCCCGGTGTTGAGCGCCGCTTCCGCTGGAAATCTCGTGCGCTTCATCCATGGAGACACCATGAGTCCTGACTATTCTGAATCAAAACCCACCGAACCGATCCACCAGGCCGATGTGGCTTCTCCACCAGCGCCATCGAACTGGCGCGACTGGGCAAGACGTTTGCTGGTCTGCAATCCGTTTTTCCTTTGCAGCGCGGCGCTGCTGCTCTTCGGGATCAACCGGCTGTCCGGCGAAGACAAGCTTTTCCGCGACGAAATTCAAAGCCTCCTCTTCAACTTCTCCGCGCTTTAGTTCTATGAAGTGCTGGTGGTCTTCACCGCTATCGTGCTGGCCCGACGCAAGGTCTGGTACGACTCCGCGCTGCTGGGCGTGCTCGAACAGGGCCTGGTGCTCGTTCCGTTCATGCTCGTCAGCCAGGCCACGGTGCAAGCCGAGGCCGCGCGTGAGTGGGTGAAGCTCGCCGGACCGATCGCGCTCGCCGGCGGCGTGGCGGTCTTCCTGCGATATGGCGCGCTTCGGCGATGGTATCCGCAATTCAACCTCCCGCCGCGCGCCCTCTTCTTTGGAGCACTGATCCTGATCGGAAACATGGCGCTGCCTTTCATCTTCCGCCCGCGAATGGAGAAGGACCTCGAAGACTGGCAGGGGGAAAACCTGATTCTGTGGTACGTCATCCTTCCGTTGCTCGCGTCGGGCGCTAATCTGCTCAAGCGGCCGACGCGTTACGGTGGCTCGAATCCTGAACGCCATTGGCTGCCGTTGTTCATCTACGGCCTCTGGGTTGCGGGCAGCGCGGTTCATGTCTGGTGCATCGCGCACATCTGCGGCCTGCCGCTTGAACCGCATCACCTCGCGCCGCTGGCTTGCGTGATCGCGTGGACGATGTGGAACCGCCTTTCGGATTGCCTTCCTCATCCTTCGTTGAACTGGCAGCGCTCCATGCTTGCGCTGACCTTTGCCGCACCGCTGCTGGCGTTCAAGGAGAGTTACCTGTTCATGCTGCTCGGCGGAGCCACACACCTGGCCTATGTCGCGCTCTGGCTTCGCACCGCCGATACCTGGCCGCTGCGTTCAGCGATCAAGCACCTCGCACTTGGCTCACTGGCGCTCGTGGTGGCCGGGATGCCGGAGGATTGGGGCCGACTCGTGCTGCCGGCCTTCAGCCGTCCACGCTGCATCGTGCTCGCGTGTTCGTTCTTCGCGCTGTTGCATGCGATGCGCTCGCGGCGGCCCGATGTCGGGCTGGCCGGAGCGTTGGCGATGGCGGTCGCGCTGATGCTGGAGGCCAGGATGTTGCCGGGCGGCTTCCATTTCATCGCGCAGGCTTCGCTCGTCTTCCTCCTTTTGCACAGCTTGCGCTGGTCAGATGCCGAACATTCCGGCACCCGCGCGTTGCGCTGGCTGGCGGCGTTGTTGTGGGCCGCCGACGCCTGTGTCTGGACCAGAGAACTGCGCTGGGAAGGAGTTTTGTTCGTTGGTTTCGCCGCCCTGATAGTCCTGGCTGCGTGGCTATTGGCGTGGCGGCAGCGCGGGCGGCGCGGTTCATTGGCGTTACCGGCCGCGGCGACAATGGTACTGTGTTCAGGGCCCGGCAACTGGCTGGCGCGCCACGGCTCGGATGGACTGCTTGCGCTGCTTGCCAGCCTGGTATTGTTCGCGGTGGGAATTGTCGTGGCATGGACGCGCCACCGTTGGGAGACCAAAGGCAAGGCCGGACGAAGTTGAGGGCGCCTGTTTTCGCTGGATCGGAGCGCCGGCTCCAGCACGGCGGGGTGAGCGTGAGTCAAACGTTCGTGCCGTGCCGGAGACCGGCGCTCCGGAAGCGAGACGCGCGCAACTTACAATCGCCGTTCAAAAAGCGTTCGCCAACGGGCCGGGCCAGTGGCAGGATGTCCGCGATGTTCCTGGCCGCGGTGCAATTCTCAGGTCTGAATTGGCTCATTCCCGGTGCGATAATTTTCGCCTCGGTGCTTTTCCTCCTGTTTTGGTCGTACTGGCGCGCTCCGGGCGGCGGGGGCTTCCGGGCGCTCTGCCTGTTCCTCAAACTGCTGGGCGTGCTGGCACTGGCGGCTTGCTTGCTCGAACCCCTCTGGACCCGCGAACGCGCCCGCCCCGGCTCCAATTATTTCGCCGTGCTGGCGGACAACAGCCAGGGAATGAAGATCAAGGATCGCGGCGCCTCCCGAACGCGCGGTGAGAATCTCGTGGCCGCGCTTACGGCTGAGAAACCGGCGTGGCAGCCCGCGCTCGAAGAAAACTTCCAGGTGCGCCGGTATCTCTTCGACGCGCGGTTGCAATCGACGCGCGACTTCTCCGAGCTGGCTTTCGATGGGCGCGTGACTTCGATGGCCACCGCGTTGCGAACCCTGGCGGATCGTTACCAGGGGCAGCCCCTCGCCGGTGTGCTCTTGTTCACCGATGGCAATGCAACGGATCTCGGCGATGGTCTGCCCGATCTGACTGGCGTGCCGCCCGTGTATCCGGTCGTCATGGGCACGGACGACCCCGTGCAGGACGTGGCGCTGCAACGCGTCGCCGTGAGCCAGACGGCGTTCGAGGATGCGCCGGTGACGCTACAAGCGGAAGTCGGCGCCACGGGTTATTCCGGCGAGCCGCTCGTGGCCCAACTCGTCAAGCTGGGGCACACGTCCGGTCTCTCCGCCAGCAACAGCCCGGCATCCGCTCCGACCAATACGACAGCGCGCCCACGCTCTACCGCGGCCGCGACGGCCGCAAAACCAATTCAGCCGGCGGACAAAGTCGTGTCCGAACAGCGCCAGCGAGCCACGGGGGGAACTGACCCCGCCGCGTTCCGGTTTCAATTCAAGCCAGACCAGGCCGGCCTGTCATTTTACCGCCTGCAAGTAGCGCCCAAGGAAGGTCTGGATCGCCTGACCAATGCCACGCAGTCCACGGAAGCCACACTGGCCAACAACAGCCGCGTGGTTGTGGTGGATCGGGGGCGCGGGCCTTACCGCATCCTCTACGTCTCGGGCCGGCCCAATTGGGAATACAAATTCCTTCAGCGCGCGGTGGTCGAGGACGATCAAGTGCAACTCGTCGCGCTGATGCGTATCGCGCGGCGCGAGCCGAAGTTTGAGTTCCGCGGGCGCGCGGGCGAGTCGAGCAACCCGCTTTTCCGCGGCTTCGGCAACCAGTCCAAGGAGGAAACCGAGCGCTATGATCAGCCCGTGCTGGTGCGCTTGAACACCAAGGACGAGTTCGAGCTGCGCGGCGGCTTTCCCAAGCTGGCCGAAGATCTCTACGGCTATCACGCGATCATCATCGATGATCTGGAATCCGAGTTCTTCACGCCCGACCAGATGATGCTCATCCAGAAGTTCGTTTCCGAACGCGGTGGCGGCTTTCTCATGCTCGGCGGCGCGGAGTCGTTTCACGAAGGCAAGTATAACCGCACGCCCATTGGCGACATGCTGCCGGTGTATCTGGACCAGGCGTCCGACGGCAAACCGCCCGGTGAACTGCGTCTCACGTTCACGCGCGAGGGCTGGCTGCAACCGTGGGCGCGTCTGCGCAACAACGAGGCCGACGAGAAACGTCGGCTGGACGACGTGGCGCCGTTCGGCGTGTTGAACAAGGTGCGCGGATACAAACCCGGCGCCAGCGTCATCGCGACCGTCAGCGATGACGGGCGCACGCAGCATCCCGCACTGGCCGTGCAGCGCTTCGGCAATGGACGCGTCGGCGCGGTCATGATTGGCGACCTCTGGCATTGGGGCCTCAAGGACGAAGCCAATCATCGCGACATGGACAAGGCCTGGCGCCAGCTCATGCGCTGGCTGGTGACCGATGTGCCGGGCAAGACGGAACTGGTGGCGGAACAAAAACCCGGCGATCCCAACCAGGCCGTGCGCCTGCAAGTGCGCGTGCGCGACAAGAAATTTCAGCCGCTCGACAATGCCACGGTCACGCTGCACGTCCGCCCCGTAGGCCAATCCGTCACCAACGCCATCCGGCTGACGGCCGAAGCCTCGGCTACACAGGCGGGTGTTTATGAAACCACTTACGTTCCACGGGAAACCGGTGGCTACCACGCCGAGGCCGTTGTCACCGACACGGCCGGCATGGAAGCAGGCCGCGCCGAGGCCGGCTGGACGTCCGATCCCGCCGCCGACGAATTCCGTTCCCTCAAGCCCAACCGCGCGCTGCTGGAAGCCATCGCCAGGAAGACCGGCGGTGAAGTCATTTCGATCAGCAAGCTGGAGTCCTTCGCCAAAGGCCTGCCCAACCGCAAAGCGCCCATCACGGAAAGTTGGACTTCGCCGCTCTGGCACCAAGCCAGTGTGTTCTTGTTCGCGCTGCTGTGCTTCGTGGCCGAGTGGGGTCTGCGACGCCGACGAGGGCTGGCCTGACACACTTCAACTCAGCGCCACCGGCGCGGGATTATATCAGCCTGGGGCAACGCCCCAGGTGAACAGGAGTAAGACGAACGGAGGGCTGAAGGCCCGTTCCATAAATTCCGGTGAAGGACCATGAACCGCTGGTCATGAACCGCGCGTTCACGGAACGCCATCGGACTCCTTCACTTTATGGAAGCTTGAAGGGGCAGGCGCTATCGAGGACGATGTCTGTCGCATGAGTGATGTGACGCGCATCCTCGACGCCATTCAACAAGGTGACCCCAAGGCCGCAGAGGACTTGTTGCCGCTGGTTTACGAGGAATTGCGGAAGCTGGCGACAGCCCGGCTCGCGGAAGAAGCCGCCGGTCAAACGCTCCAACCCACCGCACTGGTTCACGAAGCCTGGCTGAAGCTGGGCGGATCAAACCACGACTGGAACAGCCGCGGCCACTTCTTCGCCGCCGCCGCCGAAGCCATGCGGCGCATCCTCATTGACCGCGCTCGCAAGCGCAGCCGTCTACGCCACGGTGGCGGTCTGCAACGCATCAATCTCGACTCTGTGGACCTCGCGGCCACCACCGATGACGACACGTTGCTGCGGCTGGACGAGGCGCTGGCCAAACTGGCGGCGGAAGCTCCGGACAAGGCGGAGCTGGTCAAGCTGCGCTACTTCTCTGGCCTGAGCATCCCCGATGCGGCCCTCGCGCTCGACATTTCGGAAGCGACCGCCAAGCGGCATTGGACCTACGCCCGCGCCTGGCTGTATTGCGAGCTGACCCAGGCGGGTTGACCGGCTGGCAGAAAAAAGTTCCAGAAGTAATGAGCCGGTCAGGGAGCCGGCGACGCACTGTAGGTAGAGTCCACTCGAATCTACTCCTATGAAAACAAAAGCTATCATTCTTCTGTCGCTGATCGCCGCGTTCGCCGCCAATCCCGGCGCGCTTGCTGAACCTGGTCGCCCGCAGCGACTCAGCCCGAACGCCGTTCAGGAAGGTCTCAGCGCCTCGGATTGGGCCAGCGTCCGACAACAAGCCTATCTCAAAGCCTCCAACACGGGGCAAAGTGATCAATTCGCCCATGCGGTAGCGGTGTCGGGCGACACGGTGGTGGTCGGGGCGCAGTATGAGAACAGCAACGCCACCGGAGTGAACGGCAACCACAGCACCAACAGCGCCCCCGACTCCGGCGCGGCCTACGTCTTCGTGCGCAGCGGATCGACCTGGGTCCAACAGGCTTATCTCAAAGCCTCCAACACCGGGGCGGGTGATCGGTTCGGCTACGCAGTGGCCGTGTCGGACGACACGGTGGTTGTCGGAGCGGTTTTGGAAGCCAGCGACGCCACCGGGGTGAACGGCAACCAGAGCAACAACAACGCGATCGACTCCGGCGCGGCCTATGTCTTCGTGCGCAACGGCACGAACTGGAGCCAGCAGGCCTATCTCAAAGCCTCCAACACCGGGGCGAGTGACCTCTTCGGCGACTCGCTCGCGGTGTCGGGCGACACCGTAGTGGTCAGCGCGTTTCAGGAGGCCAGCAACGCGACCGGGGTGAACGGAAACCAGAGCGACAACAGCGCCTTTGGCTCTGGCGCGGCCTATGTCTTCGTGCGCACCGGGACAAACTGGAGCCAGCAGGCCTATCTCAAAGCCTCCAACACCGAGGCGGGTGACAGGTTCTTTTACGTGACGGTATCGGGAGACACGATCGTGGTCGGGGCGCACCAGGAAGACAGCAACGCCACCGGAGTAAACGGCAACCAAAGCGATAACAGCGCCACCAACTCCGGCGCGGCCTACGTCTTCGTACGCAACGGGACAAACTGGAGCCAGCAGGCCTATCTCAAAGCCCCCAACACTGGAGTGGATGATCGATTCGGCTGGGCGGTGTCGGTGTCGGACGACACGGTGGTGGTCGGAGCGCATTTTGAAGACAGCAACGCCACGGGAGTAAACGGCAATCAGAGCGACAACAGTGCCACTGACTCCGGCGCGGCCTACGTCTTCGTACGCAGCGGGACAAACTGGAGTCAGCAGGCCTATCTCAAAGCCTCCAACACTGGGGCGGGTGACGAATTCGGCGGGGGGCCCGGTAATTCGCCCGGCACGTCCGTGGCCGTGTCGGGCGAGACCGTGGTGATCGGGGCATCGTTCGAGGCCAGCAACGCCACCGGGGTGAACGGCGACGGCAGCAACAACAGCGCCTTCCGCTCCGGCGCGGCCTATATCTTCAGGCCCGCGCCCACCATTACCGCGCAACCCACAAATCAAGTAGTGTTCACTGGATCCAATGCGACCTTCAACGTGACGGCCACCACCGCTAATCCTCCCATCCGTTATCAATGGCGGTTCAACGGAGCGGATCTTCCCGGAGCCACCAACGACAGCCTCACCATCACCAACGCGCAGTTGGTCAATGCGGGCGACTATCAGGTCGTGCTAACCGATGCTATCGGTTTCACCGGCAGCACACCCGCGACCTTGGCTTTGCTTGATGCTGTCAAGATCAGCGCTCAACCTCAGAACCAGTCAGTTCTTCGGGGGGCGTCGGCTCTCTTCAGCGTTTCCGCCAGCAGCGGCTCTCCGCTCAACTACCAGTGGCAGTTCAATGCGACGGATCTTCCCGGTGAAACGAACTCGACTCTTACCGTGACCAATGTGCAGGCCGCGAACGTGGGCAACTACACCGTGATCATGACGACCATCTACACTTCGGTGACCAGCGCTGTCGCGACACTGGAATTGCGGATTCCTCCGACCATCACTCAACAGCCGCAACCGATCACAGTCGTCGTGGGAGAGAAGGCCACCTTTACGGTCACGGTGACCAACACCGCCACGCTGCCGATCCACTACCAGTGGCGCAAAGGGTCCATCCCCCTTACCAACATTCTGCTCCACAGCACCACTTCTTCGTTCACCCTCTACAACGTGCAGACTAACGTGACCACCACGAACGGACCGGGCGGCTACCGAGTGGCCATCAGCAACGCGGCCACCACTGGAATCCCCAGCAGGTCGTCGCGCTGACGGTCATCACGGCCTCTCCACCCTCGGCTCTCACTCAGGCGGCGACGAACATCACGACCCACGGCGCCACTCTCATCGGCAGAGTCAATCCGAACGGCGCCACGACTCTGGCCCATTTTGAATACGGTTTGACGGCCAGCTATGGCAACAGCACTCCAGCCGTTGACCTGGGGAACGGAACGAACTCCCTGGCGGTGACCCAAGTTGTGACGGGTCTGTTGCCCAATGCGAACTATCACTTCCGTCTCGTCGCCAGCAACAGCGGCGGCACGAACCGCGGTGCGGACCTGAGCTTCACCACGACGGGAGGGCTGACCGTTCCAACGCTGGTTGCCCCTGCCTGGCAGGCCGGCCAGTTTACGGTCTCCGTGGCCACGGTGAGCGGGTCGAACTATTACCTCGAACACAAAGTCAGCTTGAGTGATCGCGATTGGACCACGGTGGCCAGCGTGCCCGGCAATGATCTGGTGCAGACCTTGACCGATCCCGCAGCCACCAGCGCAAAGGGGTTCTATCGAGTGAGGGTGGAGTGAACCGCACATAACAGTTCGGGGTTTCATTTGTGTAGAGAAGGTAGAGACTTGAACCAACTATGAACCCCAACGGCCGAAACGCCGAGACGCTGTTCCACGATGCTCTGGGAATCGAACCGAACGAACGTGCCGCCTTCCTGACCAGCGCCTGCGGGAATGACGCGACTTTGCGGCGCCGTGTCGAAGCCCTGCTCGCCGCGCATGAGCAGGCCAGAGGTTTTCTGCCGGAAGGAACTGCTGGGGGCGTGTTCTCCCTGCTCGGGGAAACGCCCCTCACCGAAAGCACCGGCACGGTGATTGGCCATTACAAGCTCCTTGAGAAGCTCGGTGAAGGCGGCTTCGGCGTGGTGTGGGCGGCCGAACAAAGCGAGCCGATCCGCCGCCGCGTCGCCCTCAAGATCATCAAGCTGGGCATGGACACCAAACAGGTCATCGCCCGGTTCGAAGCCGAGCGCCAAGCGCTGGCGTTGATGGATCATCCGAACATCGCCAAGGTCCTGGACGCCGGATCCACTGAGCGCCCCGTGGCGGCAGGCGTCTCGCCTGCCATAGAGCCGGGCGTCCCGCCCGGCGGAATCGGCTCCCCTGGTTCGGACGCACTTGAAGGTTCGCGGACCGGGCCGGGCGGCAAGATGCCGCCCTCTACGGCGGGCGGGACGCCCGCCGCTACGCTTCCTGCCGGCCGGCCCTACTTTGTCATGGAACTGGTGCGTGGCATTCCCATCACCCGATACTGTGATGAGGAGCGGTTGAGCACCCGGGACCGGCTCGACCTGTTCATCAGGATCTGCCACGCGATCCAACACGCCCACCAGAAAGGAATCATCCATCGCGACATCAAGCCCTCGAACATCATGGTCACACTGCATGATGGTGCGCCGGTGCCCAAGGTGATCGATTTCGGCATTGCCAAGGCGACGCAGGCTGAGCTGACGGAGAAGACGATTTACACACAATTCCAGCAGTTCATCGGCACGCCGGCTTACATGAGTCCGGAACAGGCGGAGATGAGCGGGCTGGACATTGATACCCGCTCGGACATCTACAGCCTGGGGGTGCTGCTTTACGAACTGCTCACGGGCAAGACGCCTTTTGATGGGAAGGCGTTGCTGCAGGCGGGTCTCGACGAAATGCGCCGGATTATTCGGGAGCAGGAGCCGCCGCGACCGAGCACCAAACTCAGCCAGACGCGGGCAGCAGCCGAGGCCAGCGGTTCGGCCAAATCGGAAATCGGAAATCGGAAATCCGAAATCGACAAGGACCTGGACTGGATCGTGATGAAGTGCCTGGAGAAAGACCGCAACCGGCGCTACGACACGCCAAACACCCTAGCACTGGACCTCGAACGCTACATGCACGACGAACCCGTGTTGGCCCGCCCGCCCTCGACCGGGTATCGACTGCGGAAATTCGCGCGGAAGCACCGTGGGCCGGTGACGGCGGCGGCCGGATTCGTACTACTGCTGACGGCGGCTACCGCAGTGAGCGCGTTGCTGGCCGTGCAAGCTCACCGCGCGCAAGCGCGGACGGAAAAAGCAGAGGCCGAGGCCAAACAAAACGAACGCAAGTCTCAAGAATCTAAGGCCAAGGCGCAGGCGATGCTCCGAGCACTCGAGAAGAACGTCCTTGACAAGATGGACCTACCGGAAAGATCGACCAATCCCCTTATGACGCGCTCCTTGAACGACGTTAGGTTACGCTCCTTGGGTAACCTTGTAGCCATATACATTGAAGCAAATCAGTACGCTGAGGCGGAAAGATTGTATCGCGAGTGTCTCGATCGATTGCACAAGAGAGGCCACGCCGCCAAGAGCGAGCTCCTTCGAGATGTCCTGTTTGGGCTTATCAACGTCCTTGAGCGTCAGAAGAAGTTTGCCGAGGCAGAATCGGTACGGCGAGCGTATGGGATGTAACGAGCGGCGAAAAACTGCTTACCCTCCGGGGACACAGCGGCGGATCAGTTCTGTGGCATTTTCTCCGGATGGCGGCGGATCATCACGGGCATTGCCGATGGCGGTCGTCTGAAGGCAAAGGCAAGGCCACGACAAAGCTGCAATTAGCTTGAAATGATTTCCGCACGCCGATACTGATTCCGCCCGACCCACTTGGGCAGCGAAATGGCTTACGCAAATGTGCAACAGCGCTCTTTCGGCCAGACCACGCGGAGTGACGCGTGGTGGGCGCAGCCGCTTTTTGTCTTCCTTGGCCTCTCCGCGTTCGTCGTTTACTCGACGTGGGCCGCGTTTCAGGGGAAGCATTATTACACGGGCCCTTACCTGTCGCCGTTCTATTCGCCCGAGATCTTTGGCGAATCGCCGCACAGCCTGTTCGGGCCGAAGCCCGGCTGGTGGCCAACCTGGCTGCCGTTCTCGCCCGCGCTCCTGATTCTGTGGGTCCCAGGTTTGTTCCGGCTGACCTGCTATTACTATCGCGGCGCCTACTACAAATCTTTCTGGGCGGATCCACCGTCGTGTGCCGTGGGCGAGCCGCGCAAGACTTACCTTGGCGAGAACTCCTTCCCGCTCATCGTGCAGAACCTGCATCGTTACGCCCTTTATCTCGGCTTCGTGTTGCTCGCTTTCCTCGCTCACGACGTTTGGAAGGCGATGTGGTTTGCCGATCCGGCGACGGGCCGGGAAACTTTTGGCATTGGCGTCGGCACTCTGCTGCTCGCGGTCAACGTGGTTTTGTTGTGCGGTTATACCTTTGGCTGTCACTCGCTCCGCCATCTGGTCGGCGGATTTCTCGACCAGCCTTCCAAGTCCCCGCTGTGCCACAAATCCTACAACTGTGTCAGTTGCCTGAACCGCCGCCACATGATGTGGGCCTGGATGAGCCTTTGCTCGGTCATGTTCTCGGATGTTTATGTGAGGATGTGTTCGATGGGGATTTGGAAGGATGTGAGAATTCTGTGAGGAACGTTGGTGAGTTGAATCGTTAAATCGTGAAACGTGAATCGTTGAATCGAAAAAGAGCGTCGGCCCTGTCTTCCCAGTTCAACGGTTCAACGGTTCAACGATTCAACGTCTCGGCTCAACCCTTCAACGCTTTAACGCTTTAACGGCCCCCAACCATGCCCGACTACGAAACCCACGAGCACGACGTGCTGGTCATCGGGGCTGGCGGCGCGGGCTTGCGTGCGGCCATTGAGGCGTCCGCGGCGGGAGTGTCCGTCGGGATGATTTGCAAATCACTTCTCGGCAAAGCCCACACCGTGATGGCCGAGGGCGGCATCGCGGCGGCGCTGGCCAATGTGGACGACCGCGACAACTGGAAGGTTCACTTCGCCGACACCATGCGCGGCGGCCAGTACGTCAACAACTGGCGCATGGCCGAGCTTCACGCCAGGGAAGCCCCCGACCGCGTCCGCGAATTGGAAGCCTGGGGCGCCGTATTCGACCGCACGCCGGATGGCCGCATCCTCCAGCGCAACTTTGGCGGCCACAAGTATCCGCGTCTGGCGCACGTCGGCGACCGCACCGGGCTGGAACTGATTCGCACGCTGCAAGACCACGGCATCCACCAGGGCATCGACGTCCACATGGAACACACGGTCGTGGCGTTGCTCAAGGACGGCGAACGGGTTGCCGGGACGCTGGCCTACGAACGCGAGCGCGGGCGGTTCAAGGTGTTCAAGGCGAAAGCGGTCGTGCTGGCGACCGGCGGCATCGGACGCGCCTACAAGATTACCAGCAACAGTTGGGAATACACCGGCGACGGCCATTCACTCGCCTATCATGCCGGCGCGGAACTGATCGACATGGAGTTCGTGCAGTTCCATCCCACCGGCATGGTCTGGCCGCCAAGCGTGATGGGCATTCTCGTGACCGAAGGCGTGCGCGGCGAAGGTGGGATCCTGTTGAACAAGGAGGGCAAGCGTTTCATGTTCGGGGACATCCCTGACAACTACAAAGCCCAGACCGCCGACAATGAGGAGGAAGGCTGGCGCTATTGTCAGGGCGACAAAAACGCGCGGCGCCCGCCCGAACTGCTCACGCGCGATCACGTGGCCCGCTGCATCGTTCGCGAGATCAAGGAAGGGCGCGGCAGTCCTCACGGCGGCGTGTTCCTCGACATCTCCTGGATCAAGGCCAAAATCCCGAACGCCGCCGAGCACATCAAGCGCAAGCTGCCGAGCATGTATCATCAGTTCAAGCAACTGGCCGACATCGACATCACCCGCGAACCAATGGAGGTGGGAATGACCACTCACTACGTCATGGGCGGCATCCGCGTGAACTCGGACACGCAGATGTCTCGCGTGCCGGGCTTGTTTGCCGCGGGCGAATGCGCAGCCGGCATCAACGGCGCGAACCGGCTAGGCGGGAATTCGCTCTCGGACATCATCGTGTTCGGCAAGCGGGCCGGAGAATACGCCGCGAAGTACGCGAAGGAAAACAAGCCGGGTGCGATCAATGCCAGCCAGGTGGATGAAGCCGCGCGCAAATCCCTCGAACCTTTCGAGCGCGGTGACCAGAGCGAAAACCCCTACGCCGTGCAACGCGACTTGCAAGATATGATGCAGGACCTTGTCGGCATTGTGCGCCGCCAGGACGAAATGGAACGCGCGCTCGGCGGGCTGAAGAAACTTTGGGAACGCGCGCGCAAAGTCGGCGTCAGCGGCAATCGCGAATACAACCCCGGCTGGCATACCGCGCTGGACCTGGCGAACCTGCTGACGGTTTCCGAAGCCGTCACGCGCGCGGCCATTGACCGCAAGGAAAGCCGCGGCGCGCAATTTCGCGACGATTACCCGAACAAGGACGCCGCGCTCGGCAAAGTCAATACCATCGTGTGGAAAGGTTCCGACGGAACGATGCAACTCCGCCGCGAGCCAATTCCCGAGATGCCGGCGGAGTTGAAACAGGTGATTGAAGAGAATCGTTGATGAGGAGATGCGTTGAATCGTGAATCGTTGAAGCGTTGAATCGTGAATCGTTGAAGCGTTGAATCGTGAATCGTTGAAGCGTTGAATCGTGAATCGTTGAAGCGTTGAATCGTGAATCGTTGAAGCGTTGAAGCGTTGAAGCGTTGAAGCGTTGAACCGGAAAAGACCATGAATACGCAACATTGCCAACAGCCGTTCCGCACGTTTGAAGACCTCGAAGTGTATCAGATGGCGAGGGAGTTCCGGAAGGTGATGTATGGTGTGGCCAGGAGGCTCCCGGACTTTGAGAAGTTCGGACTGACCAGCCAGGTCCGGCGGGCGGCGGTTTCATTGACGAACAACATCGCCGAGGGGCATGGACGCTATCATTTTCTGGAACAGATCAAGTTCACCCTCCAGGCGCGAGGTTCGCTAGAAGAACTGATCGACGACGTGAATGTTTGCGACGACGAAAGCTACCTGCCGAAGAATGAAGTGCCACCGCTGAAGCAGCAAGGGTGGCGCCTTTACCAGTTGATCAATGGCTACATCCGCTACCTGCGGGAACGAAAGGCCGGCGCATCGCTGGCGCTCCACGAATCCTCGCCCGCCTACGGCTTAGCAGAAGATGAGTTGGACACGGTCCTCGCCGGCGACCCGGTTCACGATTCAACGATTCAACGATTCAACGATTCCCCAACATGATTACCGCCACCTTCCGCATCTGGCGCGGCGATGCAAACGCCGGAAGGTTTCATGACTACTCGACTGAGGTGTCAGAGGGCATGGTGGTGCTGGATGCCGTTCACAAAATCCAGGCGACGCAAGCGACTGACTTAGCCTGCCGGTGGAATTGCAAGGCGGGCAAGTGCGGCTCCTGTTCGGCCGAAATCAACGGCGTCCCCAAGCTCACGTGCATGACGCGGCTGAACACGCTGCCGCTTGATCAGCCCGTGACCATCGAGCCGATGAAAGCGTTTCCGCGACAGAAGGACCTGGTCACCGATGTCTCGTGGAACTTTCGCGTGAAGAAGAAGATCAAGAAGTTCAAGCCGCGCGCCCCGGACGCGCCCGATGGCACCTGGCGCATGGCGCAGGCGGACATCGATCGCGTGCAGGAATTTCGCAAGTGCATCGAGTGTTTCCTCTGCCAGGATGTTTGTCATGTGCTGCGCGATCACCACAAGCACGAGGAGTTCATCGGCCCGCGTTACCTCGTTCACGCGGCGGCGTTGGAGATGCATCCGCTCGATACGGAGGATCGGCTGGAGGAATTGAAAAAGGCCCACGGGGTCGGCTATTGCAATATCACCAAGTGTTGCACCAAAGTGTGCCCCGAAAGCATCACGATTACCGACAATGCCATCATTCCGCTGAAGGAGCGCGTGGTGGATGAGTACTACGATCCGCTGGGTTGGTTGTGGCGGTGGGCGCGAGGGCTGAAGGGGTTGAAGAGTTAAATGGTTAAACAGGTTAAACAGGTTAAATGGGCTAGCGGGCACGCAGCAATCCGCCGCCCCTTCAACTCTTCAACCCTTCAACTCTTCACTCATTTAACCTTTTAACCAAGCCCCCTATGTTCGAACTCAAGCCACTCTCCAGGGAAGGCGTCCCCGCCGCCCTCGAAAAGGCCATGCGCTATCGCCTGCTCAATGAGCCGGGCGAAGCCGAGAGCATTTGTCACGACGTGCTGCGGATCGACCCCGAGAACCAGCAGGCCCTGGTCATCCTGCTTTTGGCCCTGACCGACCGCTTCGGCAAAGGCTACGCCGTGGGCGTCGTCCAGACCCGGGAAGTCCTGCCGCGCCTTCGCGATGCCTATGAGCGTGCCTACTACGCTGGCATCGTCTGCGAACGCCAGGCCAAAGCCCAACTCCACCAGGGCACACCCGGCTCCGGGTTTGACGCCTATGAGTTCCTCCGCGAAGCCATGGACTGGTACGAAAAGGCAGAAGCCATCCGCCCGACCGGCAACGACGACGCGCTGTTACGTTGGAACGCCTGCGCCCGCATCATCATGATGAACAAGCTCACGGCGCGCGCGAACGACGACACCGAGCCGCCGCTGGAGTAGCGGGACTGGGTTTCGCCGGGGCGCATCCGCGCACTGCCCCGTCGGACCGCGAGCCGTCCCGGCTCGCAGCGCATGGCCGCGAGGGAAACCTGCGAACTTGCCACGAATCACTCCGGCTCGAACTGCTGCGGACGGGGACCGTCCGCGCTCCGGGGCAGTCCCCGGATGCGCCCGTTTCGCCGTCACGTCCGAAATCTCGCTCGCCTCCCGCCCACCCCATTGTATAGTCTGCGCCGCATGGAAATCTTTGGCAAAATTTTGCACGCGGCGGTCGAGGCGCACGCGTCCGACCTTCATCTTAAAGTCGCCCACCCGACCACTATTCGCATCAACCGCCAGTTGATCACCGTCGATGCGCCGCTGCCTACCGAGGAATGGTTTGACAAAGTGTTGTCCCACATCGTGCCCAAGCACCTCACGTCGAGCCTTGAAAAGGAGCGCGAGGTGGACTTTTCCTATTACGTTCCGGGGGTCGGGCGTTTTCGCACGAATGTCTTTCAGCACGGCGGCAAGTGGGCGCTGGCCATGCGCCACGTCAAGAGCCAGGTGCCGAGTTTCGAAAACCTCGGCCTCATGCCCGTCCTCAAGGACATCGCGGAGTCGCCGCGTGGCATCGTGCTCCTGGCCGGTACCACCGGCAGCGGCAAATCGACTACGCTCGCCGCGATGATCGAGCACGTGAACGAGAACTTCAAAAGGCATATCATCACACTCGAAGATCCCATCGAGTACATGTTCGAGGACAACCAGTCGATCATCGAGCAGCGCGAGATCGGCCTCGACACCGCGTCCTTCAACCGCGGCCTCAAGAGCGTGCTGCGCCAGGACCCGGACATCATCATGATCGGCGAAATGCGCGACTCGATCAGCTTCCAGGCCGCCATCAGTGCCGCGGACACCGGCCATCTCGTGCTCTCCACGATCCACACCACCAACGCCGCAACGTCGATCGGGCGCATCCTCGACTTCTTCCCGGCGGACGAGCGTGACACCATCCGCCGCCAGTTGTCCTCGACGCTGCGGGCCGTCATCTGCCAGCGCATGGTGCCAACCGTCGAGGGCAAGCTGACGCCTGCGCAGGAGATCATGCTCAACACGCCGGTCATCCGAAAGATGATCGAGGAAAACCGCCTGGAGAAACTCGGCGCCGCCATCGAGACCGGGCGCGACGATGGAATGCAAAACTTCAATCAGGCGCTTTATGATCTCGTCAAAGCCGGCAAGGTCACCAAGGAAGCTGCGTTGGAGAAGGCAACCAATGCTCAGGCGCTGGAGATGATGTTCCAGGGAATCTTCCTGACCAGCGGGAGCAGGATTCTGGGGTAGGGCTTTTCTCCAAGCATCATTGTCGAACCCTGAGATTAGGATTACGAGTAGGATTATGATTAAGACACTGAGAGGTTTCGCCTGTCGTAATCTTGATCGTAATCTTCTTCACTGATTGAACCTCCATCAACCAACCCAGCCTGCCCAGGCTTGCTTCGCCAGGCGATGTTCCTCGCTACGTTTGCTGGGCATCCTCTCGCTGTGCTTCGCCTGGTGGTGGGGAGGAACAGCCGCTGCACGCGCCGCCGATACACCGCAACTCTCCGCGCCCGGCGCTGACCTGTTCGCCAGCGACAAAGTGCTGGCCCTCCGGATTGAAGTAGCTCCCGCCGACCTGGAGTCGCTTCGAAAGGAGCCGCGCGAGTTCGTCAGCGCATCGGTGCAGTCCGGGCAGGTTGCCTATACCAACGTCGCAGTTCACTTGAAGGGCCGGACCGGTAGCTTCCGCAGTCTGGATGACAAGCCGGCGCTGACCCTCGACTTCGACAAGTTCGTGACGGGCCAACGGTTCCAGGGCCTGAGCCGGATTCACCTGAACAATTCCGTTGAAGATCCCGGCTATCTCAACGAAGCGATCGGCGCGGAACTGTTCCGTGCGACGGGTGTGCCGGCGGCGCGCGTGGCCCATGCGTTGGTGGAGTTCAACGGACGCAAACTGGGACTCTATGTTTTGAAGGAAGGTTTCGCGCGGGAGTTCTTCGCCCTGCACTTCCGCCGGACGGACGGAAACCTCTACGAGAACGATCCGACGGACGAAGACCGCGCCCACATGAAACGCAACTCCGGCGCCGGCCCCGACGACCAGGCCGACTTGAAGGCGCTGGCCGCCGCCGCGGCGGAAACCGACCACGCGCGCCGCTGGCAGCGGCTGGGGGAATTGCTCGACTTCGACCGGTTCCTGACCTTCATGGCGGTGGAAGTCATGACCGGCCATCGCGATGGCTATTGCCTGGCGGCAAACAATTACCGGCTCTATTTTGATCCGGCGGCGCAACGCTTCGCCTTCATTCCGCACGGCATGGATCAGTTGTTCGGACGTGCCGACCTGCCGCTGCGGGCGAACATGGGCGGCCCGGTCGCTCGCGCCGTCCTGGATACGACGATTGGCCGGCGGCTTTATCTCGAACGCGCCGCGACCCTTCTCACCAATCTGTTCCGCGCCGAGGTTTTGACCAATCGAGTGGAACAACTGTCGGCCCGGATTCGTCCGGCGCTCGAAAGCGGTGCTGCGCGCGAGCAGGCCGATGCGGCCGAACAGTTGAAGGAACGCATCGTCCGCCGCGTCGCCCACCTGGCGAAGCAGTTGAGTGAGCCGGAACTCAAGCCACTCCAATTCGCCGATGGCATGGCAAAACTGGCCGCCTGGCGCGCGGTTGATTCGCCCGCGGGCGGTGGGATGGAGCAGGCCAGGGCGCCGGATGGACGGACCGCGCTGCGCATCAACGCAGGGCCAACCACGTCAGCGTCGTGGCGGGTGAAAATTTTGCTGCCCGCGGGGCGCTACCGTTTCGAAGGCGAAGTGCGGACCGCTGGCGTCAAGCCGCTGGCCTTCGGCAAAAACAAAGGCGCGGGACTGCGTGTGTCCGCCGCCAAACAGGCCGCGCCTCATCAACTCGCGGGCGATTCGCCGTGGACGAAAGCCAGTGTTGAATTCGTCCTCACCGCGCCGGAAACCGAGATGGAATTGCTCTGCGAACTGCGCGCCAGCGCGGGTGAAGCCTGGTTCGATCTCGAATCACTGCGTTTGGTGCGGTTGCCGTGAACGTGCTGCCGTGCAGGGTGCCCGCCGGCGACGCGGATGAGTGCCATTTCATAGGGCATGTACCTCTGCCGGCTGGAAGCCGGCAGCACGCTGGCCAGCCACAGCGTGCAACCACGGGGAGTGCATTGGATTTGAACAACCCCTTGAACCAAGGTAGTCTCGGTTTTGCATGCCTGAGCCAATGTCCAGTTTGGGTGACCCTTGGCAAGCGGAAGCGCCCAGGGTCTTCGCCACGACGCATTGGAGCGTGGTGCTCGCAGCGCGCGAGGGGGATTCCGACGCGGCCGGCCGGGCATTGGAGCGCTTGTGCCGGGTTTACTGGCGCCCGCTCTACGCCTACATCTGCCGCCGGGGCTACGGCCCACACGACGCGGAGGATCTGACTCAGGAATTCTTCGCCCGTCTGCTCGAACGGAACGATCTGGCCTCGGTCAGCCCCGACAAGGGCAAGTTCCGTTCGTTTCTGTTGGCGGCGCTCAATCACTTTCTGAGCAACGAATGGGATCGCTCACGGGCCATCAAACGCGGGGCGCGTCTTGCGTTCATTTCCATCGACGAGGCGTCGCCGGAGCATCGGAACCTGTTGGAGTCCATCGCGGACCTGCCTGCGGAAAGAGCCTTCGAAAAGCGCTGGGCCACGGCCTTGTTGGACGAAGCCTTCGAACGATTGCGCCAGGAGTCGGCCGGGGCGGATAAGGCGGAGTTGTTCGACCGGCTCAAGGCCTTCCTGGCCGGCGAACCGGACCCCGGCGAATACGGCGCTGTCGCCGAACAGGTGGGCTGGACCCAAGGCTCGGTGGCGGTGGCCGTCCATCGTCTGCGCCAGCGCTACGCCGAATTGGTGCGCGAAGAAATTGCCCACACCGTGTCCGAGCCGGCTGGCGTGGAAGCCGAAATGCGCGAACTGTTCGCCGCGCTGCGCGGGGTGTAAGTTTGGGGCGACCATCGCGCGCATTGAAATGCCGCCGTCGCATTTCTTCTGTACTATGAGAATCCGACGGATTAGCCAGGTTCTTGAAAACACTTTCGGCCGCCGCCGATGAGAATTGCTGCGGGTCGCAGACCCGCGGTCCGGAGCGCGCCTCTGCGAGACGCAGCAAGCCAGGCCCATCGATCGGGAATCGATTCTGAGAGACAGTCGCTAATGTTCCACTGAACGCAGTCCAATCGCATGAGCCACTCCCGCGCATGCCCGAAGTGTGGCGCGCTTCATTCCGGTGACGCGCTCGACGGCCTTTGCCCGGCGTGCGTCCTCGCAGCGATCATCACGCCGCAAGGCGGCCCGGCACCGCCCGTCCGCTCCCGGGCTGGCTTGGCGTCGCTGGAAGCTGGCGGAGTCCGGTTCTTCGGCGATTATGAATTGTTGGACGAGATCGCGCGCGGCGGCATGGGGGTTGTCTATCGGGCGCGCCAGGTTTCGCTGAACCGCGTCGTGGCGGTAAAGATGATCCTGGCCGGACACTTCGCCAGCAGGGAATCGGTCCAGCGGTTCCGCGCCGAAGCTGAGACCGCGGCGCGGTTGCAGCATCCGAGCATCGTGGCCATCCACGAAATCGGCGAACACGAAGGGCAGCACTACTTTTCGATGGACTGCATCGAAGGCGCGTCGCTGGACAAGGCCGGCCCGCTGGAGGCGGATCGGGCCGCGCGTTACCTGCAAGTCATCGCGGAAGCCGTCCACTACGCCCACGAGCGCGGCGTGCTCCACCGCGATCTCAAGCCATCGAACGTGCTCATCGACGCCTTCGATCAGCCGCGCATCACCGACTTCGGACTGGCCAAGCAGTTGCAGACCGATTCCGAATTAACCGTCACCGGCCAGACGTTGGGCTCGCCTCAATTCATGCCGCCGGAACAAGTGCGCGCCGGGCGGGGCGAGATTGGACCACGCAGCGACCTGTATTCGCTGGGCGCCATGCTGTATCACTGCCTCACGGGGCGTCCGCCGTTCGCCGCCGCCACGGTTGGGGAAACACTGGCCCAGGTAGTGGACCGCGATCCAGTAGCGCCGCGGGAGCTGAACCCTGCCGTCCCGCGCGATCTCGAAACGATCTGTCTAAAGTGCCTGGAGAAGGAGCCTTCCAGGCGTTACGGCACCGCGCGGGAACTGGCCGAGGAACTCCACCGTTTCCAGCACGGCGAACCGATTCGCGCCCGGCCGATTGGTCCAGGCGGCCAGTTGCGGCGGTGGTGCCAGCGCAAGCCCGCGCTGGCCGGTTTGTGCGCTGCGCTGGGGATGGCGCTGGCGCTGGGATTTTCGGGTATTCTCTGGCAATGGGGCCGGGCGGAACGGCATGCGGCGAACGAATCCGCCGAACGCGCTCGGGCGGAAGCCACGCTGGGCGAATTGGAACTGGATCGGGCGGAGGATTTGCTGCGCAACGAACAGCCCAACGCCGCCCTGGCATGGCTGGCCCACAGTGTCCGCCGCCAGCCTACCAACGCGGTCGCGGCCCAGCGCATCGTGTCGGTGTTGAGTGACCGCAGCTTTGCGCTGCCCGTCGCGCCCCCACTCTGGCACACCGGCGCCGTCGCCTGGGCCGAGTTCAGTGCGGACGGAACCCGTGTCGTCACGGCATCGCACGACGGGACAGCGCAAATCTGGGATGCCGCTTCAGGCCGGGAAATGGGACGCGCGTTGACGCACGCCGGCACGGTGCTGGTAGCGCGTTTTAGTCCGGACGGCAAACTCGTGGCGACGGGCGGCGCGGATCAACTTGTCCGGCTGTGGCTCGCCAAAGACGGCTCACCGGTTGGCGAGTCGTTGGTCCATACGGGCGCCGTCACGTTTCTGGAGTTTAGCGCGGATGGCCGGCGACTCCTGACGGTGGCGAAGGATCGGCGCGTCCGCATCTGGGAAATGCCGGAAGGTCGCCTGCTGATCCAAACCGCCGCGCATCGCGCCACGGTGACGGCCGGCCATCTCAGCCCCAATGGGCGGCGGTTTCTGACGGCGACCAGGATCGGCGTTATCCGCATCTGGGACACGGCCACGGGGGCGCCCATCACGCCGGAACTGAAGGAACAGTCACTGGTGCTCTTCTCCGCGCGGTTCAGTCCGTCTGGCGATCGTGTGGTATCCGCTTGCGATAGTCCGCATCGCGCGAGAATTCGTGATGCGAAGACGGGACGGCTCCTCGGCGAAATCCGGGAGCACGGTAATTCTGTCGAGGACGCGCTGTTCAGCCCCGACGAACACTGGCTGGTAACTGTGTCCCGCGACGGCAGCGCGCGGCTGTGGGATGCGCAGACGTTCGCGGCCCGCGGCGAGCCGCTGCTGCACCGGTCGTGGGTGTTGTCCGCCGAGTTCAGCGCGGATGGCCAGCGCCTGCTCACCACTTGTCTTGATCACACCGCGCGCGTTTGGGATCTGATTCGCTGGCGCGCCCTGTTGGAGCCGATTCACCCCGGCGGCAACATTCTGCACGCCAGCTTTTCTCCCGAGGGCGCGCGTCTGGTGACTGCCGCGCAAAGCGGGGCTGCGCAAGTCTGGGACGTCCGGCTTGGCCGTGCCGCAGCGAGCGTGCTTCCGCTCGGAGGCTCCGCCACACGCGCGCGCTTCAGCCACGACGGACGCAGACTAGCGACCGGCGCGGGCAGCGCGGCCAGAGTGTGGAACGCTCTCACTGCGGAGCCGGAGACCCCGCTGTTGCGGCACCAAAACGGCATCCTTGACGTCGTCTTCAGCCCGGATGATCAACGGCTGGTCAGCACGTCGTACGACAACACTGCCGCGGTGTGGGAGGCGCAGACCGGCCGCCGACTGGCGCGTTGGACCAACCAGATAGACCGCGTGATCAGCTCTCAGTTTTCTGCTGATGGACGGCGTATCCTGACGGCCTCGTTCGACCGGACGGCCTGGGTGTGGGACGCTGCCACGGCTGAACCCATTGTCGGGCCGCTCGAACATCCAGGGCGGCTCTGGTACGCCGAGTTCAGCCCCGACGGAAACCGAATCGTGGCCAGTGTCGGAAGAGCAGGCGAGAGCGGACACGCCGTCGTCTGGGACACGCGGACGGGGCGACGCCTTCACCAATGGCCGCATCAGGACGAGGTGATTCGCGCGGTCTTCAGCCCGGACGGTGAAACCGTCGTCTCGGCTTCCCAGGATCACACAGCGTGCATCTGGGACGCGCGTTCCGGGCGGCTGCGGCACACGCTCGCGCATGACGCCATGGTCACACGGGCGCAATTCAGTCCTGATGGCGTCCTGATCGCCACGAGTTGCCGGGATCAAACGGTGCGATTGTGGGGCGCCTGGTCCGGAGTGCCTCAGAGTTCGCCGCTGGTTCACGGAGGCGAGGTCGTGACGCTGCGCTTCAGCAGGGACGGACGGCGACTGGCCACCGCGTCGCTCGATCACACTGCGCGCGTGTGGGACACCGCCACGGGCAAACTCCTGGCCGGTCCGTTCCGGCATTCCGATCAAGTCCGTGATGTTGACTTCAGTCCGGACGAACGCTGGCTCGCGACGGCCAGTTACGACACGACCGCGCGTTTGTGGGAACTGCCGTCGTTTTTGGCGGCTGCTCCACTATGGCTGGCCGCACTCGCGGAAACCGCGGGCGGATTGACTTTGGATGAACGCAATAATTATCAACCCGCGCCCGCCGGCCGGTTCGCCGAAGCGGAACGGGCCGTGGAAGGCGGGATCCCCTCCGATGCGCTCGCGGATTGGGCGCGCTGGTTCCTGGCCGATCGTTCGACGCGCGCCATTTCCCCATCGTCGCCAGTGCGCGTGCCGGAGTTCGCGCAACGGCGCTTGCGCGAGAACACGGTTTCGTCGCTGACCGAAGCGCAGGAGTTTGAGCCGACAAACGCCCTGGCCCTGGCCCGACTGGCCCGCTGGTGGCTGAAGCCCGGCTCGGCCTCCTCGACCAATGGCGTCGCCGAAGCCGCGCGTTTACTGGATTGGGCCTTGCGTCATGCGCAAGACCAGTTCGAGTCCTGGTGGGGCCGCGCGGAGTTGCTCGAACGTAACGGCGATACGAACGGGGCCGCCGCAGCCATGGAACGCGCCCGCGCGCTCGAGCCGCGCTCCGTCGATTTCTGGATGAGCGACGGCGCGCTTCTGGAGCGGCTGAACCGGCTGGAGGAGGCATCCCGGTCCTACTCGAAAGCCCTGGCCAATTCCGGGCCGCTGAGAGAACCGCCTTCGCCCGCGCAGACTCAGGTGTTGCTCCGCCGCGGCGCCGCGCTCCGGGCCTCCGGCCAGTTGGCGGCAGCGGCGCGGGACTTTTTGCTCGCCAGAAACATTCCGGTCCGCGCACCGGAAATCCTGGCCCACTGCGTGGATCTCTCGCTCTGGTACAACGCCCCGCTGCACAAGGACTGGCACACGCCTCCGACCATGCCAGGCTGGAACCTCAGCCTGCTGCCGCCCGGCCAGCACACGTTCGGCGGGACTGACTTTGATGTTCGCGGAATCATCCAGCTCTCCGGTCAAAAAATCTTGGCGAACTTTCCGGACTACCCTCGCGAGATTCTTGGCGTCACCGTGGGACGGCGCTGCCGCGCGTTACATTTCCTCCACGCTTCTATCTGGGCCTACGCGCTGCCCTCCGGAACGCGCATCGGCGCTTACGTCATTCGATACGCCGACGGGCGGCGGGAGGAAATTCCCATCGTCCACGGCGAGGACATGCTTGAATGGCAAGTCCTCAACGATCCCGTCCGCGAACTGAAACGCGCGCCGGTGGTATGGACGGGGAAGATGCCGCATGGCCCCCGGGTGCGGCTGTTCAAACGCACCTGGGAGAACCCGCGAGCGGACGAAACAATTGCCAGCTTCGATTTCCTCTCAGCCATGACGGACGCCGGCCCCTTTCTGATCGCGGTTTCGATTGAACCCTGACGGCGCGGACATGAAGGGGGGCGGTGACGAAGCTGGGCCGATGTTTCCGTCGCACTCGTATTCGCGGGCGTAGCTACCCGCCAGTTGGAAGGCGGATTCAGTCCACCTGAAATTTTCGCCGCGCGTTTCTTCTGTACCTCTCGGACGGGCGCAACGCATATCAGAACTATGCAAACACTCTTGATTATTGTTTGGATCACCAGCGCGGTTTTCGGCCTGGCTTCGTGGCTGCTGTGCAGTTTCCTGATTGCGGGAACTCCCCGCCAGCCTTGGTTTCCGGTCACATTCATGGGGAAGTACGGGTGTTACCGCAGGGTCCAGAAGGCGGTCGCGGAAGGTGGAGCTAAACCTCGCTTCTTCAGGCTTTTCGAAATTCTGTTTGCCGCTTCGCTCGCGTCACTGGCCGCCGCGCTCTTCCTGAGCGTCCTCACGCTGCTGGCAAACCACTAATGCCCATCGCACGGCAAAGAACGGGTCTTGGCACCTCCGCTTGCCGCAAACTCTGAAATTCTCGCGCCGCGTTTCTTCTGTACCCCATAACGCGTGGCGCGCGCCTGGAATCGGCGAGAATAAGAAAGAGAGTCGTTTATGAAACCCTTCAACGGTAGTGAAATCATTTGTCGCTTCATCCTGACAGCTTGGCTGGCAGTCACGGCGCAGGCCGCGCCATTGGGCACGGCGTTTACGTATCAAGGGCGGCTCACCCAAGGCGGCAACCCCGCCCATGGCAGCTACGATTTGCGTTTTGCGTTGTTCGACGCGGCCAGTGCTGGCAATCAAGTCGGCGCCGCGATCACAAACCAAAACGTCGCCGTCAGCAACGGGTTGTTCACGGTGCTGCTGGATTTCGGCAGCGGCGTGTTCACCAATGAGGCACGGTGGCTGGAGATTGGCGTGAGCACCGGCCCAGCGGAGGCATTCAACACGCTGACACCACGCCAGGGAACCACGCCCGCCCCCTATGCTTTATTTGCCGCCCAGGCGGGAAACACGATACCCGGCCCGCAAGGAGAAACCGGACCGCAAGGCCCGGCGGGGCCACAAGGTCTGATGGGTGATCAAGGCGATCCCGGTGTCGCAGGTCCGCCGGGTCCCACTGGTCAACAAGGTTCGACTGGACCAATCGGTCCGCCGGGTGCGCAAGGAAATGTCGGCCCGCAAGGCCCGGCGGGGCCACAAGGTCCGAAGGGTGATCAGGGCGATCCTGGTGTCGCTGGTCCGCCGGGTCCCACTGGTCCACAAGGTTCGACTGGACCAATCGGTCCACCGGGTGCGCAAGGAAATGTCGGCCTGCAAGGTCCGGCGGGGCCACAAGGTCCGAAGGGTGATCAGGGCGATCCCGGTGTCGCTGGTCCGCCGGGTCCCACTGGTCCACAAGGTTCGACTGGACCAATCGGTCCGCCGGGCGCGCAAGGAAATGTCGGCCCTCAAGGCCCGGCAGGGTCACAAGGCCCGAAGGGTGATCAGGGCGATCCCGGTGCTCTTGGTCCGCCTGGACCCACTGGTCCACAAGGTGCGACCGGACCAATCGGACCACAGGGTCCGCAAGGAGCGGTCGGCCCACAAGGCCTCGCTTCAACGGCAACTTCGCCACCCTTGGCGTCTTTGGCGGTGCTATTGCGGGTGGTGGCGAGGCCACTGAGCTGAATCGCGTGACGGACACGTTCGGTGCGATCGGCGGCGGCCGGGGCAATCAGGTCGGAGACGATGCCGGGACGACGGATGACAAACCGCACGCCACTGTGGCGGGCGGATTTAAGAACAGAAGCACCGGCCTGTCGGCAACCATCGGGGGCGGCTACGAGAACGTTGCCGGCGGGGATTACAGCACGATTGCGGGCGGACGAAATAATTCCGCGCTTGGCGCCTACAGCTTCTCGGCGGGCCGGCAGGCGCGCGCAGACTTCGATGGCGCGTTTGTTTGGGCGGACTCGACTGATGCGCCCTTCGGCGCGACGACGGGCGATCAGTTCAATGTCCGCGCGCGGCGCGGCGCTCGTTTCGAGACCAGCGGCACCGGCATGACTGTGGACGGGCAACCGGTGTTGACCGGCCTCATCGGCACCCCACAACTGGCCAACTTCAGCGTGACCAGCGCCAAACTGGCCGACGGAAGCGCGTTAACGGAAATCCTCGACGACGATGGGCCGAATAGTGGATTGAACGCAGATTTGCTGGATGGCTTGGATTCTGGCGCGTTTTGGAAGACAGCAGGCAACAGCGGCGCGACTCCAGGAACTCACTTCCTTGGCACCACGGACAATCAGGCACTGGAGTTGAAGGTGAACAACGCGCGCGCGCTGCGGCTGGAACCGACTCCCGGCACGCCAAACGTCATTGCGGGAAATGCCGCCAACTTCGTTGTGCCGGGAATACTGGGAGCTACCGTCGCGGGCGGCGGCACTGCCATCAATAGCAACCAGGTCGCGGCGCACTTTGGCGCGATTGGCGGCGGCTTGGGAAATACGATTGAAGGCGGAGCCGTCGAAGCGACCATCGGTGGCGGCGAAGGACACATCGTCCAAACCAACGCCAACCACTCGACCATTGGCGGCGGCATTCAGAACGTCATCCAGACCAATGCCTCGGTCTCGACCATCGGTGGTGGTTCAGCCAACAAGATCAGCGCCCACGCTGCATTTTCGACGATTGGCGGCGGCGTGGGCAACGTCATTCTTACCAACGCCGATGGCTCGACCATCAGCGGCGGCCAGCAGAACACCGTTCAAACCAACGCTCAATACGCCACGATCCCTGGTGGGCGACTGGCGCTGGCCTCCCACTATGGGCAGATGGCTTATGCCAGCGGTCGTTTCTTCAACAATGGCGACGCGCAAACCTCCATTCATGTCTTGCACAACCTAGCTAACCGGAGGCGCAGCCCAAACGGAAATCTTCCTCGATGGTGGCAGCGAGCGCATGACGATACCCGAGGGAGCCGCCTGGACTTTCGACGCGTTGATTGTGGGCCGCACGCAGGCTGGGGCCACGGCAGGTTACAACATCCGGGGCGTCATCGAAAATGTCGGCGGCGCCACGGCGCTCGTCGGTGGGTTGAACGTGGCGTTTGCCAACGAGGATGTCGCCGCCTGGGACGCCACCGTGGCGGCGGACAACGCCAACGACGCGCTGGTGATTCGAGTGACGGGCGCTGCTGCCACCACCATCCGCTGGGTGGCCACGGTGCGCACGGCGGAAGTGATCTTCCCGTAACGCCAAACTTCTCTGCAACGAATCCAACTGCGGGCATCTCACTTTAGTGACTCCATGAGAACCATAATTCAATCCTTCAAAACCGTTGGGCTGGCCGGACTGCTCCTGCTCCCTGCGCGCCTCGACGCGCAATTCGCCCTCGACTGGTTCACGATCGACGGCGGCGGAGGCACGAGTGCCGGCGGAGCATACTCGATCAGCGGCACGATCGGGCAGCCCGATGCCGGCTCGATGAGTGGCGGATCCTTCGCGCTCGTGGGCGGCTTCTGGGGAGTGATCAGCGCGATTCAAACACCTGGCGCGCCATTGCTGAACATCGAGCATCCTGGCGGCGGCAACGTGCGGGTCTTTTGGCTGTCGCCCGCCAGCGGCTTCGTGTTGGATGAAACGCCGGTCCTGGCCGGCCCGCCACCGCCAATTGCCTGGAGCCAGGTCTCCTTCCCTTACCAAACCAACTCCACGCAGATCTCAATCACCGTTCCTGCGACGGCAGGAAACAAGTTCTATCGGCTACGTAAGCCCTGAGCTTTGAGATTCTGGCATCGGGCTTCTTCGGTCCTTTTCTGGCCGCGATCCGGGCGGTGAGCCGCGCCGCGCCGCCGTTGTCTCACTGTCCGCTGTCTAAGGCAGTCGCGGCGTGGCCACACGGTAAAATCGGTTGGTCGTGGCGGCGGGATCGACCCACCCGGCCGCATGATTGGTCACGCGGGCCGGCAGGTCAGCCAGCCTGGTCCAACGGCCGGCGGGCAAATCATCCGAGTATTGCAGCGTGTAAGTGCGGTTGGAAATGGCGCCGAACCTCAACGTCGCGCCGCCCGTCACGCCGAGGATATCGATCTTCAGATAACTCTGCGGGTCGGCCGGGTCGGTGCCGGCGAGATACTCTTCGCCGTTGGTCAATCCATCGCCATCGCCGTCGAGCAGCGGGTCGTTGAGGTTGAAAGCGGTTTCCCAATCGTCGGGCAGGCCGTCGGCGTCGGCATCTGTCACCGTGATCAGGCTGGCCGGAGAGCTGAACGTGCCGGTGGGGGCCGCCGCATTGCGCACGACCACGCGGATGGTTTGCGTGGCGACCGTGGACGGCGCGGCTACCACGAGGAACTCGGTGCGTTGATTGGATAGGTTGCTCTCGATCACGACCGAACCCCGTCGCCATTCGTAGCTGAGGGGAAGCGTGGCGTTGTTGGTCACCACCACGCTGAAGGTGGCCAGCGCGCCTACCGGGACGGCCTGGCTGACGAGACCCTGCACGATCACAGGATTGAAATACACGCTGAGGAGAGCCTCACCGGTGGCCGTAACGCCCGCCGCGTTGCTCACCACCACGGAGTAGCCACCTTCGTTGGTGGGCTGGACGTTACTCAACGCGAGGGTGGAACTGGTGCGGCCGGCCAGTGGCGTGCCGTTGAAGAACCATTGGTAGGAGAGCGGCGCCTGGCCGGTGGCGGTGACGGCGAACTGCGCGGTTGTCCCGGCCCGAACGCCGGTGTTGGTCGGCCCGTAAACGATCAGCGGCTGGGCCGTGTAGCGGAGGAACTCGAATGTGCCGGCGGCGAAGCCGTCCGCCACCGTGCTGCAGTTGCCCGGCGCACCGTTGCACTGCGACACGGGGAATGCGCCGGCGGTGCCGAAGCGCGAGGGCCCGACAAACGAGAGCAACCCCCCGCCGGTGTCGGTCGTCCAGGATCGAGCCTGCGCGAGCGCATCGCCATGAGGGTTGTCGGTGGTGAACCCATAGGCCACCAGTGTGTAGCTCCCGTTGGAGAGCACCAGCGGGCTGGCCAGCGGCTTGAACCGACTGCCGTCCACGAGCGTGCCGGGATTGGCGGTAGTAAAGTTGGTGCCTGCCAGCAGCGTGCCCGTGTTGCCGTTGCGGCGCCAAATCTGTGCCGTGAGCGTGGCATTGGACAACACTCCGTCGGAATTGCTGTCGAACATCCCCAGCGCGGTGACGACAATCTGTGTGCGCACATCGAAGTCCATGCCGAGGCTGTTGACGTAGGTCTGCGCGCCGAACGTGCCCGGGGGCACGACGTAGGCGACGAAGCGCGTCCGCACCACCGTGATGGACACGCGGGACGTGGCGCTTAGCCCGTAAATGTCAATGGCCCGGGCGGACAGCGTGTGCGCGCCGGCCCGCACGTTCGTCCAAAGGAAGGCGTAGGGACTGGCCGTGGTCTCGCCGAGCTTCACGTCGTTGTCGTAAAATTCCACTTTCGAAATGCCACCGTCGGGGTCGCTCGCCGCAGCCTGCAGGAGAATGTTTGTTGGGAAAACGTACGTGCCGGCGGGTGCTGGCGAGGTCAGCGTTACCAGCGGCGGGCCGTTGGTGAGACGGACACTGATGGGTGCAGCGTCGGAGGAGCCGTAGCGGTCGTCGATGGCCCGGGCGGTGAGCAGGTGGAGTCCCAGCGTGGCGTTGCTCCAACCTGCGCGCCAGGGGAAACTCGTTGCAGCGCCGATCCGGGTCCCGTCCGCAAAAAAGTCCACCTGGCGGATGGCGCCGTCCGCGTCACTGGCGGCGGCCTCGATCAGGATCGTCGTGGAGGCGTTAAAGACGGCATTGTCGGTCGGACTAATGAGGCTGATCGTGGGCGGCAGGGTGGGTTGGTTCGAGGATCCGGGTGACAGTCCGGAGGCAAACCAGTTCGTCGGGTCGTCGCCATAGGCGGTGTTGAGTCCTCGCTGGAGCGATTGGCCGGTGCCGTCGGCTTCGGCTGGCCACGGCACGTTGTCCGCGTAACGCACCTTGTCCACCAGGATCGACGGCACGTAACCGAAGTCCGGCCCTGGCTGGCTCACCGGTGCGTCGGGTTTGACCAGTTCGACGCTGTCGCTGCTGTTGTCGAGCTTGCCATCCCAGGGACCGAACAGACGAATGGTGGGCGGTATGGCGTAAGTGGCTTGGAACTGGGAAAGGGCCGCGGCATTGGTCACTGGATCGAAGCCCACGACCAGCACCGTCTCCTGCGGTTGCAGCGTGGTCTGAGGCGGGAAGGTGAAGTCCACCGCGTCGCGCAGACGCCAACGGTTGCCCGGCGCACCGGGATCAAATAAATCCACGGCGCCACCCGTGATATTTTTCAGTTCGAGATATTCCATCAAGTCGTTGTCGCCGCCGTCGGAGTGGTCTTGCGGGCGGTATTGGATTTCGCTGACGACCACCGGGCCGACCTTGGGGCCAGCGTTTGGAAGGCCGGTGCCCGTGCGGAACTGCGCGACGTCCACCGGATTGTCCGCGCCAAAGGTGCGCGCGGCGAGGGCTTCGAACCGCGCGCCCTGGCTGGTCTCAAAACGGCCGTGCGAGACACCGCTTTCCGCCGGGTCGAATTCCACGCCAGCGCGAAAGCCGGTGAGCTGGCCACCCGTGCCGACGGCCGCGAGGTACACGCCCTCGCCGCGCGCGGAGTCGAGCGCAAAGCTCGCCGGCGCGCCGGGCACGGGGTTGAACTGATTCTCATACACGACGAGGTAGCCGTTGGCCGGCACCAGCGTTGAAGCAGGGAACTGGAATTTGCGCGCGCTGGTTTTGCTGTCGCTGAGCCACCAGCCGCTGATGTCAGCGTCAGCTCCGGTGGGGTTGAACAATTCCACGGCGTCCTCGAACGGTGGGTCGCTGTGCGTGAGGACTTCGTTGATGACCACGTTCTCCAGCGTGAGGTAATTGGGTTCGTCGGGCGAAGCCGTCGTGGGAAAGAATACGAAGTTGCTGGAACCGTCAGGCAGGCGGCCCTCGGAAACGCCGCTGGTCTGGGTGCCGAAGACGACCATGTCGATCAGATTGAGGTCGGCGTCGTAGAGATCGATACGGTCGCCGCTACTGCTGAGCCGGAAGTCCACGTGCCGCGCGCTTTGGCCGGGATCGGAATCGGCCAGGAACTGGCGGTGACGACCTGCCGCGATGAACGAGAGCGGCGGGATCCTCGTGTTGGTGGGATCGGTGGGGTTATCGGTAAGGTAAAGGCCACCGAGGACCACAGGCAGCGCGGCGGCGTTGTAGATCTCGAACCAATCCGGGCCACCGGCGTCACTGGCCATCCACTCATTGATCCTCAAATCCCCCGGTGGGGCGGTCGGAGATGCTGCGTTTCCGTCGCCGGGCGTCGGTGTGTTCAACACCCATGAACCCGTGCCGTCGGGCGCGCGGCCGATCGGCAAATCGGGCGCTTGCAAACCGAAGGTGACCGCGTCACTCACCTGGTACCCATTGGGCGTGCCGACAAAGAGCGCCAATGTCTGGCCGTCATTATCCAGGGCGAAGCCGGTGTGCAATCCGGGCGCGTTAGTCTGGTCGTCACACCAGATGACGAGCGACTCGGACGGACCAAGGGTCACGCCCGGCGGGAAAGTGAATTTACCCGGGCGCTCGATGTCGTCGCTCAGGCTCATGCCGTTGAGGCTTTGGGGCATGTCCGAGTTGTTGAATAACTCCAGGTAGTCCGGTCGTGTGGCGGCGTAGGGCACGGCCCCGCGGTTGTCGGCCAGCACTTCATTGAGCACGATGGCTCCGGGCGGGGGCGGCACGGCGGCGTTCAACTCCAGCCCGAAGACGACGTCGGCGCTGCCGGAGGAGATGCGGTGGACTTCGGCGGCCAGCAGATTCCCGCCCTGCACGAGGCTGGTGGTCGGGATGATGAACGGCCCTTCATAAACGGCGTTGCCCACGTTGCGCGCAGCCAGGGTCGCGGCGGAAATCGGACCAGCGGGCATGCCGGTGCGGAGCACTTCGACACCGTTGAGATAAATGACCACGCCGTCGTCCACAACATGGCGCAGACGAAGCGAGGCGGATGAAAGGTCGCCCGTGAAGTTGAAGTTCTTGCGGAAGTGGAACGCGACACGGGCTCCGCGAGTGAAGGGCGTGCGAATCGGCTCGGGCAAGGGCGGGACGTCATCGCCCAGCAGCGCAGGCCCGACCGCCCAGGAGCTGTCGTCGAAACCCGGTGTCGCCCAATTGGCGGGAGGCGCGGGGCCAGTGGCCAGGTAACGCCACTCTGTAGTCGCATCAATGGCGATCAAGGGCACCAACGCCGGGTCGGCCCCGAAGACGAAAGCCGTCTCGCGCGATTCAACGGACGGATGACCGTTGGTGTCGGTATGGCGACAGCGCCAAAAATAAGTTTCTCCGAAGGTCAGGGCGTCGAATGGAATCGGCAACGTGGTCAGGTTGCTGGTGCTGGTCGTCTTAAAGACCGGCGCGGCGTAAGTTCCGTTGACGCGGCGGATGGTCCAGGTGGTGGACGCATGACGCGGGGCGGGCGACTGGCTGTGGCGATAGGGCGAGGACTGCAACACGGCATCCGGCAGCACCGCAGCGGCATGGGCAGGCGCCAGGTTCGTGGGCTGAAGGGGCGCGCGGAACGTGCCCAGGCCCAGTTGAGAATTGATGAAAGCGAACCGGGCCTGGGCGAAAGTGTTGAAACTTCCAAAGCCCAGCGCCGTGAGGTTGGTCGGGTGCAGCAGCGTGTTGTTCAGGAGAAAAAGTTTGCGCTTGTAATCCTCGCGAAAGGCTTTGAAGAACGAGTCGTTGACCCAGTTGGCGTCCACCCAGCCGGCGCTGAACGTGGTGAAGATCAATGGCGCTCCGAACTCGCTCAAATAGAGGCTGGAGGCGGTCTGGTTGGGGAATCCTCCCGTGTCCAATTCGCCGTCGAAGTCCCATTGGAGCGTGGCCCACTTGCCATTGGCCCGGCGCCAGAGAAAATGATTGTGATTGAAATTGTCCCAGCCGCCCGACCAGACGCGGATGGCGGTGCTGGTGAGCACTGCGTCCACATCGAACTTGTCCGCAAGAAACGCCCGCAAGGCCGGGAGGTTTGGATTGACGGCCGTGGGTGAGTCCCCGCGCGCGGTCCACATCCCGCGTAACACCTCCATGAACTGCTGATGGCCCTTCCAGCCGTGCATCTGCAAACCGTAAGTCTGTTCGTAACGTTGCAACTCGGTCCACCACGGCGGCCGGGCGGGCAGGATACGATAGCCGCCGTAGCCGAAAGGCCCCCACGGATCCTGGAACAGAAAGTTGCCTTGGGACTTGTAGAACTCGCCGGCGCCTTCCGCCACCGTGCCCGGATTGGCCAGCGCCTGTTCGGCGGCGAAACGCTCCATC
>Ga0187893_10002361_pt1 | contig 41741 bp, 40 predicted proteins | sample MA1701074metaG_FD_139574 | JGI IMG/M metagenome (GOLD analysis project Ga0187893, IMG submission 139574) | White microbial mat communities from a basaltic lava cave in the Kipuka Kanohina Cave System on the Island of Hawaii, USA - MA170107-4 metaG ...
CGCAGCCCCTCCACGTAGGGATACTCGATTCCCGTCCCGCCCGCGTAGGGCATCTGACCCGGGGAGTAGTACGTCTCAAACGCAACGTACTTCGCTTTGGGTGTCGGCTCCGCCTGGCTGATCAGCGCGCTCAGCGGGTAGCCAATCCACGGCACTACCATGGACCAGCCTTCCACGCAGCGCAGCCGGTAAATCCTTTCTTCCAGCGGCGCCAGCTTCAGGATTTCCGCCATGTCCAGCTTCAGCTTCTTTTTTACTTCGCCTTCGACAGAAACCGCCCACGGCGACGTGCGGAAGTTCTTCGAATTGATGGCCGGCTCATGCTTCTGCGAGCCGAATTCGTAAAAATTGTTGTAGGTGGTCGCGTCCTTGTAGGGCGTCTGCGCTTCGTTGGTGCTGAAGGCGCTCTTGACCACGCCTTCCAGCTTGGTGCCCGCGTGCGCGTCCTGCAGCTGAATCCACCGCCAAATTCTTTGCGCCGCTAACCCAGCGCCCAGCACGCCCATTCCAGTCACAATTTGCCGCCGGGTGACGAACGACTCCTTCGGCGTCACGTCGGAGTACTTCAAATCTTCCTTTTTTTTGATCAGCATCTTGCCTGCCCGCGCCGCGGCCTCTCCATTTCTACGTGGATGTGCCCCGGCCTTACCTTAGATGCATCCGGCGACCCTCGGACGCAGCTCTTTCCTTTTCTCCTAGTCTACTCCTGTTTCACCCACTTACGGACATTTCTCAATTTTTCGATGTGACGCGATGGCTCGGCGCAAACGCGTGCTCGGCATGGCCGCCAAAGCTTTTCAGGGGATAAGGGTCAGAAGAGGGTCAGTTCGCAGTGCCCCGCGCGCGGTGGCCGTTTCGCCACTCGCCCGGCGTGGTTCCTTCCCACGCATGGAAGGCGCGAAAGAATGAGTTGGCATCCTCGTAGCCCAGCAGGTAGGCGGTCTCGTTCAGCTCCATCGAAGAGTGCAGCAAATAGTGTCGCGCCAGTTCGCGCCGCGCGCTTTCCAGAAGACCCTGGAATGTGACTCCTTGCGCCGTCAGCCGCCGTTGCAGCGTGCGCGTGCTCACGCGCAGCTCCCGCGCTACGTGCTGCAACTCCGGACGCTGCCCCGCGAGCTGCTGCTTGAGGATGCTCTTGACCTGCTCGCTTAGCGTGTTTTCCGCAAGCTGCCGTGCCAGTTCGGCTTCCAGTTGCGGTGCGACCATCCCAAGCAACTCGGAGTTGTGCGTCACAAACGGCCGGTCCATGTCCGCCTTGTGGAACACCAGCGCGTTTTGCGCGGCCTTGAACTTCACCGCGCATCGAAAGTGCTTCTCGTATACTTCGCGGTTTGCTGCCGCGCGCTGGAACTCAACGCGTTTCGGACTCAGCGGACGCCCCGTCCCCCGCCGCCCCACGTTCACCACCCACGCGAAGCAGACGTCCACCAGTAACGGCGGTTCCGGTTCGTCGGCCAGCAGCCAGTCGAAGTGCACCGTGCACTCGCTGCCGCGCTGCTGCATCCGGATTTTCTCCGGGCAGATAAGCTGCTTGTACCGCGCCAGCCGCTCCAGCGCATCGCGAAACGACCGTGCATACAGCGCAGCGATGGCGATGGGATCGTACCGCTCCACCCGGTCTTCCGTTCCTATTCTGAGCCCGATCTCGGGGTCACGGCTCAAATCGGCGATCGCCTGATAGAACGCGAACAGCTCTTGCGTAGTCACCAGAATTTTTTCCGCGCGCAGGAGTCCCGCCGGCAGGCGTGCTTGCCGCAGCACGGCGTCCGGCGACACACGCAGTTCCTGAAGCCGCCGCACAATCATGCTCGAAATCCGAAACTGGCTGCCCATTCTCTCTGCCTATTACAACAGAACGCTGACTATGGAATCAGTTCAATTGTCGCTTTCAGATCGCCGGGTGTATCGAGCGCTCCTGCATTACCATCGACCTCCCCAAGCTTAATCAGCCCGTCTGAGTAGCCAAAGTCCTTGTAGAAGATCGCCAGGTTACCCCACGGCGCGTAGTAGGTGATGTCCCCAACATCGGGATCGCAGCCTGGGGGCGCGCCCTTGCTAGCCAATTTCCTTGGCAGGTAACTGATTTTCTCCGTCGAAGCGTAATCCTTCAGCGTGAGCGTGAGCGGGAGCAGGGAAACAAAGTCCCTGGACGTTGCGTTGTCAGCGAGCGTGGCAGTCAGCGTCTGGTTTTCGAGTTTGATGCGAATCTTCATAGCACTTGCCTTCTTCCCGGACGTGGATGCTGCGGATGCGGAGTCACCAGCGACTTGCGCGGCGGCCAGGCCGAGCGGGATGGCTCCGGCCAGCACCGCGATCAGAAGCAAAACAGAAAGCAACCTCCGCTTCATCACGGCAGTCATTTGATTCGAGATCCTCTGGTTCCTACTTTAGCGAGGCCATGTCAATCACGAAGCGGTACTTCACGTCGCTGCGCGCCAGCCGTTGGTAGGCGTCGTTGATTTGCTGCATGCGGATCAGCTCGATGTCCGACGTGATGCCGCGCTCGGCGCAGAAGTCCAGCATCTCTTGCGTCTCGCGGATGCCGCCGATAGCCGACCCTGCCAGCCGTCGCCGCTTGAAAATCAGACTGAAGATGCCCAGCGGCGCGGGCCTTTCCGGCGCGCCCACCAGCGTCATCGTGCCATCGCGCTTCAGCAATTCGAGGTAGGCGTTCATGTTGTGCTCGGCCGACACGGTATCGAGGATGAAGTCGAAACTCCCCGCGTGCTTCTGCATCTCCGCTTCGTTCTTTGAAATCACCACTTCGTGAGCGCCCAGCCGCTTGGCGTCGGCCACCTTGCCTGCGGATGTGGTGAACAGCACCACGTGCGCGCCGAACGCGTTGGCAAACTTCACGCCCATGTGACCCAGCCCGCCCAAGCCCACAATGCCGACCTTCTGCCCCGTGCCCACGTTCCAGTGACGCAGCGGCGAGTAGGTGGTGATGCCGGCGCACAACAGCGGCGCCGTTCCTGCCAAGTCTGCCTTCGGCGATATCCGCAGCACGAAAGCCTCATCCACCACGATGCTCTCCGAGTAGCCGCCCAGCGTCACTCCGCCCAAATGCTTGTCCGGCAGGTTGTAGGTGAACGTCGGCATGTTTTCGCAGTACTGCTCCAGCCCGTCGCGGCATTGCGTGCACGCGCGGCAGGAATCGACCATGCACCCCACCGCCGCCAGGTCGCCTTCCTTGAATTTCTTCACGTCGCGCCCGGCCTTCACCACGCGCCCGACAATTTCGTGCCCCGGCACGCACGGATACACCGTGGGCATCACCTCTTTCCACTCGTTGCGTACCTGATGCAGGTCCGAGTGACACACTCCGCAATACAGAATCTCGATCTGCACGTCCTGCGGCCCTGGTTCGCGCCGCTGGATGGAAATCGGCGCCATGCCCGACGTCGCGTTCGCCGCCGCAAAGGCGCGCGCCGCATAGCTCTTCACCGCGCTCTTCACCGCCGCCTGCTTTGTCGCCTCACTCATTTTCGTGCCTCCTGAACTCAGTTCCTCTTGCGCCTTTGGCCTGGGCGAGGTCCGCTCCCCACAATTAGAACCCAGCCTGATGCCCCCTGGACAACAAGTTTCGATGCCCAGACTAACCAGCTTGACTCAGCCGGTCACTAGCAACACACGCCAACCTACTGGCAAAACGCGCCACGGCCCCTTCAACACATCGTACCTGGCGAAGCGCTACAGCCAGATCGGACAGACGGCCCAACGGCTGGATGCGCTCTGTGAATCCGTTTCTCAGGGAGATGGGGCACAAAATGGGGCACAGTCCAACAGCACAGCCACGCCGATTTGGGCTAATTGATTTGAATGGCTCCTCAGGCTAGATTCGAACTTGAGTCGGGTTGCGGGCGTGAGCGAAGCGGGAGCCCGCAGGCGAAACCCTGAGCGAGCGCAGCAAGTCGAAGGGTGTAAAACGCAAGAATGGCTCCCCGGGCTAGATTCGAACTAGCAACCCTTCGGTTAACAGCCGATGAGGTCAAAAACCCTAAGTCCGCCACCTGGTGTCGCTTGCAAGAAATGCGGAGCCATTCTTCCCTCTTTAGTTGCACCCAATCTTGCACCCAAGCCCCCCCACACCAACCAAGCGAATTGCTGCTTGAGCGTCAATCAAAGCCTGGCCGAGCACAAGGTGTCCGGGTCTCCGTTGGGGTGGTCCGAGACATTTTACGCTACCTTCTCCAGCGGACGTCGCGTAGACACCGCTCTCTCTTCCCGCGCTGTTTTCAGCATCCACAGGTCGCGGTAGCCTTGCATTTTGCGAAAGCTCCTCTCGGTACCCGCCGTGTTTCTGCCTTCTACACCCTAAAGCCATGGATTTTCTTGAAATCCCATTCGCGGCGTGCGGACTCCTAAACCAAAATCTAGGGTGAACACCAAATCTGAAATCTGCCCCCAATTGTCGAAACTGCACCCCAAGCAGATTGGAGTAAGTAAATGACTTGAATCATCTGCGGTGCTGGATCTGTCTTACGCTGTTCAGCTTCGAACGCGGCCTTCGAAAAAGTCTGTCCCAGCAGCAACCATACTTCCCTTGAGGCAGACGGATCCCGTATTACCTCCTGAACCTGGCTCCAGAGTTCAGCAGCCGTCCCCCTCCCAGCTCTGATTCGACGATCGACCACCCCTACAGGGCCACCATTCCATGGACGATTCCATCTCACTACGTTGTCCGGCGTGTGAACCGTGTACGGGTGTAGGTACTCTAAATTCTTTACCGCTTGAGCGCAGACTACGGAAAGAGCAGATGCAGACAGGTATACCGGATCTGGAAAGGCTTTGGCGTGAATAAATGCTACGCGACGACGTCTAGTATCAGCGGCAATGAAATCGGCTAACTCCACTTGCATGTCGTCGCAAATTAGGATGTCCATTCCTCCAAGGTCAGGATCAAGGTCCGTTCCCGCTCCTCGGGCGTCCACAAGTCCAAACAGACTGTCCGCAGCCCAGCCGCCACCGTGAGCTGAATTCCTACCGCCTTTCTCTGACCGAATTCGACCTAGTATCGGAAGTGGCCGCAAGACTCTCAGTAACTCGAATCGGTCAACCTGCTTGCGCCCCCACAAAGGATGGCGCGGTTCATAAAAGTTAGCGTGTGAAAAAATCGTGCCGGGCGTAGTCGGCACAACGCGAAACGCCTGCAAACGGTTAACGTACCCAACCAGGTTGTCCACGACGCGTCCGCTACTCGGATCCTTTCGCACATATTCCTTTTCTAAGCTACTCGATTGGAGCAAGTACCCCTGCTCATCTGGCACGAAAGAAATAGCCACATCGTGCGCCTTCGAATTCGCTACGCAAACAAACGACCCGCGAAGATGGGCCTCCCTTCGCACATCGCAGCATCGGTCATCAAGTTGTAACGTTTCTCCACTTAGCTTTCCATCTGGGGTCCGTCGTTCAAACGAATCTATGACTTCATCGATGTCGAACAGTATGTTTCGCGGGCTGGGATCAGGCGGCGCTGGCACTTGCTGCGCAAAGCGCCCGAACAGCTGTAGGCCATCCCAGTCAGCCCTATCGAGAACACCAGCGATTCTCTCTGTCCACGCGACATACCCCGCAAAGTCCGTTGAAACGCGTGAATGATCTCTGACCCTACTCCTTGAGAAGCCCACGTAAAATCTTCTTAACCCGCCGTCGACTCCCGTATAGCCGGTCGCTGTAGAACAAAAATGCGCGTGATCCACAAGCCCAGGGGCGGTGTCGGATACAGAGTACGCGTGGATCGTACGAAGCCGAATGCTGTGGCTCCCCAAGTCACTGTTTCGCAGTGAAAGTTGAGAAATGCGTGCACGCTCACCCGTAAACAACTTCTCTAGTAGAGATGCTGGGACGCGGCGCGCGTGCTCTGCAATGTATTCAGGAAACCGATCCTGACTGTCATAAAAGAAAATGTACCTGCCCACTTTCCGACAAATACTGAAACCAACCGAAAACTCGGCCAGAGCCTCTGTAAGCAGGATCAGCAGGTTTCGGTAAGTTACGTAGGTGTATATCCAAGTATCGCTGTCCGGCTTAAATGGAGGCTCCGGTCTGATATCGACATCTGCCTTTTGCCACTCCCGTTTGATTGCCTCTGCCGCCGTCTCCATCGAAAACCCTCGCCCCGGCATATAAACCAACGCTGTGAGTGGAAACCGAAACGAAAGATAGTTCTTCTTTGAGTCGATACAAAAGCGCCTTCGAAAAGCGCCTTCGAAATATTGAATTGGCGGCTGGAGATTGACGGAAAGATCGAAAAGACGCCGGTTCTCATATAGGTCCGGATTCTCCTCAAAATGTTCTTCATATTGTAGGTACCCTTCCCAATAAAGACGCTGCAAGTCCTCAGGTCTGCATAACACCTTCGCCCTAACGTGCTCAGTTTTTTCCGGGTTACGAAGTATTCGTCCAACTTGTTGGACTAATGCTCGCGCGTTCGTCAGCGGTTGATATACCGCAAGCACTGCAAACCTGGGATCGTCGATCCCTTCTATCAGCTTGTTTTGATGCACCCAAAATACCGCGTCGGTCTCGTTCGGTCTTGGGACGCGGTGCATCAATGCATCGTCTTCTTCGTCTTCGAAGCGGTCATGGATACCGATAGCCTCACGGCCAAGAGTTCTCAATTTCGTCGTAATCGCGTTGACAGCATCGTTTGTCGCACACCGCACAATCACGCGCGGGTCCTTTATGCCCTTTTTCTGGAATTGTGGAGCTTCGCGATTCCAAAATTTCACCAGTGCAGCAACGAATTCGTCCGGAGAGGAACTGAGATTCTCCTGTTGGAAATCAACGCCTCGAATGAATCGCTGATCCACTGCGGCGTGGTGAGTAAACGCGAAAACATGCCCCGGATTAACAGCGAACACCTTGTGATCGTTGCGATAGGGCGTTGCAGTGAATAGCGCCGTTGGCTTTCCAAGTTTCCGAATCGCTTCTGCCCACTCAAGTGCAGGCTCACGATGCCCCTCATCGACTAGAACGAGACCCACTGTTCGCCTAAGGCGGTTGTAAAGCTGCTTCTTTTTCTTGAACACAGCCTGGAGGGTCTGAATCGTGCAGAGCAAGATAGCTGGCCTACCTTCTGTTCGTTCGAGAACCTTGTCCAACGTGGATGGCTTAAACTTCTTGACATCTTTTTTCCAGTGCTCAGGGTGGAGTTTGAGCCGCTCAACGAAGAACTTCGAGCTGATGTCATCCTCCAATTGTTCTCGTAACGCAATCCATGGAACTACAACTAGGACGGTTGGAGCGTCAGGAAAACACCTGGAGAGAACCGTTATGACGCCACTCTTACCAGTGCCTGTCGGCATGCGAACCAAGGCAGATCCTTGAGGATTCGCCTGTTGATAACTGCGGACCATTTCTACAGCGGATTTTTGGTGCGGCCAAAGGTCGAGCTCACTCCAAGAAGCAGGTTCTTGGGCGGACGGTACCATGATTGCTTTCCACTTCCTCTTCGAGGTGAAACGTTTATCTCCCCGCGCCTCGTGCGTGGCGCGGCTTTGTTGCTACAAGCTCTGCAACAATTCTCCTCTTGACTTCGCCGAATCGCCCGCGGCTGCTCTCCTCGCACGCCGCTCCCCTGATACAGATTACGTCAACACCAGTCGCCCAAAGGTTGCTCAAGTCCCCAATTGCAATTGACCCGGCAATCCAAAGTTCCTTCCGAATCCTGTGCAACCTAATGCTCAGCCCGCGAATGTCCCCCGCATCGCAGTAATCCAGTAGTCCCCTGCCAATGGACTTATTCAAAGTATCGACCAGCAATCCATCAGCCCCGCTGTCGATCACAAGCCTCACCCCATCCTTGAAAGTGTTGAAGAACCGCTGCATCTCCGGATCGACAAACACTGCCGGTATCACCTTCTTTCGAGGATAGAAGTGCTTGACTGTCCGCACTAAAGTCTTCCCTTGGTATGAGGCCGCCTCCAATGGAAGCGCGGCAAGTCCGCACTTGATTACATCAGCCCCTGCCGTAGCGACCCCCAACGCGGATTGACACGCCGACGAGCGATCCTGCTGGTGCTCCCCTATGTTTGTGGAGACAAGAAGGCTCTTGTACCTGTTTCGGTTCAGAGCCCCGCGCACAGCCGCAATGTTCAGTGGATACGGAGTGCCCAATGCGGAGGCCGGATACTCCACGTCAGCGAAGTTAGCCCCTCCTTCGGCTGCTTCGACGGCCTCACGGGGCCCTCTCACACTCACAAGCAACCGTTGCATTCTCATTCTCCTGATATGATCGGCGAAAAAGCCAGTACGAGCGTCAGATTCCGAGCCCCTACGATATCCTTCTACAGCGATGCTTACAACATGCGTACTTAATTTCCTCGGACAATGCTCCGATAAGATGGCCTCCGCTAGCACACGTCCGCGCCAGTCGAACCCCGCTTCTGTCACGCCCGTTGCCACCCGCTCCAGCCGCTAAGACCGACACTCCGGCGTTCTCCTGTGGGCTCGGTGATTGGTTCCTCTGTCCTGGGTGAAGGAACCAAATCACCTCACAGGAGAACACAAAATGAAAAACGAACAAATCAAAGAAATCACCAGCAAGGCCATCGACCACCTAATCGCTGCGCTCAACGAAGGCAGAAGCGAAACTCTCACAAGCTACTTGACGGCGATGGCCAAGTTCCACCGCTACAGCCTGCGAAACATCATGCTGATTGCGATTCAGAAGCCCACTGCTACCCAAGTAGCGGGCTTTCACGCTTGGCACAATTTCGGACGATTCGTGAAGAAAGGGGAGAAGGGCATCCTCATCATCGCGCCGGTTGTCCGTCGCAAGGAAACCGCCGAGGCCCAAGAGCCGGAGACTTCCGAAGAAAGCTCCGTCGTCGCTTTTCGCGCCGCTTACGTGTTCGACATCACCCAAACGGACGGCCAGCCACTCCCTGAAATCGCCAGCGTGCAAGGCGACCCGAGTAACAGCCTCGCACGGCTCAAGAAGCTCGTAACAGAGCAGAGCGTCGCGCTTGAATACTCCGAGGACATCGCGCCCGCGCGTGGCACCTCGGCAGGCGGCAAGATCACCCTGCTACCGGGCCAAGCGCCTGCCGAGGAGTTCGCTACTCTCGTTCACGAGCTAGCTCACGAAATGCTACACCGCGACGAACGGCGCAACGGAACATCGAAGCGCGTCCGCGAGACCGAAGCCGAGGCCGTCTCGTTTGTCGTGTGCAACGCCATTGGGCTTGAAACCGGAACCGCTGCGCAGGACTACATCCAGCTTTACGAAGGCGACGCCAAGCTTCTCACTGATAGCCTTGACCGAATCCAGCAGACCGCGAATCGCATCCTCACCGCCATCACACCCGAGCAACCGGCCCCGCCCGCCTAGCGCGGGCCGCAATAATTACAGGGGCTTCGGGTAAGAAAAGTACGTATGGCTCTCTCTCGGGATCACGCCGGAGTCGAGCAGGTCCTTCAAGAACTGCGCGTAACCTTGCAGAAAGTGGACGAAACGCTGTTGGAAGGCATTCAGGCTGCTTCTAATTTGCGGTGTGACAGATGACTGTACATCGTGAGGCAGCCTCTCAAAAACCATCACCACACAATTGTGGTTGTACGAAGCTACCAGATTACCGAATTCCTGGATCGCCTGTTGCAGGCCCACGAGGTTTGGGTTCTGCTGTTCAACGCGCACATTGAAGTGATACCAGAACCCGTTGAACAAGCCGATCCCCGGTATCCCAAGCTTTGTGAGTTCGGTTTGATTATTCCGGCACAGCTCGCTCGTAACGATAGAGTGCAGCGTGTCATTCGTTTGGTTGTTAACGAACTCCCCGAACTGGCGGACAAACTTCCTGAACTCGCAAAATCTGCGCCGGGCTTCCCGTTCACTTCGGCACGCTTGAATCCAGGCCCTCGCTCTTGCCCTGATCGCCGGGTAGAAACCAACAGCAAAAGACAGGACGCCAAAACCTAAGAGTCCCCACAAGAGGGTGCTTTGCCGCTGCTGCAATTGAGCCACGATCAACGCGGTGAAAGAGAGTGCGGGCAGGACGAGTTTGGTCAAGACGTCAAACGTCGAGGGCTTCGATGGTTCTGGCTTTTCGTCGAAACTACCAAAGCGGCTGTCAAATCGCATCACGCTAATCTCCGAAGCGCGCCCCTGGTGGGATATTTTCAAACACCTTCTGCGCATCCTTGCGGGTAATCACCGTGTCATACAGTCCGATATCCTCGCCTTCGTGCCTGTTGATCCCGGTATAGCTCAGGCTGGCGTCCTCATAGCGTTTGAACTTGTAGACCGCGTCGTTCATCAGGGCGCTGTTGAAAACCCCCAAGCTGACAAGCAACTCGAAATCCTTCACGGTCAGACCCGTGACCTTCTTGAACAGCCCTGGTTCCAGCCGGGTAATCACATCCTTCAGCGTTCGCTCGCGGTAGTCGGTCAGGTACATGAAAATCGGGACCCGCGTGGCGAACTTAATGAGCTTCTCCTGGATCTGCTTCCGAAGGCTCTTATACTCCTTTTCCTGCTCGGTCAGTTCCTTCCTCTCCCTCTCGGATAACTCCTCGTCGTTGGCTTCCTTGCGGGCCTTCTTCACGGTCTCCGACTTGTTTATGATGGTCTCGATGTCCTGATTTAGATTGCGGAAACCCTCGATACTCATGAGGGCATCCATTGCCTTCTTGTTGTTCATCAGGCGACGCAAGGTATCGTTGTCCACATTCACCAGCAACGCGCTTTCCCAGCGCCGCGCCAACAGCGTTGCCGTCGTGCCGCTCATCGCCATGTCGAGAATGCCTGCGGCGTCAATCTGTTTCATGGAACTGCCGTCGTAGGCTAGGACAGGGAGGAAACTGATGAACTCCTCCACCTTCTTTTCCGCGTTTGTCTCGTCGACGTTCAACCGGCAACTGTAATCGGCGATCTGCCGCAACGCCCGGTCCGGAGCGAAGTCGAAGACGTAGCACTCTTCCTTCATGATCTGTTCTTCGTTTGGGGACTCGCCGTCCGGGTTCCGCAGGGTCCAAGGAGATTGAACACGGAACGCCGCCTGAAAGTATGTCTCTGGGCTGGATGAGTTGCGCAACATGAGAATGCCAGTCCACGGTTTCACTGTCACGCCTGTTGTGAGCTTCCCGCAAGAAAGGGTAATCGTCTTGGACTTCAGTGGCTCGTTCATAGCTTCCAACACGGGCGGCAAAGCATCGACGCCGATCCCGGCGGCGCTCCCTGCCGCAACGACAATCTTGTAGTCGTGGTAGAAGCGGTTCTGTTTCTTCGCCAGCAGGTTACGCATGGCGTGACAGGAAGCCACGCTGGGGAGAAACCAGAAGGTGTGCGAAAGCACATTCAGGAGCCGCGCGTCTGAGAACGGCATAGGCGGCTTCTGCGCGCCGAGTTTCAGGTTGTCAACGCTTGTCGCAAGAAAAGACCCCCGAATCAGATCCAGCCACTTCTGAACTTCGTCCTCATACTTGAATTTCGCATTGTCCCCGATTCCCTCAGCAGAGAAGAAAACGTTCAAGTCGAACTCGTTAAACTCACCCTGCATGGCGATTTCCCGGATCGCGTCCGGGAGTTGATAGGTCAGGAGCACCATCCGGGGCAACGCGGCATACGGGTTGTTGGGACGTTTCCAATCCCGCTTTGCCCGTTGCTCGTCCGAATAGGTCCAGTTATAGATTTGTTCCTCGATGAACTCGCCGGAGGCAATCGCCCGGAACGGCGTTCCAGACAGGTAGAGATAGGCATCCGTTGTGATCGGCATGATGTCTTCGTCGAAGTCCTCGATGCCTTCACCTTTGCCGAACTCGATCTCCTTCTTGTCCTCCGCCTCAAACAATTCCTTCGCGCTCTCCCGCCATGCGCCGTAGTGGTACTCGTCCAGAATCACGCAATCCCAGTTCGTCGAGTGCACCCATTCGTTCTTCGTCTTGATGCCGCCCGTGCTCGGGTTCCGGCCCAAGTAGTCTTGAAACGACCCGAAACAGACAAACGGCTTCCTCTTGTCTGCCTCCTCGTAGGACAGGCCACCGGGAGAGATGAACTGCCAACCCTTGAAATCCACGTGACACTTCAGGTCTTCTTCCCAAGCGCTTTGCACCGCCGGTTTGAACGTCAGGACCAGCACCTTCCGCCAACCCATCTTTCTCGCCAATTGATAGGCGGCAAAGGTCTTTCCAAACCGCATCTTCGCATTCCACAGGAAGTGCGGCGGTTTCTTCCGGTTGCCCTTTTCCTTGCGCCAACTAGCGAAGTATGCAGACGTTTTTTCGACCGCTTCTTTCTGCTCCGGTCGCATTTTGAAGTCGAGAGACCGGTTTTCTTCGTTCAGTTGGCCGGTTCGTACGGCGATGATGGCCGCCTTGACCTGGGCCGTCGTGCAGCGAAACCACTCGCCATCTGGGTTCTTGATGCCATTGAGCCGAAGCATTCGGTGCACGTCACGGTCGGTGAACACCGTTCCATCATTCCGCATGGCGGGTTCTTCCAAGACGATTCGGTAGGGCGGCTTGCCGGGGCGCAACGTCGGATACTGCTGGGCAACGCGAGTCCGTGCATCCACGGTCGTATAGCCGACTTTCAGCAGGCCCGCATACTGCGGGTTCGTATCCTCATAAGCGTAGACGGTTGGGTGCGATACAGGACGCGGGGGGAAGAACTCGTTACTCATTGTTCTCTTCCATCGGGCGAATCTTCGACTCGATGAATGCGATCTCCTCTTTCGTAAGTTGATAGCGGCTGTACAGTTTTTCGTCTGTCCAGCGCTTGGTCATATCCAGAATCGGGATGAATGCATACGTATCTTTGGTAATGCCGTGGCCGTACATGAATAGCGACATCAGAAAGCGGAAGAAACGAGTTTTCATATAGGCCAAAAGGTTCCTGGCCTCTTTTTCTGTTGAGTAGGTGCCAATAACCAAATAAGTTTCCGTGCAAATCGTGCCTGGAGGCAGGACGACGGTCTTCGCAAGAACCCGCCTCGCACCGTCGCTTCCAGGATTGCCAGCGTGCTCATGTCCGGAACGAGAAGAGATGACCTTCCACTTGTCGATCATCTCGACCCCTACCGTTATTTCTTTCCTCTTGTATGGCCCTTCTCCCTTTTGCCAATGCAGGATGATATCGCCCGTCTTCTGAGGTTTCACGTATGTTCGCAAACCAAACGGCTTGTAGGCCGAGACCTGTTCTTTCATCCGCCTCTCGTTGCGCGAGAGGACTTTTCTGATGATGGGTACTGCTTGGCCATGCCTGACGAAAATACTGAACTCATTGAGGCGTCTTGTAGAGGCGGCTTCAACGCCCCCATGCATGTTTACAATTTCACAAGATCCTTTGTAGTCTCGCTCCCACAGAAAGTAGCAGATTCCACCCGCCACGCTGACGCCCGGAAAGACCTCTGACGAATCTTCAAAATCAACGATCTTGCGAATATGGTCATCGTTCAGCATCTCGCGGCGAAACTCATCTAGTCCTTTTCCGCCTCCGAACCAGCGTGAAGGGATGATCATGGTCAGAAAACGAGGGTTCAGTTTCTTTGCCTGCTTAACGAAGTCCTGGTACAGGGGTGACGCACTTCGGCCGAAGCCGCCATCACTTAATTGATAAGGTGGATTGCCAATGATGACGTCGAATTTCATATCGAAAATCTCCTCCGGCGAGTTCGTGTGGATGAAAGCATAGGCATGGCTTTCCAGTTCGCCGCCCCGCTCATAGTTCTCCTGGTTGGCTCCACAATAACTGCAACGGCCATTCTCCCACGTGTGCTCAACGCGGTCGAAGCGGACATTGCCTTCCGGGTCGTCGAATGCCTCACTAACAGAATACTTCCCGTTGGCCGTCTTGGAGCAGTACACGGACCGACGCGAAAGAAGGGCGGTCAATTCCGTGATGGCGAGTCCGAATACCTGATTCTTGAAGATGTGGTTCAGCCGCTTCTGGCGATTTGGGATTTGCTTCTCCAGCCCCTTGTCGAGGCGCTTAACGATCTCTCGGAGGAACACGCCCGACTTACAGCCAGGGTCAAAAAAGGTGGTTTTCTTGTCGCCCCAGAGGTCCGCAGGGAGCATGTCAAGAATCTGGTTCACCAGTTGCGGCGGCGTGAAGACCTCGTCGCTGCTCAGATTCGCGATGCAGCTTAAAACGTCGGGGTTGTAGTTATTCTCCGACACGGGCGATCTCCATGAAATGGACCGGGGGATATTCCCTTACCGGAGTGGGGATAAACACGTGCTCACCAAGATCGGAGAAGAGGGGCAACTGCTCCTCGCTTTCCAAACCAGGGAAGAGGGGGGCTTGCATGGCTCCCTCATGCCGAAGCAATTCGCTAAACGTGAAATCCCTACGTTTGAGCATGCTTCCGTTGATCGGCGACCATTCCGAAAAGACAATGTAGTCGGGCTTCTCACCTACCGTCTTGAGCGTAAGGACATCGCCCCAGATGATATTCCGCTCAAGGATGAACCTTACCGCTTCGCGGCACCCGTCCTTCGCAGATCTCTTGAACAATCGTGTGTAGTTTGTGTCGAACAGGTCGAAGAGCCTTCGTCGGCACTCACGGACATTGTCGGGGAGAATATCAATCCCGTAAATCGAGGAAACGGCTAGGACGGCGTATCGCTCAAAGTCCAGTTGGGACTTACTGTAGCGCTTCTCCACAACCGCCAACTTGCGTTCCAGAATCACAGTCAGAAAGTTCCCGTCGCCGCAAGCGGGCTCCAGAAAACGGGAGTCGATCCGCTCCGTCTCTTGCTTCACCAGATCGAGCATGGCGTTGACCTCGCGCTTCCCGGTCAACACCTCGCCATGATCTGCGACCCGCTTCTTCGTTCTGACTAGCGCAGCTTCCATTAATGTTCTAATTCCCTCACCATTCCATGAACTGGCTACAGGCAACCAGAAAGCAATACGACCGAAATCATCCTCAACATCGTTTCTCTCAACCTAACCCTACCCGTAACCTCTCCCACAGCCCCTCTTCCCGCTGATGAGCGTCATTTGCCAACACCCGCTCCTCCTCGGTTAGGTCTCGGAGAAACCCAAATCCTCTTGTACAATCGGCGCAGATTCTCTGCCGGTCGATCACCATAGTACGCCGAACTAGGTCTCGTAAGTCATCCCAATCGAAGACTTCGCCGTCTGCAAACTTCCCCAACAGTTGCTCAGGATCAAACCTGTCCCGCGCCTGCCAGAGCTTAAGTACGACAAGTCGCCGGACCAGGGCCTGATTAAGTGGGCGCGTCGCATATATCCCCAGGTCGTAAATATCACGCGCCTTGTTGCGCTGATAACAGGCCCGGATTTTTTCAGCCAGAATCTCCGGAAGTGCAAGGCAATTGATTTCTGCGGGAGCGAACGGCAGGAGCCCAAAATAGCTCTGTTCGCATTGCGCCAGTCGCTCCGGAGCCAATGTCGGAGTCTCGCGGCGGCTGATTTGTAGTCTTATCTCGCTCTCGCCGCTAGCGTTCCATTCGTGTCTGTACGTTGGATTTACACCCCATGATAGACCGTCCACCGTCTCGTAATAACTGTCATCCGGAATTTCAAACCTAATCCCATGAAATTCTTCTTGGAACGACTCCATCATCGCAAGGATTGTCTCTTCGTGGTCACGCCGTTCAAGACTCGTGAAATCCAGATCGGTCGAAAACCGTCCCTGACTTCCGATGAACATTTTCCGCAGGCACGTTCCCCCCTTGAAGGCCAACCCATTCAGTATCCCGCGCTCAGACAGAAGCTGAAGCAAATATGTTAGTACGACTTCTTTCTCCGCAATCACCATGTCCCGAAGGCCAGATTGCGCCGAATAGCGCCGCACCTCAGCCAGTGTCAGCATTTTCTAGGTGTCCTTCTTCACTGACCTTCGTTGTCCCATCCCGAGGCTTTCACTCAATTCAACCCGTCTCACGTTCACGAATAAACGCCACCTTTTGTCGTACCCAATCGCACCTTCCACTCTCTTCTTCGGGTTAGGTCCCATCCAAGTCCGCGGGCCGCGACGAGCTAGCTCAAGCAACTGTTCCCGGATATTAGCCGGCATCTCCGACTTAACGTGGTCCATCACCCATCCGAATCTGCGCACCAGCGCCGTCGAATCCATCCGCACGAGGTACTCGGCCGCCTTGGGCCAATCGAAGCGTCGGTTGGCCGCAGCCAAAATACAGGCGGCCTCTCCAACACCGCCGGCCAACATCGGCCGGTCGATGCAGTCGATCACCGTTTTCTCACGGTCAGACATCATCACCTTGTAACCGAATACGTCCACAGGAGCGAATCCGAAGAATTTCGCCGCTTTCGGATTGACGACTCTCACGCGCCCTTCTCCCACCACCCGTTCCCGCACACGTACCGTCGTAACCACATAGATCACTCGGCGATGCTGCGTAGTCAACCCGTAGTGTGTGGCTGCGCTTGCGTACCCGATATAGTAGGGATCGGCGATGCGACTCGCCAGTGCAAGCAGATTCGTTTCGCGCAGCGCATCCGGTCCCTCCTCTGGCGGAATGAGTAGATATTCTCCCCAGCTTGCCCGCTCCAACCAACCTTTTCGGCGCAGGGATTCAATGACGTTGTCCGCCGCCTTGGTGCTGCCTCCCAGAAGCTTGATAACCTCCGCCCTCGCAACTTCACGCCGTTTTTTTTCAGCAAGAGCGAGCACGACACGGCCCTCTTGCGGTGATAGACTTCTGATCGTTGAAGCCATGATATTCTTTCCCCCGAAACCCTCCACATAAGGGGGTTTCGTTACAAGGAATATCATACGACATGGGGAAAATCAACATTTTAGTCCACAAATCCCCCTTAATCAGGGGTTTTTGTTACAACAAATATCAGATGTCGTTCAAACAGCAGGAGGGGGCTTGACATCACTTCGCAATTTAGCTAAACTCGGCTTAAGACTATGCTAGACTTGAAGCAGGAAAGGAGAAAAACCATGCCAGAGCGTTTCGGAGAGGTCCTCCGCAAGCAGCGACGCCAAGCGGGAAAAACTCTTGCCGACTTGGCCAAACCGCTTGGAGTTTCTGTAGTGTACCTGTCCGATGTGGAACGTGGGAATCGCAAGCCTTTCAACAACGACCGCATTCTCAAGGCCGCTGAGTTTCTTAGAACCGACGCCTCGCCCCTGATCGAAGCTGCCGATTGGGAGCGCGGTTTTATCGAATACGACATCACAAAAGCCCGTCCTCTCGAAGCCGATGTGGTCGGTGGCCTTGTGACAGGCCTTGCCCGAGGCGGCATCACCGACGAGCAGCTAAGGAACATTCAGAAGATTCTACACAAGAACGGGGACCAAAATGACTAAGCCCCTCGCCGGCGTCCGCGCCGACCACAACTACAGCTATTCCAAGCTGGAAGCAGTCGCAGCCTACGTTCGGCAGCAACTCAAATTCAGCCCCGACCAAGCAATTGACCCCTTGCAGCTCTTCGAGGATCTCCACGAGCTGAGCATTACGAGCAACGGCAAAGCCATCCCGCTCCGCGGCGGCGTTATCGCCCTGGAGAATTCCGAGGGCTACACGCGATACGACCACGAGCGCCACGTCATCGAAATCCTTGCGTCCGAGACAACCTATCACTGGCTGGAGCAACGCCACCCCCGCGCGGGCTACTTCGTAGCCCATGAACTCGGTCATTGTGTTCTCCACACCGACCAACTCGTGCGCCTGGCCCAACTGCCTACCAACCAGCAGGCAGCCTTTCACCGGGGCCGCGAGGGGCACCGGGCTTATCAAGACACTGAATGGCAGGCTAACGCCTTCGCCAGCGCGCTGCTTATGCCGGCGCGCGGCATCGTCACCCTTGAACAGCAATTCGGTCAAGTCACCGTTCCGTTGCTTGCGCGCCAGTTTGGTGTCTCGCAGGAGGCCGCGAATTACAGGCTCGCCTTGTATGCGAGCCGAAAGAATGAACTCTTGGGATAGGTTGGCGCGTCGAGCAGCCAATCCGCCCCAGATGAAATTGCTCGGCAGAGAAAGGTTTGGCAATGAGCAAGAATGTTCATGTTGTGCCCAGGAATGAAGGCTGGGCTGTCCGCCGCGCAGGGGCGCAGCGCGACTCATCGCTTCACGACACACAAGCCGATGCGATTGACGCCGCGAGGCAAACCGCTCAGCGGGAACGCGTTGAACTGTTCATCCACGGGCGAAACGGTCAAATCCGGGAGCGCGACTCCCACGGACCCGACCCCTACCCGCCCAAGGGCTGAATACGAACGCCACCAAAGAGCATCGAAAAATGGACATCATCGTCGACCAGACCGACCTACCGAGTCACACACTCGCTGACGCTTGGAACGCCATCAAGCTACCCACCCAGATCCGCGAACGTCTCCTCGCGCATTCTCTGTTGGCGCTCCAGTTGCGATCAAAATTTCCTTTTGAATCCATCCCCGTGCACGGCCTGATCCTGCTTTCCGGCCCACCCGGCACCGGCAAAACCACCCTCGCCAGGGGCCTTGCAAACAAGACCGCCGAAGCGGTCAAGAGCCGCAAGGCGCGCTTCATTCAGGTCGACCCACATGCACTCGCCAGCGCCGCACTCGGCCGCAGCCAAAAGGAAGTTACCAAGCTTTTCCATCACGTCATTCCCGAATATGCGGCAGACCACCTCTGCATCGTCCTCCTCGACGAGGTGGAGACCTTGGCCCCGGACCGCCGGCAACTGAGTATGGAGTCCAACCCATTCGATATCCACCGCGCGACAGATGCTGCGCTCGCCGGCATTGATCTACTAACGCGCAAGCACCGCAACGTCTTACTCCTAGCCACGACCAACTTCCCCGAGGCCGTCGACCCCGCCCTCTTGTCACGCGCCGACTGGAAAGAGGACATGCCCCTCCCCGACCCTGAGGTCCGCGCTGAAATAATCACCGACGTCCTGGAGCACCTCGCCAAAGAGTGGACGCGCCTCCGCGACCTCAAACGGCATATCGGTGCGTTTGTAGACGCATCAGAAGGTCTCGACGGCCGCCAGCTCCGCAAGGCCATTGTTTCCGCCGCGGCCTCTTCCGTTGAAACCGCCCGTGACCTTAATAAGCTCAAAGCCGAGCACATCCTGGCCACCCTGAGAACTATCACGGCTGGCCGCCCAACGGTTGAGGTGGCATGAGAATAAGGCGCGATATTTCGTCCATACCAAGTCGCTCTGCGAAGCAAACTTGGGCAGCTATCGTCGATCTCGTTACGGCAAGAGATTCCGTTGATGCTCACCAGCTCGAAGCAGCCGCCAGCGTGATGGAGTCCCTCATCGCCGATGAGCATCCCGCCACTGTTCCCATCGTTTTCAGGGGCAGCGGCCCCCGCCTGCTAATTTATTGCCTCTATGACGAGCAAGCCATGGAGGCGGGCCTGGCCGTCGATAGGTTGAACTTCAACCCTACCGCAGGCGCATGGAGAGTCACCGCGCCCTGCGAAGCCGAGGATGTCGATTGGATGAACAAGATGCTAAAAGAACGGGCGCCTCGCATACTCGTTCACCCGGTCGATGAGCCTCCCAAGGACGCTGAAGAGCCAACCCAGGATGCCAAAGGATTCGATATCGATTGGGGGGTCTTCAACAGGCCATGAGCACTGTTTCCACCTACGCATACGCCCGAACGCACACAGCTACATATGCGTCCGACAAGTTGCGAAATTTTCTCAAACTCCTTGTCCGTCACTATGGACTCGATCCTCAGGGTGTCTTGGATGCATGGTCGGATTGGGTCGACACAGCAGCTCGCTTTTGGCTTGAGACAGGTGATTTGACATCTATCACAATCGAGTTCTATTGGCCGGGTTCCGATGATGCCCTAGCCCGGTGGGATTTCCCCATCCGTTACGACGGCAACGGCGTTGATGAGATGTGGATCGACCGCCCTTTCTTCGAGCAGTCCCTCTCTAAGGCGAAAGCGCCGCCGGTCGGTTGTCTATACCGTATCGTCCTTTTTACCAAGTCCGGCCGGCCAGATGTTCCGGGTCTGTATCTGGTCTCCACCACCATGCGTTCGACCAGTGGTTTGACATCCCGTGAAATCGGCACCGTCATTGCCACCCCCGATATCATGGCTTCCGCGAGGTATTACCGCTCATGATCACAGTCTCGGAAGCATTCGAACTATTCCGTCAACGACTCGAACTCAGTCCCACCGAACAGGAAGACGCCATCCGCCGCCACAAGGATGTGAGGGCCTGTATTCGTGCAGAATTCGATGTTGAGCCTGATTTCTTGACGGGATCCTATGCGCGCCATACCAAGACGAAACCGCTGAAGGATATAGATGTGTTTTTCTGTCTCATAAAGGATGACGAGCATTGGCGGAACAAACCACCAAATGAGGTGCTGGACAAGTTCCAGAAATGCCTTGCAGACAAGTACGGCGCAGACTGCGTCGACCCCGGTCGGCGCTGCGTTACCGTCGAATTCGAAAAGCGCAATCCCACAGCGGATAAGGAGGGAAAGGCTCTCAGCATTGACGCCGTACCGGCCTACGAGCTTGGCAGCTATTACGAGATTCCTGACCGCCATCTAGGTAAATGGATCAAGAGCGACCCCGCCGTCCACAAGGAAAAAGCAACAGCCAAGAACAAGGAGCTCGACGAGAAATGGGTGCCCCTGGTCAAGATGCTAAAAAGATGGAACCGCTCAGCAAACAAACCCATCACACCATCCTTTCTCGTTGAGGTCATGGCACTAGACTTAGTTGACCCACCCTTCACCAACTACCCCAGCGAAATCCGTCGTTTCTTCGCTGCCGCCCTTGATGGAATCATGCAGGATTGGCCTGACCCCGCCGCTCTCGGACCACTCGTTTCCGACCAGATGACTCCCCAAAAGCGCCAGGACGCCGTCGCCGCGCTGCGCGCCGCTGAGGTCAAAGCAGCCCGGGCCGTTCGTCTCGAACAGCAGGGCAAGAACGGCGAAGCTCTTGCTCTCTGGCGCGAAGTTATGGGGAAGTACTTCCCCACGAGTTGAAACCTATGGCCCGTGCCAATATTGCCCGTCGTCAAGGTGACGATTTTCAAGCCCGCCTCTTCTGGCTATACGCTTCCTACCTTCTCGACCAGCACAGCCCAATGGCAAGAGTCGCCTACGAAACAGGCCCCAAATCCTTCGACGACATCCTGATCGAATACCAGTCTCATGCCGCACCCCCCGACCACGAAGGAAAACCTATCTTTCGACGGCATATTCAGTGCAAGTGGCACACAACAGGCGGCAGTTTCGGCTACGCCGACCTGATTGACCCCGCTTTCATCAACGCTCAGTCTTCGTCGCTTCTGCAGCGGGCACACCAGGCACAGTCCACTCACGCGCCTGACGGCTCAGGTTGCAGGTTTGAACTCAAGACAAATTGGCGCATTCACCCCACCGACCCGCTCATCGAGCTTGTCCGAAAGGAAAGCGACGCCATTGACCAGGATCGCCTGTTTGATGGCACGACCGACCGCAGCCGCATGGGGCAGGTCCGCAAACTCTGGCGCGACCACCTAGCGATTGACGAACAAGCACTCGCCTCGGTAACGCGCACCCTTTCAATCGCTGAGACCTCAGAGTCACTGACCGAGCTGCGCGCGCGACTCGATGAGAGGTTCGCCGGCGTTGGGATGAAACGTGTCCCAACCAACCGAACATCCTTTTTCTACGATGACCTAATTCTCAAACTCTTGGCGCAGGGCCGCGCCAAATTTGACAGGGACAGCTTCCGAGCCATGTGTCTCCAGGAAGGTCTCCTCCAACAACCTGACCACTCACTCCCCTCCTTGACAATTGGAATCCGCTCTTTCATGCATCCCATCGACAATCTTGAGGACCGATGTGAGCGCATGCTCAATCTTGTTCCGTACTTCGACGGACGCTACATCCGCAATCCTGCCGACTGGGAGCATCGTATTCTTCCGGACATTCGCGCTTTCATTACGAGCGCTGCCAACTCAGCAGATCTCCTCAGATTGATTCTCGATGCCCATGCATCCTTGGCTTTCGCCATAGGTTCAATCCTTAACGTCAAGTCTGGCAGGCGAGTTCAAATCGAACAGCGCACGGCCGGCCGACGCTTCTGGTCGACCGACGACACGCCTTCTGACACAAGCTGGCCAAATTTCCTTTTCGATGAAAGGCCCCGCAATCAGAATTCCCTCGAAATCGCCGTCGCCGTCAGCCTTACGCACGATGTATCTGGAGCTGTTCGCACTTTCATCGAACAACAACTGCCCCAGGTAAGAACCCTACTCCACTGCCAACCCGAAACAGGCCCTTCCCAACTGCTAGTTCGCTCCGGACGCCACGCCTGGCAACTCGCCGAGGCACTCGTCCAGCGCTTGCATGCGATCCGAACAACCAGTCACCCTATTGAACACGTCCATCTCTTCGTCGCCGGCCCCAATGCCTTTACCTTCTTCCTTGGTCAGCACCAGCAGGTCCTCGGTGCCACTTCTCTCTACGAGTGGGACTTCGACAATCAGCGCGGCGGCGGTTACAGCCCCTCTTTGTCCATACTCTGATTTCCGCTCCCCGCCTCCCCGCCTCCTCCCGATTCGCCCGATACTCTTTCACTCCCTTTCCCGCCCCTTCTCCTTGGGCACGGCCTCGGGATAATTCCTGCGCCCGGCGCCTTCGCGGCCTCTGCTTTTCCGGTTCCTCCCGCAAGCCCGGCGGTTGCCCTCCCGAAATGCGGCCTCTCGCCTTGGGAGCAGCATCCTCTCGGCTTTGGGTGCCCCAATCGAAGAGGGCAGAAAAAGGAGAAAACAAGATGTATCTCAATACGATCCAAATCATCGGCTTTGTCGGAAAAGACCCGGAGCAACGCCAGAAGCAGGGAACGGACGCCGCGTACACGGTGTTTTCGGTTGCCACTCAGCGTTCATGGAAGAACGCGGAAGGCGAGTGGCAGAAGCGCACCGAATGGCACCGCGTCGTGGCGTGGAACCGCGTGGGCGAACAGGCCGCTGCGCGTCTGCGCAGCGGGGATCACGTCCACGTCGAGGGCCGGCTTGTCAGCAGCACATACGACAAGTCTTTCGGCAACGGCAAAAAGCCGGTGACCGTCAAGCAGACGTTCTGGCAGGTTCGCGCCAATGCGATCCGCAAGCTGAACCGGACGGAGGTCCCGTCCGGTTCGGCGGCCGATGGCGCAGCCAGCCCGTCGACGGGAGAGGACGCAATTCCGTTCTAGGGCGCTTGGCAGTTCAGGGCCTCGGCTATCGCCGGGGCCCTTTTTCGTTTTCACGACCGGAGCCCCCAATTCTGAATTCCTCAATCCAAATTGAGCTTTTTCAGAGTTCCGGCCTCTATGAAGTGGGTAACCCAGTCCAACCTAACTCTGTCGGAGACAGGTGGGGAGTAAATCTTTTCCATCTGTTTTGGCATCCGATACGTAAGACAGAGATTATGAGGGGTGTGTCTTGCGCGCAACGAGATTCTGGCGAGCGACCCCCAAGAGGCGAAGAGACATAGCGGGCAGGAGCCGCCGCGGCAGTTCTCAGTTCAATGCTGATCAACGCCGTAGACCGCTTGGGGAGACGAATCGACCCCGTTGTGCTCGCAGCAGCGGAGGAAATTGCCCCACGGGCCGTTCAATACGGGGAGAAATTACTTCGCGACTCTGCGTTAGCGGCCACCCTACTGGAAGAGTCAGCGGCAACCGTATCCCGCGCCATCGCGCTCAGGCGTGACGGCGTTGCGGGTATTCGCAACTTGCAGGCTTATGTCTTCCGCGCATTCCTGAGGCGCATTAACAGGGCCCGACGTAAGGACCCCATCCTCGCGAGTGCTACGGGCACGAGCTTCACCGGGTATGCCAATCCCGTTGACGCCTCCGAAGAGTTCGATCTCAAGGTTCTCGTGGATGAGCTACTCACAAGATGTGACCCGGTGATACGTGACATGTTCTACCGTCGGATGCAAGGGTTTTCCTGGAAAGAGATTGCGCGTGCTCATGGGACATCTGCCCATGCGGCAGAGTCCAGATTTAGTCAAGCCCTGCGACGCATAGGCAAGAAAATGGGTTTACAGCGATGAAGCGAGATTCGCAAATCGACGAGCGACGCCTTCTCAAGTTTGGGAAACAATATCTCTCCGAGGCTTTTCCTAATCCTGACAGGATCGGGTGTCCCTCCGAGGACGCCCTCAGGCTTTCGGCCTTCGAGCCCCAGAAGGCAGACCCGGTTCTGAATGAACACCTCACTTGTTGCTCTCCCTGCTTCACTCGTTACATGGATTTCCTCGCCGAATTGCAGCAAGAACTACGCCAGAAACGGCCGCGCTGGAAGGAAGTCCTGACTTGGCCCAAGACCGCGCCTTTGTGGGCTGGGACGGTTGCGGTTGCCGCGATTGTCCTCACAGTGGGCGCATATTTTGCGGTCATCCAGAATCAAGTTCCCAGACCGCCTCTTCCCCCTCGGGTGGGAACGGAACCCGGGCCGGTTGTTTTTTCGCCTTTCACCCTTGACCTACGACATCTCTCGCCAACCCGTGCTCCCACGGTGAAGGGGCACCAACAGCGAGTGGTTGATCTTCCCCGGGAGCCGCTCGAAATGTCTGTCGTTTTACCGGTAGGAAGCGAAGAAGGCACATATCAACTGTCGCTCAAGGCAAAAGGCACAACTGTGTGGACAGAACGAACGCACGCGCATCTCGTTGAGCACAAGGTCACCCTACAAGTGAAGCTCGACCTCGCAAAGTTTCCTGTCGCGATTTATGCGTTCGAGGTGGAAACCGCCAATGGTCTCTTCCTCAGACAACCAGTTGCTCTCCAGAATTCCAGGTCTGAGCCAGAAGGAAAGCGCAAATGAGAAACCTTACATTCCGGGCCACGACACTCATATTGGTTTTCATCGCCTGTCTCCTCGCCCCTATGCAAGCGCGGCAGAAGCAAGAGCCCGCGCCCATCAATAGCGACCCTCACAAACTTCTTGCCGAAGCAGATCGTTTGGCATGGCTTTTCAATTGGCCCGCAGCAGGTCCTCTCTACGAAGAAGCGGAACAGCTATTCGCCGACTCAGGCGATCACAAGAACGCCCTGCACGCCAAGATAGGAAGAATGCGCTCTCAGGCGGAGACGATGCCTTTTGTTGACCTCTCCGAGTATCTCGCCACAGAGCTCGAAAATCCTCTGGCCACGAATGACCCCAAACTAAAGCTCTGGATTCTGGCCAGCAAGGGCTACATCGACCTCGAAATCGACATCGTCTCTGCGCAGCGAGTGTGGGAGGAGGCACTCGCAATTGCTCAGAAACTCGGCGACAAAGCATGGGAGGCTCGCGCCTCGGGAGAATTGGGTGTCATCGCCTTCCTCAGCGGCGACGGGACCAAAGCCCAGAGCTTGCTCGCTAAAGCGGTATTCTCGGCTATGGCAACTGGCGATGGTGCCGCACAAATCAGATTCTTGTCGCTCATTGGCCAGGGGCTGAGTGTCTTGAATAGGCGAGAGGAGGCGCTGGAATTCTTCAACAGGGCATTGAAGCTCGCAGAGGCCACGAAAGACGCCGCCTTCCCCTTCATGGCCTACGAAGGGAAAGCAGAACTTCTCGCTTCCATGGATCGCCGGCCTGAGGCAATAACACTTCTCAACGAAGGCTTACACCAAGCCAGGCTTCAGGCGAAGCAGGGCCACGAAATACAGTTCCTTATCTTGCTTGGCAAACTCTACGCCGAGGCGCAAGACCACGACAAAGCGCTCGAATACTTGGAGGCGGCGGGAACACTCGCTCAGAAGCTCAAGTATTACCGAGTCTTGGCCCAAGCCATGTTCGAACTCGCCAAAATCAATCTGGAACGAGGAGACCTCACGAAAGCTGAGGAGTGGGTCGCCATCGGACTCGACGCTAGCCGCCGAGTCGGCGACAAATACTTCTTGCCGCGCGACCTTTCGACACTGGCAGAGTTGAAATTCAGGCGCGGACAGATCAAGGAAGCTCACGCTCTCTACGAAGAAGCCACGGACGTCGTGGAAGGATTGCTTGTCAACGTGCCGAGCCCATATGCAAAGGGCTTCTTGGTTGGCGCGATGAGCGAGATTTACTTGGGACATTTCCGGTTGGCTGTGCACACGAAGGACGCGCAAACTGCGTTCCGCATTCTGGAGCGCGTGCGGGGCAGGGCTGCCACTGATTTCCTCCGCACAGTTCCTCTCGACAGTTCCAAGCCAGCGCCACCCCAAAGCCCACTGGAAAAGGAAATCGCCAGACTTCAAATCCGTTTGATGCGCGCAGAAACGCCGCGCGAACGAAGGGAGTTACTCGACCAGTTGTACACCGCAGAGGCCAAGCTGGCCCCCATTATCGGCGAGCGAAACAGTTTGACCAGGCGAGTCCTTGAAGACCCAATTGGACTCGACAAAATGCAGGCCAGCCTGCGTCCCGATGAGCTCATCCTCGAATATGTTCTCGACGAGCCGAATTCATTCTGTCTCAGCATCACTCAGCACGGCGCCAGCTTGATTACGTTGCCAGCCGGTCGAAAGCGCATCGAGGAGTTGGTCCGCGCCTTTCTGACCGAAGTCACAGCCAAGAAATCTGGGACAAAGGAAGGGCGAGAACTTCATTCTCTCCTCCTTGAACCGATCCCTGGACACGCAGACAAACTTCGCTTCGTCATTGTGCGGGACGGGGAATTGCACCTGTTGCCGTTCGACTCTCTGCGAAACACCAAAGGACAGTTTGTCCTCCTGTCCCACGTTGTGACCTACTCTCCGTCCGCAAGCGCACTCTACTTTCTTCGCGCAGCGCGCCCCACGACTCAACCAGCATTGCCGTTCTTGGCCGTCGGCGACGTGGCATACGACCAGCCAGAAAACCCCTCTGGGAGCGCGGACACAGTCCCGAGCTCCCAGAAGAGCAGAACGCGCGGCCTTTATGATCTCGCCGGTGCAAAGTTTCCTCGCTTGCCCGGAACGCGCCTGGAAGTAGTCAACAGCAGCCGCATCTTCGGCAAAGGAAGCAAGGTGCTTCTGGACCGCCAGGCAACTGAGGCCGAGTTTAAGGCCCAACCGCTGTCCAACTTCGCCATCCTCCATTTGGCAGCGCATGGCGTCGCAGATACAAAGTTTCCGGATAGGGCGGCTCTCGTGCTTGGCGCTGACCCGGAATCCCATGAAGATGGCTTGTTGCAGGCCCGCGAAATCAGTGCGCTGGCGCTAAACGCCGAGCTCACGACCCTGTCTGCCTGCGACACCGGTGTCGGCAGGCTTCAGGGACAGGCAGGTATCGCCAATCTGGTACGCTCTTTCCTTCTTGCAGGATCGAAAGCAGTCGTCGCAAGCCTTTGGAGCGCGGATGACACGTATACTGCTGCCCTCGTGAAACAGTTTTACCTGAATCTAAAAAACGGGCAGGATAAGGGTTCGGCGCTGCGCAACGCGAAGATTGTCTTACTCAAAAAGTTCGGCGACCAAGCCCTGCCATTCTATTGGGCAGGATTCACGTTGACCGGTGAAGGAGCGAGCCGCTTATCACTTCCAAAATGAACCTCAGTCGCCAAGACCGAGAAGCCGTGTTCAACAAGGTTTGCCGCCTTGTTGAAACTCGCCACTTCAACACCAAACTCAACGGCGTGGACTGGCACTCCATCGTTGAAGCCCGAGCCCACCGGATTCTGGAGCTTGAAGACCCCGACGAATTCGAGAAAGAGATTCACGAACTGGTGTCTCAACTGAAGACGAGCCACACCGGCTTTTTTCACCAGAGTGCCCGGCGAATTCCGGCCCGCTTCGCCATCAACGCCACCTTCCAGCGGTGCCAGACAAACGACGGTGAGAGATGGATGTTTCTCGACGTCCACGAAGGCGGGCCGGCCCATGCCGCAGGGATCGAGCCAGGCGACTTGCTCATGACACTCAACGGATCGGAAATCAGGCCCCCAACTGCGCCAATGTTTCGCATGGGGGAACCAATCCAAATCGCAGTTCAAAGGCGCGACGGAACCCAACTGCCCGGCACGCTTCCCATTCCCAGTCCGAAATCCAAAGAGCGGCCTATGGCCGTGCCCCGCGCAATTTCGTTCTCAAGACTTTCAGACGGTATCGGCTTGCTCAAGGCCACTATGTTTCCTGGCGCAGTGGGAATTGACGTCGCGCGGGACATCACCAATGCCATGCAGGAACTCCGCGACTGCACGCGGTTGATAGTGGATCTTCGCGGGAACACCGGAGGCGGCATCGGCGGCCTGCGCTTGATGAGCTATCTGACGCCAGGCAAATTGCCAGTCGGATACAGTCTCACCAAGCACCGCGCTGACCAAGGCTACGACAAAGAAAGGCTCCCACGCTTCGAAAGAATCCCTTCGCGCAAGAGCGCGCTTCCTTGGCTCGTCCTTCGCTACGCCTTCGTCGACAAGTCCATCGTCGTTGTTACTGAAGGCCTGGGGCCGCAGAAATTCCACGGGCGTGTCGTCATGCTTGTGAATCAGCACACCACTAGCGCCGGCGAAATGATCGCCGCGTTCGCCAAGGAAAACAATCTCGCCACCATCGTCGGCACTACGACTGCTGGCCGCCTCCTCAGCGGCAGCGTCTTCAAAGTCGGCCATGGCTACATCCTCGGCCTTCCAGTCGCCGCCTACCTGACTTGGCAGGGCTCTTTGCTGGAGGGAAGGGGTGTCTCCCCACACATCCCGGTTGAGTTGCCATCCGAGGCGTTGAAGCAGGGGCGCGATCCGCAAATGGCGCAAGGCGTCCAAGCCCTTAGGAACTCGTAAGACTTGCAGGATGCAATCCACTGTGATCAAAAGTCAAATCTTCCGACCATATTGCGCAAGCGCCTTTGGGTCCTCCCGTGGTTCATAACGTGTGTGGGCAAGGTCCCGCCAGCTCGGAAATGGATGCGCAGCCTTCGCGGACGCGGAACCAGGCGCTGGTCTATAGCCACTCTAGGCGTGGCCTGCGGTTTATGGAGCCGGGCCCAGCAGGAAGGTCCATGAGCAATCCATGTGTGTAATGGAGCTGACGCATCATCGCCCTGATTATCGCCCGATCGCGGTCCCGTGGCTCACGGTTCGTCTCCTTCTTTATCTGGATCACGAGGAGGTTGTCCCCATCGGCCCCGCGCTGATGAATGACAATGTCAGGGAAGATTCGACCGCCGCGCCGGTAGCGTTTAGGAAGGGTCACTCTCTTCGGGTCGAAGCCATGGCGATTGTACTCTGGATCAGCTCTGTACCCAGGAAAGAGAGGCTCCAAATACCGTGCAAGCCGCGCGGAGATCGTCCGCTCTGCTGCGTCGCCCTCTAGAAGGTGTGCGTCGCGCTGGAAAAGCGTCCTTAGGGCATCTCGGACCTGCTTCTTCATTCCTCCCCCCTACCCAGCCCATCCAATCTAGCCAAGGGGAACCAATTCATGATGCGCCCCCACCCACACCTTTGATCGCGCCGCTGTCAAACATTGCTGGTACGGCTCTAGCCGAATCTGAAGCCGAAGAGACCACCAGTTTCAGTTGCGTCAGTCAACTTCACTTCCATAACATGACTGGCCTGATCGAAACCCTCCGGGACCTCAATCTGTTTGTCTGAATTCATTGTTACGACATGTTGAAGCCCTTTCCCCGACGCGAATGTGGCTCCAACCTTCAACGCGGTTCCAACCTGCCGTGCATCAACAGGATCGAACAAGTGACTGTCGTGGACGAGAAAACCTGGGCCAATCCCTCTATCTAAGACAACCTTAGCGAGCATCATATCGAAGCAGAAAATCTGCATGTTGCTGATCCCTGGACTGCGTTCGCCCTGAACTTCGATCTTGAACTGTGGCCCGTTCGAGGTCTCCGTCGGCGTGAACTTCGCTGCTTTCTCGTACAGTTGAGCGGAGACCTCTTCAAAAGTAACGATTGCGCGCTTGAGGGCTGGAGACTGTTCCGTGTAATCTTGTTGCAGTCGCAGAAAAAGTTCTTGACGGCGTATCTTGAGTCTTGCAAGTCCTCCCTCAATCTTCTCAGCCGCTGCAAATCGCTTCCGAAGCAGTTCCAGCTCCGCAGCTTTGCGCCCAAAGTCTTCTTGAAGCTTCGAGAATTGGTCCAGTGCTCCATGAGACTTTAGGATGCCCATCAAGTGTTGCCGCTCCTCATCTAGCTCCTTCTTCTGCCTTTCACGCTCCCCAATCCGCGCTTTAGCAGCCTCGATTTCTCCCGCAAGGTAGGAACGGCGGTTGCTTATCACTGATTCGTGGAACCTCTGAACCTCGTCAAACCTCTTGAGTGACACCCCAGGCAGAGAAACACCTGCTTCGCGATAAGTTCGTTCTAAGTCCGCAATTTTGGGAGGCCTTTCTTCCGCAATAGCTCGCCCAAGCTCTGCCAGCAACTCTTCATCCAAGGTATTCTCGTTTGCCAGATCTGCAAGCCGCTGCGTCAGCAAGCCCGCTCGGCGCTCGTAATCGCGGAAATCTGGGAGCACTTGAAACGAATCGATTCTGTCTTTAAACCTTCGGACACTAGTTTCCACGCTCGCGATATCGGTGCGCAACTGTGCTTTCGTGCCAACAATCTCAGCCAGGTCACCCTCTCCTACAACGGAGCGGAACTTTTTTATCCTTTCTTCCTCATCCCGCAAAAGTTGGAACTCCTGAGGAATCGTCCAATCCAGTCCCAACAAGTAAGAGACCGCAACCTGCCATATCCCTGGCTTTCCTTGCACGAAGTGAAGGTGCGGCTCACTAAAACCCCCAGGCATTCTCCGAACAAAGTATGGAAAGAGCGACCTGAAGGTGGGCGAGTACGCAGTTCGCCCCTTCCCTTCCACGAGACCGAACATCAACACACCCAGCACGCGGTCCCAATTCTTTACAGTGAGGACCCGTTCCCCGGTCTTCGTCATTTCCGGCTGCACGGGCCATCCGGCAGGATCCCCACTCGCAACGACCACCTCCCCCGGATGTCCTCCTGACCGCTCAACAGCGACTGTTCGACCGCCTAGGTCAAACTCCATTCCGAACCGATGATTCGCCAACTCGGGAATCCTGAAGATAGAATCCTCTGGACAATCGCCAGCCGTCAGGAAGTGGATTATTTCTAAGATGCTCGACTTGCCCGCACCATTTCGCGTTTGCAGGGCAGTAGCGTGAGGGCTCTTGTCGGCGAGGAGTAGATTCAGTCCAGACCGGAATCGTAATTCCTTAAATGTCTTAAGGCTGCTATAAATGCGGCGAATCATTTAAGCCCTAGTTCTGCGAACCCTGCCGTCCATCAGCTCTATAGCGCCAACCGTGAACAACAGAGCTAGTGCGAGCACAAACCAATCAAACGAAAGTGGGTTCGCATTCGCTCTCGCGCCCCGAACTCTCCTAATATCATCCCACAACTTGGAAACAGTCTGTGGCCGCGAAAGCAAGAGAAGCACGTCGGCTCCGATCGCGAGAAGCGCCCTGTCCGCAGGTAGGCGTTTAGTTGGAAGGATCACTGCTAGTCCTTTAACGCTGGCGTTTCAAAGACGTCGCATTCCTCGAAGAGGAACGCAAGCACAGCTACGACGGCCGCCTCATGCCTAAGCGAACTTTGCGCTCCCCCACCGGCGAACTTCCAGAGTTCAAAGAACACAGCGTCTCCCACCATTCCTTGTGCGCGTACTTCCTCATACTTGGATCGAAACGCTTTGGCTACACGGTCCCCGAGCTCGGGGTCGTGCCATTTGGAAAAGAAAGACCCCACAAGTCGCGACTTGCGGCTCCCTAGCCTCAGTTGGTCCTGAACATACTCGGAGAGAACATTCGCCTTAAGTTTTCCAGCGGGTACCTCACGTATCTCTTCGGGGGGTGGTGTGTCTTCTTGAGCGATTGCATTTGCCACCTCTTTAACGTCTTTCAGTTGGATGGCGTTCATCGTTTGAGGTGTAAGGTCAGGGCCGAGCAGCAGTGCTTGCAGTTCGTGGTCGAGTCCAAAAAACTCATTGCGGAGTTCTGCTTCCCCCATGCGAGAAACTTTAACTCCGTCCCGCCCATCTACATCGAGCAGCTTTTGGACTACGTCAGCCGGAAGCCCCTCCGGTTGATTGTGCACGAAGACCCACGACTTCAGATTTGCACCCCAGTGGTCAATAGCTCCCTGCAGGTCCTTCTCTATCTTGGTGTTTGTATTGGACACGTCCATCTTCTCGGGAGCGTAGGCCTGGTAGACACGTTTCAGCGAGGCCTGATAACCATCACATTTCAAGTCTCCTCTGTTCCCGTACGGTTTGACTTTTTGGAAGTCGCCAGGATATCGGCGTTCCATGATCGAGGCAAAGAAATCCTGAAATGCACTCCCACACTTCCGACGAAACTCGAAGGAGAACTTCAGCTCATACCAAGATCGGAAGAGCACCTCCGCTGGGTTTGGCGGGCTCGTAGACATTCTTGAGGCGCACAGCGCCGCACTCGGTCTTAGCTTAGCACCACTAGTTCAATAAACGTAAACAGGAAAATGTCACGATCGCCTGCCGGCCGTCATTCTTTGAGCGGCAGTTAGAAGTAGACGGCGGTCGCGCTCTGTCATACGGCCCAATGCGCGGCAAAACTGCCCCAGCATCTTCGCGTCCTTGCCGGTGCTGCCCCAGAGATTCTCACCGGTTCGGGGCCTTACCAATCGCAGCGGTTTTGGGGGCGCGTCGCCATCGTAGAAAAGCTGATAAGTCGGTACCTCCAACGCGCGCGCATACTTCTCCAACGTCTCCACGGACGGCACTGTGTGGCCGTTTTCGACTCGGGATGTATAGCAGCGGAGCAAGCCAGAGCGATGTTCTATGTCGCCCTGGCTGAGGTTCTTCGCCTCGCGGATCGCGCGGATTCGTTCTCCCACCATCATCGCCGAAAGGTTACACGGCCCGAAGCCGGTGTTCAATGCCCCGATATCCACAAATCCACTCTTGTCGCTTACTGGAAAGTGGCGTTGAGGTTTTCTCCTCCAACGGCCTCATTGTATGTGAAAGCGCGGCCCACAACCCAGTTCGGGGCCGCAACCCTTACCGGGCTCGGCACAACCTCAACCGCGCTTCGCTCTGTCGCCGGTTGGCCATAGCCCCCACAACGGGAGTGCGAACATGGTTGAGAATCCTAGGTGCAGGTGTGCCATATGCTCGGTCGAACGCCAGTTAGCCTCCGACCTAGAAGCGCCGGCATCTATGGACCGCTTCCGAGCTTTCGCAGTCAATGAGCCGGTTCTCTCCGACTTTGAATCACCACTGGCGGTGATCGCGTTCCTGCACAGTTATCCGCATGATGCAATCCGCAGCAGGCGGTCGAATGAAATCATCAAGGCACTACTCGGCCGCAAGGAATCCTGCGATGCGCAGCCTCTTTTTCAAGACTTGCTCCTGCTTGCCTTCATCCCAACGCTTCATAAGACCTACCGAGAAATCTGTTTCCGCTTCACCGACCTCCATCGGGAAGACATAGGGCAACAAATCCTCACCTCGTTCTTGGAACTGGCAAGCTCTCCGGCCCTCCAACGCCGAAACGGTTATCTGTCTGCCGCTCTCGCTCGGGGCTTACGCAAATCTGCTTTTCGCTGGGCATTCAAGGAATCTCGAAGGTTCCCTGAGGTGGAATTCTCGGACGGCTTCCCTTCGGACCATGCTGAGCCCGTAGCGGACGTAGACCTTGAAACGCCGTGCGTTCTACGCAAATTCCTCGCCCGCTGCATCGAAACCGGAGCACTGACCCACTCCGAATACGACCTCATCGTCAAACTCAAGCTGGAAGGATTTGAGGCAAAGGAAATCGCGAACGGAAATCCGGGCCTGACTCCAACAGCGATCCATCACCGCCTGCAAAGAATCTTAGATCGCCTTAGGGACTTAGCCAGTCCGGGATTTAGGACAAATACCAGGAGGGGTTACACACGAGGAGTAAAACCAAGATTGGCCAGCCTGATTTCCATTGATTGAGAACTCACTCTGTAGCGTCGAGCCAGGTTTTGCACTGCTTGCTTGTCTATGTTCTTGAACTTCTCCACGTCCTGAAACAAGAACCCGGTCGGCATCAATAATTCGGCAGCGAACCTATTTGCTTCGACCTCTTCCCAGCTAACTCCCTTGGACGAATCCTCGTCCCTTAGATTCACGCGGAAGTCTTCGTCAATGTGAATTGCGACTCCTCTGTGAAGACGAAAATGCCCCAGTTCGTGAGCAATCGTGAATCTACGCCGGTTTGGGTGATGTCTGGAGTTCACACCAATTATGACTTCTTTCCCTCGTCGAATTAATGCCCCGGATACCTCTTCATCAGCGGGAGCGTAGCGAATGGTTAGTCCGATACCCTGTGCTATCTTTTCCACCGGAACAGGTGGCCGCCGCACCCTAGCTTGTTCAAGGAGTTCGCCTACACTCTTGCGGATTTCTTTAAAGCGCAGCATCGGCTACCTTCCTTTCGGTTTAGTCACCGGGCTGGCTATTTTCCTCAGAAATTGCTCCTCTTTGACATTCAAGTCCCCAACTTGCCCTGGATCAATCGGGAGAGCGTTGTCTGATCTTGGTAACGCGGGTACCAGGTCCAATATCTCTGCGTCAAGGGCGTCAGCAATCGAGTATAGCGTGTGAAGTTGCACAGGCTGCCGACCGCGTTCAATGTTAGCGATCGACGTACGCGATAGACCGAGAAACGTGGCGAGCTTTTCCTGTGTCAACCCAGCCTTCTTCCGGCGCCGCGTTAGCAAGCGCCCGAAACGCCTGTATATCTCATTCCGGTCACTCATGCCAGCCATTTCAAATCCATTGTGCAACCGCACCGCCCAAATGTCAATCCAGCAAACCGTTTGCCTAACAAACAATCCTCAATGAAATCTGACCTTGTGGTTGACACAACGTAAAAAAATGATATTCTGCGAGCGACCGTTGCGGATCGGGAAGGAGGGAACAGCAATGGCAGCTAAGAGTGACGGAGCCGCCGCCCTTTTGGGCCTCTTCACGGTGGGTGTGTGTATCGTTGCGCTCTTTGATCCACGCTTTCGCAAGTTGTGCTTGAACCTGCTCTGCCGACTGTGAACGGCTAAGCTAATCGCCCTTCTAAGAGGGCGCTTCCGGAGGTTGAAAAATGAAAGAAAAACAAATGCATTCGGGGAAACCAGAAAATCCCGGGCCACCGGGCGACCGGCCCGGTCCGCCGAGACCACCCGGCCCTCCCCACCCGCCGGGCCCTCCCGACCCGCCTCGTCCGCCCAAGGATCGGCCAGTGGGAGCATGCTGAAGCCCTGGTGGGAAAGGTTTCCCGGTCGCCTCGAATACGAGTTCGAGGGGCTGCGAGAGATTGGTGTCGAATTCCAGCAGGACGAAATAGCGTTCCGTAACGGTCGCCTCGAACTGGATTTGCGTGCTGTTCTAGACGAGAAAGAAATCAAGTTACACGCTAGGTTTCCGGATCTCTACCCATACTTTCGCTTCGAACTCTTCGCGCCCGAGCTTACCCTTCCACATCACCAGAACCCGTTCCTGAAGAATCTTTGCCTCATCGGTAGCGCCACTGAGAAGTGGCATACAGGGGACACACTCGCTGCCTTCATCCGTGATCGGCTTCCCGTTGTCCTCCGGACTGGTGCGGCACAGACCAGTAGTGAAGTAATCGGACTGGAAGAAGTACAGGCTGAACCGATAACCGCTTACTACAGGTATGGCGCAGATTCGATCATCCTCGTGGAGAGTTCGTGGGTGATTGACCCAGCCGTGTCCCGAGGGCGATTCTTGCTCGGGATTGAGTCACACAGCACTCCAGTCATTCGCGGCGCCATTCAAGAGATTCTTGATGACAGAGACAAATCGGTTGCACAAGAAAGCAGACCGCTCTCAAGACTATACAAAGGCTCCCTGCGGGGCAGATGGGTGCGAATCGCGAAACCCGTGTTCGAAGAAGATGCGGCGCGCTTCTTGGAGGTCGTCTCACGGGAACACCCTGACCTCCGAAATCCTCGATGGCATTGGTTTGGCGATTATGGAATCGATGTCGTCGGAGTGTTGTTCCCGGAAGAAGCGGCTTGGCGCAAAACGGGACAGGGCTGGCTTTTTGTGGTTCGGGTCGCGCAAAATCGGCGCGGCTTTCGTCCTGGGCACTTTTGGAAGGCATACTTCGCAAGGCCCGCACCGGTGGGAGCCGACGATATGTTCACCCGCGTCCCTGAACTAGGCCCGCTTCGCGGTAAAAAGATCGCACTGGTAGGGCTCGGTTGCGTTGGCGCACCGAGCGCGCTTGAATTCGCCCGTTCAGGCCTAGGAAGGCTAAACATCATGGATGGTGACATCGTCGAGCCCGGAACGACCGTGCGTTGGCCCGTGGGCATCAGAGCAGCGGGTAGAAGCAAGGCGAAGGTACTCGAAGAGGTCATACGCTCGGATTATCCGTATACAGACGTGGCTTCGTGGCACCACCGACTTGGAAGCGCGCTGGGTGACCAGGAGCCGGACCTCAAGGTCCTCAACGATTTCCTGACTGATGCCGATTTGATCTTCGACGCAAGCGCTGAACTCGGAGTCACACACGTGCTGGCCGATTTCGCCCGCGAACAAGCAGTTCCGTTCGTGTCGATCTCGTCGACGCCAGGTGGCTGGGGTGGCCGCGCTACCCGAATTGTGCCGTCGCGGACAAAAGGCTGCTGGATGTGTCTCCAACACGCCGTCCTGGACGGGCGCATTCCGGCACCACCGTTTAGTCCAGTAGAGCCCGTCCAGCCTACAGGCTGCACTGCGCCGACATTCACCGGTGCTAGTTTTGACGTCCAGGAAATCTCCCTGGCGGGAGTCCGCCTGGCGATCTCGACGCTGTGCGCCGGAGACGCCTCGGCTTACCCGGACGTGGATTGGGATGTTGCCGTTCTAACGATCCGGGACCAAGTAGGTCTGAAAACGCCATCCTGGAAAACGTACACCTTGGAGCGACATCCGCAATGCGAACTCTGCCGCGCAATGGCATCGCATGGGTGAACGAAACTGCTAGCGACGCGATGGTTCAGGAGGCCAAGCGCGCGTTTCCTGACGAGACCGGAGGAGTTTGCATTGGCTACTGGACGCACGACTCCAAAAACGTCGTAATCCTGGATGCGATAGGCCCCGGCCCTCACGCGACGCATGGAAGGAAGCATTTTGTTCCCGACACAGCTTTTCATCGCGCAGAAATCTCTCGTTTGTACCAAGCGTCGGGGCGCCTTCATACGTACTTAGGAGACTGGCACAGTCACCCTATGGGCAGCCCTGGTTTGAGTAGGCGGGACTTGCGCACACTTCGGAAAATCTCGAACTATTCCCCGGCACGTGCGAAACTGCCGCTCATGCTTATCCTCTCCGGAAGCCGAAAATGGAATCTGAAGGTTTGGTGCTATTGGCCTAGGGACACTCTGAATTGGTTGCGGTCACGACTCCTACCGCTTGAGGTTCAGATTTTCCGCTGAAACGTCGCAATCAGCATCCCTTCGGTCCCATCCACGGTCAATTTTTCTGTGGGCAATTTCACGGTGTTCTGCCCATTAGGAGCATAGAGGGGATGCTCGCCGGGCTCATCCTGCCGCCCCTGACGCCGAGTCCCCAGGCAGCCCACACTGCTTGTGGGACTCGGCCCCTCTCGCATGGAGACCGATCTTCTTGCTCCAAAGAACCCCGCAACGCCCCACCCATGCAAGGCGAGACTTCTTGACAGTCGAAATCCGTTCCGCATCGCCTGTCTGCTTCGCCTCCCGCCCCAACGAATCCGGCGACGCTCCCCTCAAAGCTTTTCTCTCTGAAGCCTCAGTCCGAAAGGAACCGAACCTATGACCAAACGCTTCCTCCACTCCCATAGCGCCCGCTGGGCCCGGCTTCTTTTCCTCTCGCTTTTCACGACGCTTCTGTTTGCACCGCAAGTCTTCGCTCAAGCGACGAGCACTTCACCCTGGGAGAACGCAGTCAACGTTTTGCAACAGGCGTTCACATCCACAATCGCTCGCGGCCTCTCTCTTGTAGCCATCGTCGTGGCCGGCCTGACCTTCGCTTTCGGCGAAGGCGGCTCCAAGCGCGTCTTCGCGGGCGTTCTCTTCGGTGTTGGCATGGCCATCGCCGCCGTCAACTTCATCACTTGGCTTTTCCCGTGATCGGAATCGCGGAACCATCCGCGAGGAGCACATGACAGGAACGCGGCGAATCAATACGGTGTACCGCACGCTCGGGCGGCCCCTCACTATCATGGGAGCAGAGCGCAAGCTCTTCTTCTTTGCCATGTGCATCGGGGCCGCCACGTTCAACCTTCTCGGCAGCCTCTTCGGCGGCATTCTCATCTTCCTCGTTCTCTACCTTGCCGCCCGCTGGGCCACGCAGACTGACCCGCAAATCCTCCGCTTCCTTCTCACTTCGCCGCGCCTCCGCGTGCAGTATGACCCCATGAAGTTTTCGCCGATCACCGTTCGCAGACTGACCAATGCTTAGACTTCAGCGCATCTTCAAGAACTACACCGAGACCGGCTCGCTCAACGAGCAGGTGAACCTCTACGGCTTCATTGACGAGCAGGTGTTCCTCACCAAGACGGGCGACCTCGGTGTGGTTTTGGAAGTCTACGGGGTGGACTACGAATGCCTCGACACAGCTTCCGTGGACAACCTCACAAAGCGCCTGGAGTCCGCCCTGAAGCTCTTTGACGAAAACTTCCGCATCTACCAGTATCTCTTTAAACGGAACAACGAAGAGATTCCCTTCAAGACTTACGACAACCCCATCGTCAACACGGCCATCCAGAACCGCGTCGCTTACCTTTCGAGCAAAGCGGATGAGCTTTTCTCGCTGAAGATCCACTACGTCATCCTCTTCGAGGGATTCCGGTACAAGCGAGCATTCCTCAATACCCTCCGGCAGATAACCACCCACCCGCGCACTGCCCTGCGAGAACTTGCCGCGTACTTCTCCAGCCGCAAGCAAGTGGCAATCCTCGATACGGAAATCCAGCGGGGCCGCGAGATCCTTCTGCAGAAGACCAGGAGCTTCACTCTTCAGGTGAGCGACTTCCTGAGAATTGAACTGCTATCCAAGCAGGAAGCCTTCCGGGTCCTTAAAAAGGCGCTTAACTTCTCGCCGCAGAAGATTGACCTCGCTCGGCTGAAGCACGACACTTTCCTCGACTACTACCTTTGCGAATCGCACCTCGAATGCCACCGTGGCCATCTCCGCGTTGACGATTACTTCGTCAAGGTTCTCACCCTGAAGGAACCCTCAGCCCAGAGTTTTCCGCTGATCTTCAAGCGGCTCCTCGAAGTCGAAGCCAATTTCTTCATTGCGACCGAATGGAAGAAGGAAGGCCCGGCCAAGGCTCGAAGCACGATTCAGGCCAGGCGCAGGCACTTCCACAACACGAAACGATCTCTTGTCAGCCACCTCAATGCGTCCGATGCCCCGCCTCGGGATGTTCTCGTGGACGATTCCAAGGAGGCTCAGGTCCGAGAGCTTGGAGAGAGCATCAAGGAGCTAGAGCTTCGCGGGAATTATTTCGGGCAATTCTCCCTGACCGTTGTGGTCTATGACCTCGACTTGGCCAAGGTGGACCGTGCCTGCGCGGATTTTTACAAGGTGTTCAGTGTCTATGACGCGCAGCTTTACGAGGAGCGATACAACCTCCTGAACGCCTTTCTCGCCTCCGTGCCGGGCAACTATGCCTTCAACCTCCGCTCGATGTACTTGCTCAACACCAACTACGCGGACTACGCATTTCTCTTCACGCTCCACTGCGGGGAGCCAATCAACAAGCACCTCAGGCAGGAGTACCTCGCCGTCCTCGAAACCAATCACCGCACTCCCTACTTCCTCAACCTTCACCACCGGGACGTTGCTCACACCATGATTCTGGGCCGCACCGGCTCTGGAAAATCGTTTCTCCTCAACTTCCTCATCACCAACCTCCAGAAGTACAACCCCTATACGTACATCTTCGATCTGGGCGGAAGCTTTGAGAGCCTCACGCAACTCTTCGGCGGCTCCTATGTCCGAGTCGGGCTCAATTCTCCAGAATTCCGAATCAACCCTTTCTCACTCTCGCCCACCAAGGAGAATCTTGACTTCCTGACACTGTTCGTCAAAGTGCTCGCGCAAGGCTCCGCCACTAACCCTCTCACCCCGGCTGAGGAGCGCGACCTGTATCAACAGATTGAGAATCTCTACGAAGTTGACCCCGCGCTACGAACGCTAAGCGTTCTCGCAAACACGCTGGAGCGCGGCCTCGCCAACCGGCTCGCCAAATGGATCAAGGGCGGCCAGTTCGACTTTGTTTTCGACAACTCCGAAGACACCCTCACGTTCTCCATGTTCCAGTGCTTCGACTTCCAGGGCATGAGCCAGTACCCCGAAGTCCTCGAACCGCTGCTTTTCTACATCCTCCACCGGGCTAACGCTGCGATCTGCGACCGTCGCATCACCCATGTCTTCAAAGCCTTCTTCATTGACGAAGCCTGGATTTTCCTAAAGAACCCGAGCATCCGCAGCTACATCGTCGAAGCACTGAAGACCTGGCGCAAACAGAACGCCGCAATGATCCTTTCCACGCAGTCGCTCGACGAGCTCCGCAAGTCCGACATCCTCAGCGTGATCGTCGAAAGCTGCCCGACCAAGATTTTTCTCGCCAACCCGGATATGGACCGCGCCCTCTACCGCGAGCAGTTCCACCTGAACGACAACGAGATCGAGCTCATCTCGACGCTCGTTCCTAAGCAGCAGCTACTCATCAAGACGCCGGACTTCGCGAAGGTCGCCAACCTGACGGTCGATCCGAAAAGCTACTGGCTCTATACCAACGACCCCTTCGACAACCGCAAACGCAGAGATGCTTTTGAGACCTACGGCTTTGAGAAGGGCCTGGAGGTCCTCGCAGGGGCCACACAATGAAAACCGCATCTACATCGGTGATTCTCTGCTTTCTCTTTGTCTCAGGTGCCGCCTTGCTCGCAAACGCCTCATGGTTTTCGGCCCTCGATCTGCCGCCGGCACTATTGCCGCCCACATTCGCTCTGTTGACCACCGAAATTCTTTTCGCCTGCCACTGGGCCATCAATCCGCTTCTCGCAAGACTCCCGCAGTAGCAAAAACTTCCACCAGGAGACTCAACACATGAACCTCAGATTGTTCGCAAACATGCTTCGCATTTCGAGTTTCGCAACGGCACTGGCAATTCTGGGCCCGCTCAGCCTTGCACCCACCGCCGCCAATGCGCAAACCAACGGGGCGCGCGTTGTGAAGTACTCCGAGCGGGACATCATCCCCATTCGCGCCAAGCTTCGCTTCTCCACCGTCATCGTCCTGCCTGACAACGAGGAGATTCTCGACTTCACGACTGGCGACAAGGAGTTCTGGATCATCAACGGTGTCCACAACCTCTGCTACGTCCACCCTGCACAAGCCGGCATTCGCAGCAATCTGAACCTGATCACTGCGAGTGGGCACGTGTATTCCTTTCTTCTCACTGAAATCGGGAACGAAGCCGGTTCCGAACCCGATCTAAAGGTTTTCGTTGAACCGAAGGATCAATCGAGCATCGCGGGAAAGACCGCGCCGCTCGGATATGTCAGAGCGGGTGAAGTCCAAGCCTTACGGAACGAGATTCAAACCATCCGTGCCCAAGCAGCCGGCCAAGTACAGGCCGCCCAGGCTCAGGCCGCCGAACAGGTCAAGCGCTACAAGTCGGAGTACGCAACCAAGCTGAGATTCGACTATCGCTATGACGCAAAGGGTGCTCGCAGGCCATTCATGATCTCTGCCATCTATCACGATGAGACGTTCACCTACATCATTAGCGGGGCACCCGAGAAACCGACCATCTATGAGATGAAGGACGGGAAGCCGAACCTCATCAATTTTGACCTCGCCGCGGGCGTCTACATCGTTCCGAAGATCCTCGACGCCGGGTACCTGACCATCGGCAAGCAG
>Ga0187893_10002362_pt1 | contig 41731 bp, 37 predicted proteins | sample MA1701074metaG_FD_139574 | JGI IMG/M metagenome (GOLD analysis project Ga0187893, IMG submission 139574) | White microbial mat communities from a basaltic lava cave in the Kipuka Kanohina Cave System on the Island of Hawaii, USA - MA170107-4 metaG ...
CGGACCCCAAGCCCTTCGTGTGGACGAAGACCGCCGAGGAGATCCTCAAGAAGGTCGGGCGCGCCCGCCTCGCCCTGATAAAGGCGCAACAGCGTGCGTCAGACCACTAGCGGAAGGACGGGTAGGGTTCGGCGCGCGGCCCGAAGGTCTCGGCCGATGCAATCCCGCAGGAGCGATGCGGCGTGAGACGCTCTGCGGAGAGGAGATGCGCCCTGCGCCGCGCCGCCTCGATCCGCGGGTCGCTCGAGGTGCTACAACCTTACCCCGCGTGGAGCTCATCGCCGTCCATTATCACGAGATCGCGCTCAAGGGGCAGAACCGCGCCCGTTTCGTGCGGGCGCTGCGCGACCACTTGCGCAGCGCGCTGGCGGGGACCGGGACGCGCGACGTCCGCTCCTTTTCGGGCCGGCTGCTCGTGGAGGTGGAGGGCGATCCCGAGCCGGCCCTCGACCGCATCTCTCGCGTCTTCGGCGTGGCGCACGCGATGAAGGTAAGACGGCTGCCCCATGACCTCGATGCCGTCGCCGCGGCGGTGCTCGCCGAGGCGCGCGCCCGCACGCCCGCCACCTTCCGCGTCTCCACCCGCCGCCACGACAAGTCCTTTCCCCAGAGCTCCACCGACGTGGATCGCGTGGTGGGGGCGGTGGTGCACGAGGCGACCGGCATTCCCGTGCGGCTCAAGGGGGCGGAGTGGGAAGCGCATCTGGTGGTGCTCAAGGATGCAATCCTTTTCGGCGCCGAGCGCCGGGGGGGGCCGGGGGGGTTGCCGGTGGGATCCTCGGGCCGCGTCGGCGTGCTCCTGAGCGGCGGCATCGATTCGCCGGTGGCGGCATGGCGCATGATGAAGCGCGGCTGCCGCGTCGACCTCATCCACTTCCACAGCCACCCCCTCGTCGATCGGACGACGCAGGAGAAGGCGCGGGATCTGGCGGAGATCCTCTGCCGCTGGCAGCTCGCCGTGCGCCTCCACCTGGTGCCGCTCGCCGCCATCCAGGCGCAGGTGCGGCTCAACGCCCCCGAGTCGTTGCGGGTGGTGCTCTACCGCAGGTTCATGGTGCGCATCGCGGAGGCGATCGCCGCCCGCCGGCGGCTGGCGGCCCTGGTGACCGGGGAGAGCCTGGGGCAGGTGGCGTCCCAGACGCTCCCCAACCTGGTGACCGTGGAGGCGGTGGCGCACCTTCCGATCCTCCGCCCGCTCATTGGCACGGACAAGCAGGAGATCATCCGGGAGGCGGAGGCGCTCGGCACCTTTCCGATCTCCGTGCGCTCCGACCAGGACTGCTGCCGCCTCTTCCTCCCGGCGCACCCCGCCACCGCGGCGCGCCCATGGGACGCGGAGGCCGCCGAAGCTTCCCTGGACCTGGGCGCGCTGGTGCAGGACGCCTTCGAGCGCATCGAAACCGCGGACTTCACCTACCCCCCCGCATGATCGCGCTGCTCGATACCCGGGCCGATCTCGTGGTCGACCTCTTCCTGCTGCTGCTGATCCTGTTGCTGCCGGTGCTCCTCTACGGCGTCCGCCTCGCCCGCCGCGGCCGCCTCAAAGCCCACGCCGCCGTGATGGGGGGCTCCTTCTTCGTCTTCCTCGCCGCGCTGCTCACCTTCGAGATCGACGTGCGCCTCAACAAGGACCTCCCCGCCCCCGCCCCCCTCCCCTTCGTCGTCCACATGTTCTTCGCGCTCCCCGCCCTGGTCGCCTGGGTGCTGCAACTGCTCCGCCGGGCGGAAGCCTTCACCAACCCCGCCCGCCACAAACGCCGCGGTCGCCTCGTCCTCCTCCTCCTCGCCGGCACCGTCGCCACCGGCACCTGGCTCTACCTCGCCACCTACCGGCTCTGACCCTGAGTCGAGTGGGGCGACGTAAGCCGCTGGAAAGGCTGGGGTTGAGTAGGGTCGGGTGCGGCAGGGGTGCCGCAGCCGGAGGTGGAGCGGTCCCCCCCTCCCCTAGAATCGCCCCACGGTCATGGTCGGCGCGGCGGAACCCCTTCACCTACCCCTGAAGAAGTTCTTCGGCTTCGAGTCGTTCCGTCCGTTCCAGGAGGCGATCATCCGGGACGCGCTCGAGGGGAGGGATGTCTTCGCGCTCCTCCCCACCGGGGGCGGCAAGTCGCTCTGCTTCCAGCTGCCCGCGATGGTGCGGCCGGGGCTGACGGTGGTCGTCTCCCCGCTCATCGCGCTCATGAAGGATCAGGTGGACTCGCTCACGGCCGCGGGGGTGCCGGCGACATTCTTGAACTCGTCCCTCGCGGCCGGGGAGGCGGCGCGCCGCCAGCGCGCCCTCGACCGCGGCGAGTTCCGCCTGCTCTACGTCGCCCCGGAGCGGCTTCTCATGCCGGGCTTTTTCGATTCCCTGGAGTGCTGGGGCGTGACGCGCACCGTGGTGGACGAGGCGCACTGCATCAGCGAGTGGGGCCACGATTTCCGGCCCGAGTATCGCCAGCTCTCCAGCCTGCGCGACCGCTTTCCGGACATCCCGATGATGGCGCTCACCGCCACCGCGACCGAGCGCGTGCGGCGCGACATCGTCGCCCAGTTGCGCCTGCGCGAGCCCTGCTGCCATGTAGCCTCGTTCAACCGTCCCAACCTCACCTATCGTGTCGTCGCGAAATCGGGCGCATACGAGCAGACGCTCGCGTTCGTCCGGGCGCGGCCGGGTGCGAGCGGCATCGTCTATTGCCAGAGCCGGCGCAGCGCGGAGGCGGTCGCGAGCCGTCTCCGCGCCGCCGGGATCGCCGCCGCTCCCTACCACGCCGGGCTGGAGCCGGAGGAGCGCTCCCGCAACCAGGAGCTCTTCCTCCGCGACGAGGTCGCGGTGGTCTGCGCCACGATCGCGTTCGGGATGGGCGTGCACAAGCCGGACGTGCGGTTCGTCATCCACTACGACCTGCCTAAGAGCGTCGAGGGCTACTACCAGGAGACCGGGCGAGCGGGGCGCGACGGGCTGCCGAGCGAATGTCTGCTGCTCTTTTCGCCGGGGGACGCGGCCAAGCAGCGCCACTTCATCGACGAAAAGAGCGACCCCGCGGAACGGCAGGCAGCCCATGCGCAGCTGCAGCAGATGGTGCACTACGCCGAGGCGGCCGAGTGCCGGCGCGCCTCGCTCCTGCGCCATTTCGGCGAATCCTTCCCCGAGCCCGACTGCCGCGGCTGCGACAACTGCCTGGAGCCGCGCAGTACCTACGACGCCACCACCGAGGCGCACAAGCTCCTCTCCTGCGTCTTCCGGATCCGCGAGCAGGGCGGGTTCGGCGTCGGCCTCGCCCACGTCGTGGAGGTGCTGGCCGGGGCCGACACGGAGAAGGTGCGTCGATGGGGCCACGAAGCGCTCTCCACCTACGGCATCGGGAAGGAGAAGAGCCGTGCCGAATGGTCCGCCATCGGCCGCGAGCTGGTGCGCCTCGGGCTCCTGCGCCAGGATCCCGACCGCTTCCACGTCCTCGAGCTGACGAAAACGGGCCTCCGGGCGCTCCGCCAGCGCGAGACCGTGCGCCTCACGCGCTCGGTGGCGGCGCCGGCCGCGCGCGCCCCGCGAGCACCGCGCGCCGGCGAGATCGAGTGCGACGAGGCGCTTTTCCAGCGACTCCGCGGCTTGCGCAAGCGACTGGCGGATGAGCGCGGGGTGCCGCCCTATGTCGTCTTCTCCGACGTCTCTTTGCGTCAAATGGCGCGGCACCTTCCCGCGACGAGCGCGCAGTTCCTCGCCATCAGCGGCGTCGGCGAAAAAAAGCTCGCGGAGTACGGCGCCGCCTTCCTCGCCGAAATCGCGGGTCAGAGGGTCAGGGGTCAAGGCCTGCGCAAGTGACTGCAAGCAGGCGATTCGCGGCAACGCTCTGCGCCAGCGCTGGCGCAGGCCAGGCCCCGGTCCCTACCTCTCCAGCACCGGCGAATAGCGCCCCAGGGGCGTGCGCACCCACCAATCGCCCCCGGCGCGCCGCTCCTCCCGCGTCGTGAACCGGCAGTCGTAGACCATCGCGCGCAGGTAGCGCGGCGGCGCATCGGGGAAGGGGTCGTGGGCCAGCAGCCCCGCCACCTCGGGCGATCCCTCCAGGAGACGCTCCATGAGCGGCCAAAACCAGGGCGAGTCGTCGAACGAGCCGAGCGCCAGGAACCACATCCGCCAGTCGAGCCGCGGCATGTGCAGCGGCAGATACCGCGGCGCATCCCCCGCCCGGCCCGGCTTGTAGACGAACCTGTACGCCTTCCACGCGCGCCCGTCGTCGCTCCCCTCCAGCTCGATCTCCCTGCGCTGCTTGGTCATGACGCGGAAGAGCCCGTAGGCGCTCGCGAGGCGGAACGGCTCGACGGCCGCGACGGCGGCGCGCACAGGGGCGGGCCAGGGAACCCGCACGCGCAAGCCGCGGGCGAAGACGACGCAGGAGAGAACGAGAAGCGCCGCCATGACGCCGCGGCGTGCCCACACCAGACGGGTGCGACGAGGGAGGGGGGCGGGGGAGGGGGCGCCCTCCAGCAGAGGGATGCAGAGCACCAGGGTGAGCAGATTGAAAAAGCCGTAGTTCCCCGCGAACGCGATGAGCAGTTGCAACGTGCCGAACGCGAAGAAGGCCACGAGCCGCGGCCGCCGCCCCAGGAAGACGAGGAACGGGACGATCAGTTCCACGACATGGCTTCCCAGGCAGGCCGCCTTCTGGAACCAGACCGGCAGTTGCGCCAACTGCCAGCCCCCCCAGGCGGGGAGCGGCTGGGTCCACCAGTGGAAAGAGAGCGCGGTGAGGTCGGTCCAGGAGGTGTCCCCGCTCGTGAGCTTCACGACCCCCGACGCAAACATGAGGCGGAAGAGGAGCCAGCGCAGGAGCCAGAGGGGGGCGGTGGGGGGCAGCCGCCGCGGCGCGAGCAGCAGCGCGAGGCCGCCGGTTTCGAGGAGCAGGGTGTCCCATTGGAAGCTCAAGAACTCGCGCCCCACCGTGAAGAGCGAGAGATAGCAGAGCCACGCGCCGAGCAACGCGAGCGGCCGCGCGAGGTTGCAGACGACGAGCAGGGAGCAGAGCACCCCGCCCCCCACGCAAAGATCGAGCGCCGTGTCGGACGAGGAGAGCCAGAGGAGCGTCGGGAACTGATGGAAGCGGGCGGCGCCGTGGAATTCGGCCACCGACGCGAGGGTCTGCGCGACGGGAAGGATGCCGCGCGCTCCGATGAGCCCGCGCAGCTGCGGCCAGAGCGAGAGGAACGCGGCGAGGTAGACGAGCCCGAGCGCCCGGAGGAACCAGGCGCGCGTGCGCTCGAGGCCCGGCGGCTCCTCGCCGGGGCCGTCGAGCAACCGGTACGCGGGGGAGAGAAGGGGACGTGCCCACGCGACCGCGCGATAGCACGCCTCGCTCACCGGCCCGAACCCCGGCAGCCGCCGGTAGAGGAGCCAACCGAGCCCGCCCCCCGGCGCGTGCGCCAGCGTGCGGAGTACCGCCGCCGCGCCCGTCGCGCGCTCGCCGTCCGGCCCCTCGTAGCGCACCGCGCGCCAATCGTCGCCTGGACCGAAGGGCCGGTAGTCGATCGCGTCGCCGGTGCGCAGCCGCCAGCGGTTCACCCGTCGCCGGCAAAACCCGCAATCGCCGTCGAAGCGGAGGATCGCGCGGGGCTGCACGGAGGGGAGGATAGCCGTTGGAGAGGCCGTGCGGCGATCGCAAACGCGCCGGGCCCGGCGCCTGCGCGTTCGCTCGCGTCACTCGCCGCTGCAGACCGAGGCGACGAGACCACGCACCGGCTCGCGCGACTCCAAAGCCGCGAGCGCCAGGCCGGGCTCCGCCCACGCGCAGCGCTTGCCGGCGTCGGCGGACGCGTCGTAACGGCCGTCCGGCGCCAGGGCGATCCAGCCGCCGCCGACGAGCAGGTGCATCGTCAAGAGCGGCGCGCCGGTGGCCGCATCCCAGACGCGGAGATCCCCTTCGCTGCCCACGGTGGCGAGCTTGCGCTCCTGGTCCAGGAAGCTGGTGCCCGGCACCGATCCGCGATGGCCATCCAGCGTGTGGATGCGCTGAAACGCCTCGTCGCGCAGGGTGATGGAGGACCAGGGGCCGCCGCAGAGAAGCCGCTTTCCGTCGCTGCTCAGCGCCATCGAGACGATCCAGCCCGCGCCGCGCTCGTTTCTCCGCAGGCGCTCGCCGCTCTCGATGTCGTAGGCGGCGAAAAACTCCCCCTTGCCCGACTGCAGAAGCAGTCGCCCGTCCGTCGAAAAGGCGAGCCCCAGCACATCGGTGCTGCTGTTGCCTGGGAAACGGCGCCCGCCCTCGATGCGGATGTCGTCGGCGTCCGCGCGCCAGGCGAGCCGCTTCCCGCCCGGGGCCAGTGCGGTCGCCCCCCGGATCGCCGCGTCTACTTCCCGCGCCTCGCCGGTGGCGAGGTCGATCACGCGCGCGTCGATGGCGAGGTGGGTGCCGTCCGGCGAGAGCGCGAGAGTGCGGCCGCCCGGCAGGATCCGGATGGTCCGGTCCTCGATCCAGTCCCAGACGCGCAGCGCCTCGCCCTCCTCGACGAGGAGCCGACTCCCCGCGACCTTACGCGCGCGCACGGAGGGCGGGTCGAAGGGGTGCGTGCGCTGCTTTTCCTCCACGTCCCAGAGTTCCGCGCCGGCCATGAGGCGCCGACCCTGGAGGGCGAGCGGGCCGGGGGCGGTGCGGAATCCGAGGGAGAGCGCTCCTTCGGCGTCGGCGATGGCGATCGTCTCGCCGTCCACGGCGAGCTGCGCGGACTTCTGCGCGACGCGGCCCAGCCGCCGGCCCGTCCGCCAGTCCCAGAGCTCGACCGGCCCGTCGCGCACGCGAGTGACCAACTCGTCCCCGCGGAAGGCGACATCCACTACGTCCCCCGGGAATCCGGAGAGCCGGCGTGCGAGCGTGCCGTCGGAGAGCCGCCACAGGTAGACGAATTCGTCGCCGGCCGCGGCAAGGTGGGTCCCGTCGGGGGTGAAGGCGACGGAGAGAAAGCGGTCGCGCTCGGGCCCCTTCCAGGTGAAGCGCTCCGCGCCGTCCGCCAGCGCGCGCACGGAGCAGACCTCGTCCGCGCCGCAGGCGAACCACTTCCCATCCGCGCTCACGGCGACGCCGCAGTAGCCGCCCCGGCGGAAGTCCTGCTCCGCAACCATGCGCTGGGACTCGACATCCCACACCCGCGCCTCGCCGTTGATCTGGCCGACGACGAGGTGCTGGCCGTCCCGCGCCCAGACGAGCCCGGTAGGGCGGCCGTGCGGTGGCGGAAGCGTGAGCAGCAGACGACCGCTCTCCACTTCCCAGAGCTTGACCAGGCCGTCATGCCCGCCCGTCGCCAGGATCTTGCCGCCGGGCCGGAACGCCGCTGCGCTGATCGGTCCCCTGTGCCCCTCCTGCACGACGATCAGCGGCTCCGCGAGCGCCGCCGCGCCGAGGAGGAGGAGCGCCGCTATCCATCGCACGAACTCTCATCGTAACGCGGTTCGGCGTGGGCTGAAGGGCTGCGTCCCGCAGGGCAGGCCGGCATCGTGTGCATGCGGAAATGCAGGCATCGGCGGCGCCGCGGATTCCGTAAGATGCACCGTTCAACCCTTGCACCGGAGGCCCCGTGCCCGCCATCCAAACCCACCTCGCCGCCAATCGTGCGGCCGTCGACGAACTTCTCGCCGCCGCGGAACGAGCGAAGGCGGCGTGGAATGCGCCGTGTGCGCCTGGGAAGTGGTCGCCCTCCCAGATCGTGGAACATGTGGCGCGCGTCCTGGAGGAGTCGGCCAAGGTCGTGGTCGGGGCGCCCTCCGCGTTTCCGTCGCTGCCGCGCTTCCTGCGGCCGCTCGTCCGGGGCCTCTATTTCTCCCGGACCCTCAAGAAGAACGCGTTTCCCAAGTCGAAGACCCCGCAAGCCTTTCATCCGCCGACCGGACCGGCGGACCCGGCAAGGGCGCGCGCTCGTCTGGAAGCGGCGCTGGGCGACTTCGAGCGGGCGTGCACGACCCAAGCGGCCCGGAGCGACTCCGTCACGAGCAGCGTGTTCGGCACGGTCTCGCTGGAAGACTACGCCCGATTCCAGGAATTGCACACGCGCCACCACGCACGGCAGTTGCCCGGTGCCCCGGGCGCTCCCTGATCCCGCCCGCGCCAGCACCCGTCACGGCATGGCCGACCACTGGTTCCGCTGGATGCTGCTCTCACGTGCGCGCGTGAGGGCGCAAGGATCCGACGCAGCGCTTCGCCCGCTGGTAACACAACAAATGCCAGCCGCAAACTCGGCCACCACGGCTTCCCTCCTCGCCAACTCCCGAGACGCCCGGTTCCAGTGCGCATGATCGCGCATAGATCGTGGGCAATCGGCGGAAGGGCTGGGGTCCGCGGAGTGTGGAAGTGAGTTCGACAAACCTTACCTCGCGCACCCTGACGAAGGTCGTGGTGGGGTACTACCTCTGCGTCCTGCCGCTCTTGGTTTGCTTGACCGTCCTCTTGACGACCGGCCGTAGCCCGGGCATTCAGCACGTGCTCTGCTTGGTTCCCTTCGCCAACTATGGCCTCCTAGGCGTAATAATCCTTGCGGGCAACGAGCCTGGCATACTGCCCGCTCTACTCTGGTTTGGCGGGGCTGGACTTGTGCTGATCCCATGGAAACGAAGCCTCCAATCTTGGGAGAGAGAGCAAGCAGCGGAGCACACGCGACTGATCGAAGCCGAACGCGTGGCGCGCGCACGGGAGAACGACATCAAGAGAAAGTCGGACAAACTGCGCGCTCTCGCCTTGGACGCTCAGGCTGCCGCCCTCTCGCTACCCTCCATGCTCACCTCTGCGGAATTGACACTCGATCAGGCGGAGGCGGAGTGTAAGCATCGTCGCACCTCCTTGTTCTGGGAGGCGATGGAAAGTGCTTCGCTCCAGCTGACGCGAGTTAGAAGGACTCAGGCGGAGATAGCGAAGTCCTGGCGGGAATACAATTCCGGCGTCGCGGAGCTCCCGGATGACCAGGCACCCGAGTGGAGTCTTGGCGTCAGTGCGTTACCCGATGCTGCCCTCACCGCTCAACGGCTGAAGGAGTATTACCATGCGGCGCATGCAGATCGCGACTTCATCCACACCTTTGAGCAGCGGCGCACTACGGCGGAAGTGCAACTCACAAACAAGATCCTCATGGAAGGATTCACGTCCCTAATCCGCGCAGTCCGGGAGAATACAGACGCGATTCGTGCCGAAGGGCAGAGCCTGCGAAGTGACCTTGGCCTCAGGTGCGCGGGACTGGAGGAAGCCCTACGAGAGTCACAACGGTCGGCGACTGCGGCGTGCAACGGTCTGTCCACCGAGATTCGCACACTCGGGAAGTCTGGCCTGAGCATGGTTGGGACGCTGGAGCGGCATGTCGCACGCCGCGAACAGCATGGACGCGACGCGCTCAAGATGCTCGACAATATCCAATTGCGCCGTAAGCCACACGAAGGTGGCTTCTACAAGGATGCACGGTAAGGCTGGTCGCTTCGCGGGCGACCACTTGTGAATGGCGAGAAGGGCTCGGTGGCCGGCGGCAACCGTGCCACAGCAAGCCGCCGACTCGCCTCACTCAGGTGTTCTTGCGCTTCGGTGGTGGCCATGCGCATCCGGCGAATGAGTTCGCCTGACTCGTCGGCCACGCAACTGCACCGGCTGAGTCGTCCAGCTGTTGTGAAAGGGCTGGATGGAGTCGATCCCCCTCTCGATGAGTCGCCCAAGCCACTGAGCCCGGCCTGAACTGCTACACTCTCGCGTACTCTCCGCGCACAGGCCCCCCCATGCGATCCCCCAAGCTCCTCGTCGAGTTCCTCGGCACCTTCTTCCTCACCGCCACGATCGGGCTCACGGCGCTCGCGCCGGGCGGGGCGGGGAGCCTGGCGCCGCTCGGCGTCGGCGCGATGCTCATCGCGCTCGTCTATGCCGGCGGGCCGATCTCCGGGGCGCACTACAACCCCGCGGTGACCCTGTCGGTCTTCCTGCGCGGCGCGTGCCCCGCGCGCGACGTCGCGCCCTACCTCGCGGCGCAACTGCTCGGCGCGTCGACCGCGGCGGGCGCCGTCCTCCTCCTCAAAGGGAACCCCCCGGTTGCGGCGGCCGACCTGGACGTCGCCCGCGCGCTCCTGGCGGAATTCCTCTTCACCTTCGCGCTCTGCTACGTGATCCTCACCGTCGCCACGGCCAAGGCGACCGCGGGCAACTCCTACTACGGCGTCGCCATCGGCCTCACCGTGATGGCCGGCGGTTTCGCCGTCGGCCCCATTTCCGGCGCGGTGTTCAATCCCGCCATGGCCGTCGGCGCCACGATCCTGGGCCTGTCGACGCCGGCGGGGATCTGGATCTTCCTCGCGGCCGAGTTTGCGGCGGGCGCCCTGGCCGCGCCGGCGTACCGGTGGATCAGCCGCGAAGCATGAGAAATTCGCGCCGCTTCCCCCCCGCAACGAACTGCAAACTTGCTACCATGCGTTCGCCGCGCCGGCACCGCGCAACGGGCTGAACTACCGTTACGGCCGAGCCGCGGGGAACCGGGTGTGCCGGGGAAGGAGGAGCGCATGGTGACGATCACCCTCGTGGTCGCAGGGGCGGGGTTGTTGGGCGGGATCGTGACTTCCCTTCTCGCCGGCCAGTTCCAGCTGCCGCAGCTCGACAAGAACGCGGGAGTCTTCCGACCCGGCTGGATCGGCAATGCCGTCGTCGGCGCGGTCGCCGCCCTCGTGATCTGGGGCCTCTATGGTCCGTTGGCGACCACGGTGCTCCTCGGGGAGGGCGCCAACACCGTGAAGGCGTCCCTGCGCGTGGCGGATCTGATGGGTGCCATCGTCACCGGGATCGGGGGGAGCAGGATCCTCTCCGCCGAGGTGGATAAGAGGCTCCTGGCGAAGGCGAAGGAAGACTTGAGGAGTTCCCTCGAACTCCTCAATAAGTAGACGAGCGCGTCAGCATGGGTACGAAACCGAACCCTCAGCCCTCCGATCTCGAGGCGACACTGCAACAGTTGATCCGCCAACTCAAGGAGGCGACAGTCGCGGACTCGGTCGCGATCGCCGCGGAGATCCGAGGGTGCGCCGTGGAACTGAAGCGGCTGCGTGAGTCAAGCACGCCGCCAGAACCCGCCGACGGATCCAACACGGCCTGATCTCGGGCACGCCGTCCTGCTCCGGGCAGCGAGGGTCCACATCCCCGCGAACCCGGACTCGGACGCGCAAGAGGGGGGCGGGGGCCGGCAGGTCAGGGCGCAGCGCGAATACGGGCGAACAACACCTTGTGCCGTTCGCGATCGGGCAGATAGTTCGCCTCGCCGAGCACCTCCACGGGACGGAGCGCGCGCAGGTCCGCGATGGCGCGCTCCGAAGCGAGAGCCCAGAACTCCTCGCCGAGGGGGAGCGTGGTCCAGCCCTCGTCCAGGCGCTCCACCCGCAGGGGCAGGTAGAAGACGACCTGGTGCTCGCCCAAGTCGAGGAGCCGGATCGGCCGGTCCTGGGGCGATTCGGCGGCGGCACGCCGCGCCAGATCGGCGAGAGAGCTCCAGTTGTCGTAGCGCCCCACCACGAAGAGGAGCGCGGCGGCGGTGAGGATCCACGCCGTTGCGAAGAGTGTGGGAGGCAGCGCCCGGACGCGGCGTCGTGCGACCAGGAAGATCGCCCGCAGTCCGAACAGCGCGAACAGTCCGATGATGAGCGCGCGCACAGGCCCGGTGGCATCCGCGGAATTCCGATGGGCGAACCATGCGCCCGCGACACCGAGGGCGACCACCGCCGCGGCGAGCAGGCGCGGTCGTTGGAGCGGCCGCGCCTCGCGCCAGCGCAGGTAGTGCGCCAGCCCCGCCCCCATGAGGATGCTGAGGGGCGGGAGGAGCGGCATCGCATAGTGCTTGTGCTTGAACCGGATCACCGAGAGAAAGACCAGCCCTACCGCGAACCATGCGGCGAAGAGACGCCAGACGGGCTCGCGCCACCGGCGGTCCCGGCGCAGCCAGATGGCCCCGGGGAGGAGCAGCGGCGCAAGAGGCAGCAGAAGAACCGGGATCATCACGAGATAGAAGGTGAACGGTTTGTCACCCCCCAGGTCGCCCGCCAGCCGTCCCAGCTGTTCGCTGCGCCAGGTCTCGAGGATGGCGGGGTGCTGGCGCCAGGCGGCGATCGGCCAGACCGCGACCAGGAGCAGGAGCAGCGCGAGGCCTGACGGCGAGGCGAGGAACCTGGCGCGGGGGCGTTCCCCCGGCAGGAGCAGGAACGCGCCGACGCCGCCGAATACGAAGAGGGGCCCGACCGGCCCCTTGAGGAGGAACGCCAAACCGGTGCAGGCGTAGAAGAGGAGCGCCATGCGCCGCGGCGCCGGGCCCGGCGTGCAGGCGCCGCGAGCGAAGGCGTAGAGCGCGCCTGTGGTGGCGGCGCAGAGCGTCATGTCCGCTTCCGCGAGGCGAGCGTGGAGAAGGGTATAGAGGCAACCGAGCTGGATGAGCCCTGCGTAGAGGGCGATTTCCTGGTCGCAGAACCGTGCGGCCAGCGCGGCGACGAGGAGCGCGGTGATCACGGCGGCGAGCACCGAGGGGAGCCGCGCGGCGAACTCCCCCGCCCCCCCGAAGAGCGTGAAGGAGCCGGCGATGATCCAGCTCATGGTGGGGGGCTTGTTGGTGCGCACCACGCCGGCGATACGGGGCAGGGTCAGACCCGCCCCGGAGAGCATCTCCCGGGCCGGCTGCGCCGCGAACGCCTCGTGACGGCTGAGGGCCCGCTGCTGCGCAATGCCGAGCAGGTGCAGCGAGAGGCCGTAGGCGAGCAGGATCGCCGCACTGCGCGGCGCGAGCCCGACGCTCACAGGACGCCGAGGGACCGCCCGAAATCCGCCATCGACGGGGGCCGGTCCGCGGGGTTCTTGGAGAGCGCGCGGGCGAGCGCCTCGTCGGTGCGCTTGGAGAGTTCGGGCTTGACGTCGCGGGCCCGCGGGGGGATCTCGGTCTGGATGGCCTGGAGCCATTCGTCGAGCCGCTTCGCCTCGATGGGATGGCGGCCGGTGAGGGTGCGGTAGATCGTGGCGGCAAGCGAGTAGATATCGGCGGAGTAGCCGACCCTTCCGCCGCTCTGCAGCACTTCCGGCGCCATGAAGAGCGGCGTGCCCGGCATCCCGGACGTGGTGTGGGAGGTGAACGCGCAGTCCACGAGCCGCTTCGCGAGACCGAAGTCGACCAGCCGGATCTTGCCCCCTTCTCCCAGGAGGATGTTGCCCGGCTTCAGGTCGCGGTGAAGGAGCTTGCGCTCGTGCGCGTAGATCATCGCGCTCACCACCTGCTTGCTGATGCCCAGACTATCCGCCTCGGGAAGGAACCCCTTCTCTTCCAGCACGTCTTTCAGGCTCACCGAGGGGAAGTACTCCAGGATGATGAACCAGTGGCCCGCTTCGTGGCCCGAATCGCCGAAGCGCACGATGCTCTCGTGTTCGATCCCCGAGGTGGCGTAGGCCTCCTTGAGGAACTTCATCACCACCTCCGGCGACTCCGTGAACTCGACGTGAAGCACCTTCATGGCGACATAGGGGTTGCCGCGCCGGTGGCCCATGTAGACGGTGCCGTACGATCCGCTCCCCAGGCCGCGGATGAGCCGGCGCTGGCCCAAGGTGGCGCCGAGCAAAGGGTACTGGCGGCGGCACTCGGTGCAGAAGGGGGCGTCCGGGGGCGCGAGCACCAGCGTCTTGAGGCAGCAGGCGCAGCGGAAGGCGTCCCCCTCCGGCCCGAAGGCGAACTCGGCGTGGCCGATGCGCACGATGTCGCCTGGGCTGAGCTTGGACTCCGTGATCTTGACGTTGTTGACGAAGGTCCCGTTCTTGCTTTCGAGGTCGCGCAGGACCCAGGTGCCGTCGATACGGTGCAGCAGGACGTGCCTGCGCGAGCAGAGCGGGTCCTGGATCTTGACGCCGGTGCCGCCGGGGTCGCGTCCCATCACGAGGTCCGTGCCGTCCGGAAGAAGGACGGTGCCCGTGCCCGCCAAGCCGTGGAGCGGGGTGAGGCCCGGCGCGCTCAACCCTTGGTCCGCTTGTGGGCAGGAACCGGCGCCCAGGGGATGCCGCGTTTCCCGCCCGACGACTTGGGGTACATGCCCCGCACCTTGTCGATCTCCTTGCGGAGGTCCACCGCCGTGGCAAACCGCTTGGCCGGGTCCGCCTGGAGCGACTGGGTCAGGATCTCGTCGAGTCGCGGGTGGAGGTCCTTGAACTTCGCGCAGGCGAGGGGAGGCGCCTGGTTGAGCTTCAGGTTCTGGATCTCGAGGGTGCTCGAACCGCGGAACGGATGGCTTCCCGTGAGCATGAAGTAGAGCGTGCCGCCCAACCCGTAGATGTCGACCAGGGGCGACATCGTGTCGGCGGAGTTGCGCGGCTGCACCTGCTCGGGGGCGCAGAAAATGATCGTGCCGGCGGGCGCGCCGGCGAGGCCGCCGCCCTCCGTGAGTGCGAGGCTGAAATCGATGAGCACGGTGCGGGCCGACTTGCTCTCGATCATGATGTTGCTCGGCTTGATGTCGCGATGGACCATGCCGCGCTCGTGCACGACCTGCAGCGCGTTGCAGGTGTCGGAAGCGATCTTGAGCGCCTCGGGGATGCCGAGCTTGCCCGACTTGCCGAGCTGCGTCGCCGTAAGCCCGTCCACGTAGTCCATGACGAGGAAGGACTCGCCGTTCTTCAGGCGGCCGGTGGAGAGGATGCTCACGATGTTCTCGTGGCGGATGCGGGCGAGCGATTTCGCCTCCTCCACGGCGCGGGCCACGTTGGATTCGGTGGCGCGGTCGGGGCGCAGGATCTTGAAGGCGACGCGCCGCTCGCTCCGGACGTCTTGGGCGTCGAACAAGAGCCCCATGCCCGAGACCGCCACGAGCCGGGTGAGGTGGAACCCCATTTCCCGCGCCGGGTCGAGGAACTGCACCCCCTCCGGCCCGATCTCCTTGGTCTGGGTGTCGGTCAGGTCCTTGGGAGCCTGGCTGGGGGCGGGGGCGGCCGTCCCGAGCCTCACCCGCATGGAGGTCCGGCCCAGCTTGATCTCGTCCCCGTCGGAGAGCTTTTGGTCCAAGAGGACCCTCTCCCCGTTCACGAAAATCCCGTTCCGGGCGCCCACATCCTCCACGTAGAGGCCGTCGTCGCGCGGGACGATCTTGGCATGGAGCCGCGAGCAGTAGTCGTCGGGAAGCCTCAGGTTGCACTCCGGGCCACGTCCCACGAGCATGGTCTCCTGCGTCACGGCGACCTCGCGCTTGAGGTCTCCGGTGGCTACGAGGAGAACGTACTTTCCCATGATGGACGCCGAGGCCGGGCGCCGCACCGCCCGGAATGCCGGATTCTAGGCCAGGGGGGGACGCCCCTCAACCTCGATCGGCCAAGCTGATACATTGGCCGCCCGAGGAGAGAGCCCGTGACCGTCTTTACCGGCGAAATCTGCACAGCCTGCGGACGACCTATCCTGGTGGACGAGAGTGCCCCGCAGGTGGCGCGCTGTCGTAGCTGCGATGCGCCTTACCACACGCGTTGCTGGTTTTCGTCCAACGAGAAATGTATCCGCGCCGGCTGCGAGGGCAAGGCGAGCGACATCAAGGAGAGCAAGGTCGCGACGGTGGGGGAGATCTGCCCGTTCCTGCCGCCCGTGCAGCGCCGGGATGGGGGGGAGGCTTCCCCCGCCAAGTGCCTCAAGACCCAGTGCGCGCTCTTCGACGCGGCGGAGGGGCGCTGCGGCCTCGCGGAGGTCGCCTACCTTCTCGCCACGGTGCGCCAGAGCGCCCGGGACGGCCAGCAGGTCGCCTTCCAGGCCTCCGAGAAGGGGGTCCAGCAGACCGGCCGCCTCCTCACCGAGATCGGCCGCCGCATCGGGACCGCGGATGCCAGCGTGAAGACCATCGCAGGAGGCCAGGAGCGCGCCATGACCGCGGTGGAGGGGCTGGGCAGCGTCCTCGGCGACATCAAGACCGCGCTCCAGACCCTGGTGCAGGAGCAGTCGGGCACCGGCGAGCAGTTCGACCGGCTCGCCCGGGCCGTGGAGGCGAGCGGCGTCGGCGAGCAGGTGCGCGCCCGCCGGGAAGCGCGCCACGCCGCCCGCCTCGCCATCCGGGACGGCCGGCCGGGCGCCGCCGTCAACCTGTTGCAGCAGGCGGAACGCCGTGGGGAGGACGACGCCGTGCGCGGCGACCTCGCCACGGCCCATCTCCATGCCGGCAAAAGCGCCGAAGCGAAGGAGATCCTGGCCGACCTCCTGAAAAAGAGCCCCGCCAACACCCCCTCGCGCATCACCCTCGCTTCCATCCAGCTACAGGCGGGCGAGGCGGGGGCCGCAGAAACGCTCCTGCGCGACGCCCCCCAGCCCCCCAACCCTCTCCTGCGCGCGGAGCTCGCCTACGCCAGAGCCTGCGTCGCTTACGCCGTCGGTCGCTCGGAGGACGCCGTCGCGCTCCTCAACCAGGCGCTCGACGAGGATCCCTGGCACGCGGCGGCGGCGGCGGCGCTCGCCGATCTGCGCGCGCGGCGCACCGGCGGGCCGGTGCCCGAAGCGGCCAGCATCGCGCTCACCGGGAGCAGCCGCGCCGCGCCGGCGGGAAAGCACTGAGATGGCACGCAGCCTCCTCGACACCGTCGCGGAGATCCGCGAACTCCTCACCAAGGACAAGGTGAAGGCGGCGCGCAAGGCGTTCGACAAGGCGGTGAAGGCGGGCACCCGCGGCCCGCAGCTCAACGAGGCCGCTTTCGAGCTCACGCTGGCGGAGGGGGGCGGGGCTCCCGCCGCCGACGCGCTCCGGGAGCTGGCGGACGCGGGGGCGGGACGGCTGGCGAACGCGTTGAAGGGGGCGGGGGCGCATCTGGCCCGCACCGCCCAGGACCATGCGCTGCGCGACGTGGCCTGGGAGATGGCGCTCGTCGCCGGGCAGCAGGGCGCGGCGGTCGAGCATCTCGACGCGCTCCTGAAGGCGCAGGCGGTGGACGCGTCCAAACGCGCCCGGTCGATGCTGGAACGGAAGGACGAAGTGGGCGCCACCGGGCTCTTCCTCATCGCGAGCCTGGGCGGCGTGAAGACCGACCGCGTGGTGCTGGCGAAGCGGCTCATGAAATCCGATTCGGGCAGGGCGATGCTGGCCGATCTCTGCACCGCCCTGCGCGATGCAGGCAAGGCGGACGCGCCGGTGAGCTTCGTCCTGGCCCACGCAGCCCACGAGAAGGGCGACCGGGAGACTTTCCTCCAGATGAGCACGGCGGCGGCGCAGGACCTGCGCGATGAAGTGCTCACCTGGACCGGCACCATCGGATCGGACGAGAAGCTGCAGCTGGCGCTGCGCCTCGAATCGGTGGCAGACGCCCTCGATGCGGCCGGGGCGATGAAGAACGAGGAGCTGGTGGCCGCGGCCAATCGGATCCAGGGGGACGGTCCCACCGGGCGCGCCATCCGCGGCATCGCGGCGCTCGCCCAGGGCAAGGGCGGCAACGCCTGCCGCATCCTCGAAGAGGTCGTGCGGCGCGAGAAGGCCGCAGCCGAACCTCTGGTGAAGTTCCTCAAGTCCAAGGCGGGGAGCTGGGGCTCGGCGCGGGAAGCGTGGGCCACGCTGGTCGTGGAGGCGGGCTGGGACGCCGAGGCGGAGTTGGCGGCCCCCGCGGATGCGCTGGTGTCGGCGCCGAAGGACCAGCGCGGGGACTCCTGGCGGCGCTCGGCCTCCCGGCTCCTCGATCGGGTGCCCGCCCGCGCCGACCTCCGCCAGGCGTACGGACTCGCTCTCCTCGAGGCGGAAGAGGGGGAGGAGGCGGCCAAGCTCGTGCAGACCGTCGAGCACCTGCCGGCCGCGCGCGCTTGGGCCGAAGCGGGCAAGAGTTCCCCCGAGGTGTTGCGCGCCGCCGCGGGCATCGTGGACAAGAGCGGCAAGGCGGCGGACCACGCCGAGTGGCTCCTGCGCGCGGCACGCTCCGACGCGACGCTGCTGGCGGAGATCGGCCGCCTCCTGAGCGGGAGCACCGTCTCGGCGGCCACGGCGCTCAAGGGGGCGGGAGCGCTCCTGGAGCAGGGTCAGAAAGAGGAGGCGGCGGGCTTCCTCGCGCGCATCCCCCTCGATCGCGATTCCGGCACGCGCATCGACCAGCTCCTCAAGGAAAAAAACCTCCTCAACGATCGCGCCTTCACCGTGGCCAACTTCCGCGCGGGGCTGTCGCTGGGCGACGGCCCGCGCGCCAAGCGGCTCTACAAGTCGACAGGCCTCCCTCCCGGAGCGCTCGTGGCCGAGGCCGCCTCTCACGCCGATGCGGCGCGGCTTCTCGCTGAGATCCTCATCGAGCACGACGCCCCGGCGGAGGCGGTGCGCCTCCTCGACGCGCGCCGTTCGGCGGGCGACGCGCCGCGCACCCTGCTCCCGCTGGCGGATGCCCTCTTGCGCGGCCCCGCGGGCCTCCCCGGTGCGCGGCTTCTGCGCGGGCGGCTCCTCCAAGCCCTCAAGCGCGACGCCGACGCGGTGCGCGACTTGCGCTCGGTCCCCGGCGACGCCAAGGAGGTCGACGGGGCGTTCGACCTGTTGGGCGAGTTGGCGAAAGGGGAGGCGGGCGGCGCCGCGGTGCTGGGACGCGCCGACATCCACCTTGCCAAGAAGGCCTACGACAGCGCCATCCTCGAACTGTCGATGTGCGAGGCGCCGGCAGCCGAGCGGCTGGAGCGCTTCGACGCGATCGTGCGGCAGCGCCCCTCCCTGGATGCCGCGCACCGGGGGCGCGCCGAGTGTCTCTTCGAGCTGGGCCGCATCCCCGAGAGCTCGGACGCGTGCTTCAAGCGGTTCACCTGCTCCGACGCCGATCCGAGCGCGGTGGCGGACTTCCTCGAGAAGGTTGCGGGCGCCGCGCTCAAATCGGGGGACCTGGCCACCGCGGGGACGATCCTGGAGCGGCTGCCGGAGCAGGTGAGCGACGGCGCCGACCGGGCGCTCAAGGTGATCGGCTCCGACACGCGGGCGGCCATGCTCATCCTGAGGAGCAAGCTCCTCTTGCAGCTCGAACGCACCGACGAGGCGGTGTCCGCCCTCGATGCGCTGGTGGAGGCCGACCCCACCTCCCGGGCGAAGTGCGCCGAGGCGCTGTCGGCCATCGTCGATTCGGGGCAGGCGCGCCCCGAGGCCGATTTCTCCCTGGCCCACGCCTTCCGCGCCATGGAGCAGACCGGCCGCGCCCTGGCCGCCCTCAAGCGGCTCTACCAGGACGACATCACCGCCAAGCCCAACGTCGTGAAGGCCCTCGAAGAGCTGCTCTTGCACGACAACGACGCGGACGTGCGGCTCTTCCTCGCGCAAATCCACCTCGACATGCGCGAGGCTCGGGGCGCCACCGACCAGGCGATCCAGGCGCGGCGGCTGCGTCCCGCGGCGCGACGCGAAGCGGTGGAGGTGCTTCGGCGCGCCCTCGACCTGGACGCCTTCTCGCCCGACACCCACTTCGCGCTGGCGGAGGCGCACCTGGCGGGGGACGAGGCGGACGACGCGGTGCGCCACTTCCGCGCCGCCGTGGAGGTGGACCGCGGGCGCGCCGCCGCCGCCGTGCGCGCGATGGAGGAAGGGGCGCCGCGCTCCGCCTACCCCGCGCTGCTCTGGCTCGCCGTCGGGACCACCTGCGCCGAATTCCAGCGCGACTACAAGACCGCGGTGAAGTCCTTCACGAACGGCCTCGAGGCCAACCCGCCCGCGGAATTGCGCGTGCCGCTCCTGCTCGGGCGCGGGGACGCCTACGCGGCGCAGCGCGAGGATGACCCCGCCTTCGACGACTTCGACGAGGCGTCGCGCCTCGATCTCCTGGAACGGCGCTACTACGAGTTCCTGCGGTCGCGCCAGCGCAAGCGCGTCCTGGCCGCCGCCGAGGAGTCGCGCAAGCGCGCGGGGGAGGACTTCGCCGCCGCGGTGGACGCCTGCGCACGGTTCATGCGGCTCAACAAGCCGCAGGAAGCGGTGGGCATCGCCCAGCGCGCGATGGCGCTCCACCCCGATTCGATGGGGGCGCGCTACCTCGTCGGCGTCGCGCTCCACGCCGCGGGGCGTTACGACGCCGCGGCGCGGGCGCTGGAGACCGTACGCGCGGGTGCCGGCGCCGACCTCGAGCTGGGCCGCGCGGCACGCATGCTCCTGGCGGAGTCCTACCTCGACAAGGGGGACCGCGACAGTGCGCGCGCCTGCCTCACCGAGATCGAGGCGGTGGACGCCGACTACCCGGGCCTGAGCGCGCACCGCGCGGCGCTGGCGCCGCCCGCCGACGATCCGCACGCGCCGCCGCCGCTCCTCGTGCGGCCGGAATTCCCGAGGCCTTCGGAATGAGGCGCGCACTCCTGGGCGCGCTCCTGCTCGGCATGGGGTGCGCGGGGTCGGGGCCGGTGCGCGTCGAGCCCTTCCCGGGCGAGCGCCGCTTCGCCGGCCTGCGCCAGCTCACCTTCGGCGGCGAGAACGCGGAGGCCTACTGGAGCTTCGATTTTACGAGCCTGGTCTTCCAGTCCACCCGCCCCCCCTTCACCGCCGACCAGATCTTCACGATGGGGGCGGACGGCTCGCGCCAGACGCTGGTCTCGACCGGGAAGGGGCGCACCACCTGCGCCTATTACCTCCCCGGCGACAAAAAAATCCTTTATGCGTCGACCCACGCCGCAAGCGACGCCCCCCCGCCCCCCCCCGATCGATCCCAGGGCTATGTCTGGCCCATCCACGCCGAGTACGAGATCTATCTCGCGGACGCCGACGGCGGGAATCCGGTCAACCTCACCCGCCGCCGCGGCTACGACGCCGAGGCCACCGTCTCCCCCCTGGGCGATCGCATCGTCTTCACCTCGATGCGGGACGGCGATCTCGATCTCTATTCGATGAAGCTGGACGGCAGCGGCGTGCGGCGGCTCACCGACCGGCCGGGATACGACGGTGGCGCGTTCTTTTCGTGGGACGGGAGGAAGATCGTCTGGCGCGCCCCGGCCGAGGACGACGACGTGACGAAGGGCGACTATGCCGCGCTGCTCGCCCGGGGGTTGGTGCGGCCGAGCCGGCTCGAGATCTGGGTGATGGACGCGGACGGTTCGAACAAACGGCAGGTGACGCGTTTCGGCAAGGCGAGCTTCGCGCCCTTCTGGCACCCCGACGACCGCCGCATCATCTTCTCGAGCAACCTGGGCGACCCCAAGGGGCGCAACTTCGATCTCTACCTGATCGCCGAGGACGGGACCGGGCTCGAGCGCGTCACCTTCTTCGAGCGGGCCGGCGACGACTTCGACGGGTTCCCGATGTTCGACCGCGAGGGGAAGCGGCTCGTCTTCTGCTCCAACCGCCGCAACGCCCACCCCAACGAAACGAACGTCTTCATCGCCGACTGGCGCGAGTAGGAGTACGGAGTACGGTGCGAGTACGGTGCCGCGGCAAAACCGCCGGAAATGTATCGCTGGGGAGACACCTGCCAGCGCGGGCGCCGCGAACTCCGGCGGTCCGCGCAGCGGGCAGGCGACGCGCCGGGGAGCCGTGCGATTTTTGGAGGGGCCGCCCTGGGGGCCGAACGACGTGGGTAGGCGTGGCGTGCCGTCGCTTCGGCTGAGGGGGCTGGGTGGGGCCGCACGCTCGTTGAACTGCCGCTCGGACTGCATCGAAAACGATACGAATCCGGCGGTTTTGCCGCGGCACCGTACGGCTTGCAGAGCGCCTACCCCCGCTGTTCGATGAGGGTGCCGAAGAGGCCGGTCAGCCAGGTGCGGTAGCTGGCGAGGGTGTAGCCGTGGCAGCCCAGCGCGATGGTGTTGGAGGGGGAGGGCACGAGGAGGGGGATCACCTCGGTCGTCTCGACGCGATAGCGGGCGCCATGCTCCATCTTGAGTTTCACCGGCCGCTCGAGCACCGCCTCCGCGGCGTGCGTGCCGATGGCGAGCACGAGTTCGGGATGCAGCGCACGCATCTCCAGCGCGAGGTAGGGCCGGCAGCCTGCGCACTCCGCCTTGCTGGGCGCGCGGCGGCGGTCGAGGCGCGTGTCGACAGGGCGGCACCGCACGGCATGCGCGAGGAAAAACAGCTCCTCCAGTTCGCGGTAGCGCTGGTCCCCGACTTCGCGCAACGCGTCGCGCAGCAGCCGCCCGCCGCGATCGTCGAACGGCCGCGCGCCCTCGCCGGGCGCCTCGCCCACGATCATGTAGCCCGTCGTCGTGGTCCCGAACGCCTCCGGGGAGAGCTTCTTCCACGGCTTGAGGCCGGGGCAGAAGTGGCAGCGCGCGACCTCGGCCTGGATCTCATGCACGATCCCGGCAATGCCGGGTCCCGGCGCCCCGCCGCTCGATCGGCGCCCTCCTGCGACGCGTCCCATGGTCCGCCGCTCAGCCGCGAGCGGCACCCCCCCGGCACCCGCGCTCGCTGAAAGACCGCCCGCCGCTCGTCGGCTGCAGCGGCTGGTTCGAAGGCCCGCTCCCTGCCGCCGCGCGCTCCATCCATCCGGGATCGACCTGCGTGCCCGCGCGGCAGCCGAGCCGCCCGAACCCGTCGAACGCGCCGCGACCCTCCGCAGAGGCCCACAGCGCCCTGGCGAACCGTGCCTTCTCCGCTTCGACCATCAGCATCGCGTGCTTCTGACTCTCCTATTGGAATCGGTCGGACCCATGGGAAACCACTGCCTGGGTGCAGGCGCGGGCAGCCTGGAGAGCGTAGTGCAGCGGCGAATGGTCAGGGAGGGGGCCGGGGGAGGGGGGCGCGCCGATCCGCTGCAGTTCGCCCACGTGCTTGAACAGGAGGGGCCAGGGGAGGGTTGCGACCGGGTCGCGACCATTGACGACGCGGTAGGCCCGCGGCGGGAAAGCCCGGGCGAAGGCGCGGTTTCCCACACGGGGCGAGCCGAAGGTGACGAGGCCATCGCGGCGGTGCAGCGCGAAGGCGAGGGTCGCCAGCGCGGCGCCGAGGCTGTGGCCTGTGAACCAGACCGGCCGGTCGAGGCGGGCCAGCCACGCGGCGAGTTCGGGCCAGAGGCCTGCCAACGCGCCCTGAAAGCCACGGTGCACCCTGCCCGGCCCCTCCCAGCGCGTGCGTCCCACCCGCAGGTCGGCCCGGAGGTCTTCCCACGCGCCGATGCGCGTGCCGCGAAAGGCGACGAGGGCGAAGGCGGGCCCGCGGGCGGCCAGCGCTCTCCCCGCCCCCCTCTCGAGAATCGTCGTCTCGTCCAGGCCGGCCAGGCCAAGGGCCTCGCGCACCCGCGCCTCCTCCTCGACATAGGCGAGGAGCGACGCCTCGGCCAGCCACCAGCCGTTTCCCGATTCGTAGCGCGTGGCGGCCGGCTGGAACGGGCGTTCCCGCGCCGCCGCGAAGTAGGCGTGGTCCGGCTTGGGCGCAAAGAGCCCGCGGAACGAACGGTCGGCGGGGAGCTCCCCCGGGCCCGCCGTCACTTTGCGGCGGGAGCCACGTCGGCGACGCGGATCACCTGGGCGCGCACGCCCTTACTGGTGAAGGGGCTCAAGGCGGGGAGCGACTCCACCCACTGCGTGATCACGATGCCGTCGCCGCCCATCGCGCGAGCCGACTTGCGCGCCTTGAAAAAGACCGTCTCCCACGTGCCGATGCCGCTCGCGTCGATGATCACCTCGATGCGCCCGATCTCCTTGCGCCCTTCGGGGATCTGATCGACCGGGAGCACCTCGCCGAACTGCTTCGCCTCGATGGGGGGCTGGTCGCTCGCATAGAGCGTGATGGGATGGTTCTCCGCGCGCGCCGGAAAGACCTCCGCGCCCGCCCGTTCCGACCTCACCTGGGAGCACGCCGTCACGGCGAGCGCCACGATCCAGATTGCAACCCTGCCACGCATGGACACCTCCTCTTTCTTCGCGCCGGCATCCTAGCAAGCGGGGCGGCGGGGGGCTACCGCTGGACTCCCGCACCGCCGTCGGGCACAACGGTGCCGTGGATGCCCTGCTGCCCCCGGAGCTGGCGCGCAAAGCGGAGGAGGTGGGGGTGGCGAAGGCCTCCCTCGGCGCGCTCCCTACCCTGCTCCTGGCGGTGCTGGCCGGTGCGTTCATCGGCCTGGGGGCTCTGTTCATGACGGTGGCGACCGCGGGGAGCGTGCCGCCCTCCGGCCCCGATACCCTTCTGGGAGGGCTCGCCTTTTCCCTGGGGCTCATCCTCGTGGTGGTCGCCGGGGCGGAGCTCTTCACCGGCAACAACCTCATCGTCATGGCGTGGGCCTCCCGACGCGTCCCGACGCCGAGACTCCTGCGCAACTGGACGCTTGTCTACACCGGGAACTTCATCGGGGCGGCGGCCACCGCGCTTCTTGTGAGCTGGACGAGGACTCCCGAGATCATGCAGGGCGCGGTCGCGCGGCGCATGCTGGCCATCACCCGCGCCAAGGGGGATCTCCTCTTCCGCGAGGCGTTCATCAGCGGGATGCTGGCCAACGCGCTGGTCTGCCTGGCGGTCTGGCTCACCTACAGCGCGCGCACCACAACCGACCGGATCCTCGCCATCGTCTTCCCCATCACCGCGTTCGTCGCCGCGGGGTTCGAGCACTCCATCGCGAACATGTACTTCTTCCCCGCCTCGATGCTGGTGCATGGCACGCCGGGATGGGAGACGTTTCTCCTGGGCAACCTGCTCCCGGTCACCCTCGGCAATATCTTGGGAGGCGCCGGGCTGGTTGGAATCGTCTACTGGGTCGTCTATGTGCGCGGGAGGGACGCAGTGCCCCCCCCGTAGAGGGTGCCAGGCGGGCGCGCGCCTGTCGCGTCGCGGCGCGCGACGGATCAGCCCAAGTAGGCTTCCTTCACCTGCGGGTTGGCGAGGAGCGAGGCGGAGGCGTCTTCGAGCACGACTTGGCCGGTCTCCAGCACGTAGCCGCGGGAGGCGAGGTGGAGCGCCATGTTGGCATTCTGCTCCACGAGGAGGATCGTGACCCCGTCCTCGGCGTTGATCCGCCGGATCTCCCGGAAGATCTCCTGCACGAGGATCGGCGCGATGCCGAGGCTCGGTTCGTCGAGGAGCAGAAGCCGCGGGCGCCCCATGAGCGCGCGGCCGATGGCGAGCATCTGCTGCTCGCCCCCCGAGAGCGTGCCGCCCTGCTGCCCCATGCGCTCCTCGAGCCGCGGGAAGAGGGCGCAGACGCGTTGCAGGCTCTCCGCGGCGCTCTTCTTGTCCCGCACGCGGAACGCACCCATCTCGAGGTTTTCCCGCACGGTCATGCGCGGAAAGATCTTGCGCCCTTCCGGCGAATGGCAGATGCCCCGCTGCATGATCCGGTCCGGGGCGAGGCGCGTGATCTCCTCGCCTTCATGGAGGATCCGGCCGGCGCGGGCGCGCACGATTCCCGAGACCGCCATGAGCATGGTCGTCTTGCCGGCGCCGTTCGCGCCGATCACCGTGACGATCTCCCCCGCGCGCACCTCGAGGGTGATCCCCTTGAGCGCCTCGATGGCGCCATAGGAGGCGCGCACGCCCTCCAGCACGAGAACGCTCGCGCTCACGACGAATCGTCCTTGCCCAGGTAGGCCTCGATCACCTTGCTGTGGCTGCGGATCTCGTCCGGCGTACCCTCCGCGATCTTGGTCCCGTAGTCGAGGACCACGATGCGGTCCGAGATCCCCATGACCACCTTCATGTGGTGCTCGATGAGCAGGACGGTGACGCCGCGGTCGCGGATGGCGGCGATGAGCTTCATGAGAGTGGAGGTCTCGGTGGGGTTCATGCCGGCGGCCGGCTCGTCGAGAAGGAGCAGGCGGGGGCGCGACGCCAGGGCGCGGGCGATCTCGAGGCGGCGCTGGTCGCCGTAGGCCAGGTTGGCCGCCTGGTCCCCGGCGCGACGCAGAAGCCCGACGAACTCGAGGATCCGCCGCGCCTCGTCGCAGGTCTTCCCCTCCTCCCCGCGGAACGCCGGCGTGCGGCAAAGCGCCTGGATGCCGCCGGAGCGCAGGTGGAGATCCATCCCGGTCGTGACGTTCTCGAGCACCGTCATCTCCTGGAAGAGGCGGATGTTCTGGAAGGTGCGGCAGACTCCCACCCCGGCGATCCCGAAGGGCGTGCGCCGTTGACGGGCCCAGACGACGTAGGCGCCCGCCGCGCCCACGAGCGCGCCGATCAGGAATCCCAGCAGGACGCCGCCGGCGTTCTCGGCCAGGTAGCGACCGAGTCCCGACCACGCCCGGCTCCAGACGAAGCTTTTCCGGAACTCGTAGTTCTCCGTGATGGCCGCGGCCCAGAGGGGCTCGAGATGGAAGAGGAGCACGCCGAGCGCGCCGGTCAGCAGCCCGATCGCGGCGACCCCGAGGGCGACCCGCGCCTCGAACGGCCGCTGCAGGTCCCGCCCACCGAGGAAGACGCCGCCCGCGGTCGGTTCGTAGACGCCGGTGATCGCGTTGAACACGGTGGTCTTGCCCGCGCCGTTCGGCCCGATGAGCGAGACGATCTCGCCCTGCTCCACGGCGAAGTCCACCCGGTTCACGGCGGTGAGGCCGCCGAAGCGCATCGTCAGCCCCCGCACCTCGAGCAGGCTCATCGCGCCTCCTCGGCCTGCGGCGGCGCGGACCGCGGGCCGGCGGGGAAGACCCCGCCCGGGCGGAACCGCATCATGACGACCAGGGCGAGCCCGAAGATGAGGTACTTCCAGTTGGACGGGGTCGCGAAGACGTTCGCGCTGCTCGAGAGCCCCGCCTCCTGGAGCGCCTCCGTCACCTTCTTCAGGAGCATGTCGAAGCCCATCACGATCGCGGTGCCGATCATCACGCCGCGGATGCTCCCCATGCCGCCCACGATGAGGATGCAGAGCACCGTGATCGACACGTTGAAGTCGTAGGTGGTCGGCTCCGCCGTCGTTTCGAGCTTGCTCGCGTAGAGCACCCCCGCGAGGCCGCAGAGCGCTGCGGTGATCGCGAACGCGCGCAGCTTCACCCGGGTGGGGTTGATCCCCATGCAGGTGGCCGCCAATTCGTCGTCGCGCACCGCCTTCCACTGCCTGCCCACCCGGGAGGCCTCCAGGTTGCGCACGAGCAGAATCAGCCCCACGAGGATGGCGAGGTAGAGGTAGTACCAGGGTTGGTAGACGGAGGATTCGAAGGTGTAGAGAGGGAGGGAGGGCGGCGGGAGGGGGTTGATGCCCTGGGTCCCCTTGGTGATGCCGTCGACGTTCTTGAGCACGTCCTGCACGATCTCCCCGAACCCGAGGGTCACGATGGCGAGATAGTCCCCGCGCAGGCGCAGGGTCGGGGCGCCGAGAAAGACGCCGGCCAGGGCGCAGAACGCCGGGGCCAGGAGGACCGCGCCCCAAAAGCCGACGCGGAACGGATAGATGTCGCAGGTCAGGATCGCGTAGGCGTAGACGCCGATGGCCATGAACGCCGCGACGCCTAGGTGCAGCAATCCGGTGTAGCCCACGATGACGTTGAGCCCGAGCCCCAGGATCGCGAAGACGAGGACGCGCTGGCAGACCTCGTTGCCGATGGCCCAGTTGCCCAGGCCGATCGCCGCGAGCAGCAGGTCGAGGGCCGGGATGAGCAGCGCCACGGCCAGGAGGATCGAATCCGCGCGAAGGAGCCGCCTCATACCTTCTCGCGCGTGCGCGCCCCCAGAAGTCCGCTCGGGCGGAAGACGATGATCAGGACGAGGATCCCGAAGACGATCGAGTTCGTCCAGCGCGTCTCGATGTATTGGTCGCTCAGCGCGCGGATGAGCCCGATGAGGATGCCCCCGAGCACGGCGCCCGGGAGGTTGCCGATGCCCCCGAGCACGGCGGCGGTGAACGCGTCCATGCCGGTCCGGTAGCCGAGTTGGAAGTAGATGGTGGGGTTGAAGAGGGGGTAGATGACGGCGGCGAAGCCGCCCAGCGCTCCTCCGATGAGGAACGTGGCGCCGATGACCCGGTTGGTGTCGATCCCCATGAGCTGCGCGGCGACGGGGTTCTGCGCTGTGGCGCGCATCGCCTTGCCGAGCCGGGTGTAGCGCACGAAGGCGGTGAGCCCGATCATGAGGGGGAGGGTGGTGCCCCAGACGAGGAGATCGCGCCAGGTGAATCGCACCGCGGTGGAGATCCCGAGGTTCTCGAGGAGATTCGCGTTCGAGACCAGGGCGGGGAAATTCTTCGGCGCAGCCGCGGCGCGCCCCCCGCCGAACACGTCCATGGGAAGGCCGCCCCAGAACTGGCCCAGGTTCACGAAGACGAAGGAGACCCCGATGGCCGCCACGAGGGGCGCCAGCCGCGGCGCCGAACGGATCGGCTTGTAGGCGAGCCGGTCCACCCCCCAGTTGAGCCCGGCGCAGAACGCCGGCACCACGACGAAGAGAAGCGCCATGGTCCCCACGGTCGCCTCCGGGGAAGCCCCGGCCTTGTCGAGCCCCAGCACCCCGACGAGGGTGAGGGCCAGGAAGGTGCCGAGCATGAAGAGATCGCCGTGGGCGAAATTGATCAGCTCGACGATGCCGTAGACCATCGTGTAGCCGAGCGCGAGGAGCGCGATGATCATCCCGTTCGAGAGTCCCGTCGCGAGCTGCTGGACGAGGACTTCGAAGGGGGTCATGCGACGGGGGAAGTGCCGGGAGGGGGAGCCGCACGCGCGGCCGGGATCACTCGGTTCCGCCCAGGATCTCGAGGAGCTGGAAGTCGCCGCCTCGCACGATCTGGCCGCTCATGGTGCGCATCGTGGTGTCGCCGTTCTCGTCGAAGGACCAGCGGCCCAGCGCCCCTTCGAAGTCGCGGGTCGCCGCGATGGCCGCGATGATCGCCGCGCGGTCCTTCTTCCCGGCGCGGGCGATCGCGTCCAGGGCCACCTTGGCCGCCTCGTAGCCGTAGACCGCGTAGACCTCGGGCTCGCTCTTGTAGCGCTCGGTGTAGGCGCGATAGAAATCCGCCCCCTTGCCCGTGAGGCGCGAGGCGGGCACGCCGCCGAAGGTGACGTAGGTCTTGTCGTTGAGGTTCTCCGCCCCGGCGGAATCGATGAACGCCTTCTCGAAGCAGCCGTCAGGAACCATGAACATGCCGTCGAAGCCGCCGGCGCGCAGGTCCTTGGCGAGCTGTCCGGCGTTGGACTGCGTCGTGCCTCCGAAATAGACCAGGCTGCAGCCGGTCGCCTTGATCTTGGTGGCCAGCGCCTTGTAGTTGGAGGCCTTCGCGTCGGTGCCTTCGTAGCCGACGATCTCGAGACCCAGCTCGACGGCGCGCTGCTTGAAGATGTCCGCGATGCCCTTGCCGTAGAGCTCGCGGTCGTGGAGGACGAACACCTTGCCCGCGCCCAGCTTCTTGGCCCACTCCGCCCCCACGGCCCCCTGGAGATCGTCGGCGGGAACTACGCGGAAGTAGTTGATCGTGCCGGTGGGGCGGTAGATCTCCGGCTCGTTCGCCTCGCCCTTGCCCGGCTTCGTGAGGCCGACGGCGGTATTGGCCGGCGAGATCATCGCCAGCCCCGCCTGGTTGAGCTTGGGGATCGCGACCTTGGCCGCCCCCGAGTTGTAGGTCCCCAGGTAGACCATCACGTCGGCGTCCTTGATCGCCCGGTCCGCGTTGGCCGCCTCGATGGCGGCGTCCCAGTTGCCGCGCTGCGGGGAGGCGTCGTCCCAATCCTCGTACACGATGGTGAACTCCCCGACCTTGCCTCCGACCTCGGCGATGGCCATGCGGATCCCGTTCACGATCGTGGTGGTCTGCGCGTTCGCGCTCCCCGTGCGGGGCAGGCTGGAGACCAGCTTGATCACCGACGGATCGCCGCTCTTCTTGGAGCAGGCGGCGCCGGTGGCGAGAAGGACGGCGAGGGCGAAAGGGGCGATGAAGGTGCGCAGGGTCGTTCTCCTCGAAGGGCGCCTCGAAGCGCGATTGTAGGGAAGGATCGGCGGAAACGTCAAATGAAGCTATTGCTCCACCACGATCCGGCGCCCCGCCTCCACGCGTTCCAGGACGGTGATCGCGCCCGCGCGGTCGGGCCAAACGACCTCCACGCGCTCGGCGCGCGCGTGGCGGCCGAGGCCGAAGTGCGCGAGGGGCGGGTCGTTGTGGCCCGCGTGGCCCAGGCCGCAGCGGATCTCGCGGGTCTGGGACACGCCGTCGGCGGTGGTGACCCGGATCCGGCAGCCGATCCCGTGGCGGTTCGCGCTCTTCCCGCGGCAAGCCACCGTGAGCCAGCGGTTCGTGCCCGAAGCCTCGTTGCGGAAGAGCGCGCAGGAGGGGCCCAGCGCCTCGGCGCGCTCGGCCGGCAGGCGCATCAGGCTGCGCCCCACCAGGATGTCTTGATCCCCGTCCCCGTCGAAGTCGGCCACGCTCAGCTGGCCCGCGCCCTCCCAGTCGAAGAGCCGCGCCTCCTCGAAGCTGTGGTCCGCCTTCTGCCGGAAAAGCTTCAATTCCTGCCGATCGGGATAGTCGCTGCTGGCGATGAGCGCATCCAGGAGCCCGTCGTTGTCGAAGTCGAGCCAGGCGACGTGAAGGTCGCCCTGGTTCCAGCGCGCCTCGGCGTGCCGGCGCGGGAAGGCGTCGGGGCGCCGCTCGAACCGGAACCCCGCCCCCTTCCCGCCGTTCACGAGCAGGCTCGTGGAATCGCTCGACGGCCCCGCCCACCAATGCGTGATCTCGCCGAGGATGCAGTCCATGTCCCCGTCGTTGTCGTAGTCCGCGATCGCGCAGTCGAAGGTGTTCCCGTTGGCGCGGAAGGGCGCCTCGTCCTCCCGCTCCATCCCGCGCTGCCGGAAGATCTCTTTCACCTCGTCGCTGTATCGGCCCGACCGGTCGGCGTCGCCATCGAATCCGGTTGCCTCCGCGACGTCGGTGAAGGTCCCGTCGCCGTTGTTGCGCCAGAGGAAATTCCACTGGCGCCCGTAGGTGCATACCCAGAGGTCCTGCCACCCGTCGCCGTCCCAGTCGCCATGAGTGACGCCGTAGGTCGGCTTGCTCGAATCGCGCCGTCCCGGCTCCGCGGCGGTGAGGAGCCCCGCCTTCTCCGTCACGTCGAGGAAGGTGCCGTCGCCCTTGCCGCGGTAGAGCCGGTCGGGATGCGAGGGGAGCGCCCCGTAGACGACGTAGCTCGACCCCACGAAGAGGTCGAGGATGCCGTCGCGGTCCAGATCGACGGCGCAGGCGGCGACGACGCCGGTGCGGGGCATCTTGGGATCGACGGCGCGCCAACCGCCCGCTCCATCATTGATAAAGATCGTGTTGGAGCGGCCGTGGTCCTTCCACGCGCGGTTTTCGGGCTCGCAGGCCACGCCGGCGAAGCAGTCGGGAAAGCCGTCGCCGTTGAAGTCGGCGAAGAGCGCCACGTCCGGCGCGAAGGGGAGGGGGGGGGCGGGGGAGAACCGGCCGTCGCGCCACAGCAAGACCTGCTGCCGGTCCAGGACCAGGTCGAGGTGGCCGTCGTTGTCGAGATCCACGAAGGTGCAGCGGTTGGCGGGGACCCCCTGGAGACCGAGGTCGCCGGCGACGTCGACGAAGTCGGGAGCCAAGAGCAGAAGGAGCAAACCGGCCATTCCGCGTGGATGATACGCGGGTGCGATCGCGGCACCTGCTCTTCCTGACCTGTCTGGGGACGGCCGGCTGCCGATCGGCGGAGGCGCCGCCCTCCTCCATGGTGCGCGACCGCATCTACCAGGCGCGGGTGGCGGAACGCATCCCCGACTGGGCGAAGACGCGGGCCTATCTGGAGGAGGCGCACCTCTGGTCCCCCGGGGAGCCGGAAGTCTCGTTGCGGCTCGGCCACCTCCTCCTCTCCGCCTACGCGGACGTGCCGAGGGCGCGAGAACTTTTTGGCGGTTGCCTCAGGCGTTCGAAGGCGAGGGCGCTGCATGGCCTCGGACTCTGCGCCCTGGCGGAAGGGGACAAGACGCGCGCCCTCGATCTCTTTGCAGAGTCCATGAAGGCCGCCCCGACGGCGCCTTGCGCGCGGGATCGGGCGCTCGCGCTCCTCGCTCTCGAGCGCGGGGGCGAGGCCGAAGCGGCCCTCGACGAGGTGGAGCGCATCTCCCGCGCCTCGGTGGAGTCCGAACTGCTCTTGGCCGCCGCCGGCCGGCTCCCCGCCCCCCCCGCCGCCCCCCCGGAATGGTCCTACGCCCTGGCCCGAGCGCGCCTCGCCGCGGCGCAGGGGCGGGAGGACCAAGCGCGCACCGAACTCGCCGAGCACTTTTCCAAGGCCTATGCCTCCCCCCAGGCCATGAAGCTGGGCGGGCGGCTCCTGCACGAGGATTTCGTTTTTGGACGAAACCTAGCCCTGGTTGAGACCATTAATAGGCTGTCCCAGGAGACTCCATGAGAGCAGCGCCCATCCTCGTCCTGACCACGGCCCTTTCCCTCGGGGGCGTGATCCTTCTCTTCGTGCAGCAAAAGGAGTTGGAGGACAAGCTCGTCGGCGCGAGCCGCTCCTCGACCAGCCGCGTGAGCGCGGAGCCCGATTCGGCCATGGCGGCGCGGATCGCGTTCCTGGAGACGGAACTGCGCAGGCTCGCGAGCGTTGCGCCCAGCGCGGACGCGCCGGCCCCCGCCGCGTCGAGGGACGGCTCGGCACCCGCATCGGCGGAGGCGCCCGCGCGCGCCTCGGATGCCCCGGCCGCCGCGGAACCGGCCGCGACCCAGGCCGAATTGCCTGCGGCGGCCATGGATGCCTTCCGGCGCAACGTCCGGCGAGCCATCGAATTGAACGGGGAGGACGACCAGAGCCAGCGCGTGGTCGACCAGCTCGACCGCCTCATCGAGCGCAGCGCGATTGGCGCCATGACCGACGCACAGAAGGGTCGCGCGGCCAAGACCGTGCTCGTCGCCCAGCGGAAGATCCCCGAGCTCTGGCGCGTGGCGTTTGCCAATCCGCAGAATCGCGAGCTTCCGCGCGAGCAGCGGGCCGAAATGGTCCGCGTGGAATATGAGGCGCTGCGCGCGGAAACCCAGAAGGAGTTGGAGGCGTTCCTGCCTGCTCCCGACGCGAAAAAGGTCGCGGAGGAGACCCTCGGCGGCGGCCGCGGAGGGATGGCGTTCATGGGCGGGGGCGGCGACAACCCCTTCTCGGGCGGCGGCAGGCAGCGCGGCGGCGGATGATCCGGCGCAGGCTGGATTCCGGCGACCTTCTCGTATCCCAAGCGGCGCACGCCGCCCACGCCGGGCGGCTTGCGCAAATGCTCCGGAATCTGCCCGAGCCGCGCGATGCGCTGCTTCGGGCGGTGGCCCTCCATGACGCCGGGTGGCCGATCCTGGACGATTGGCCCGAGCCGCTGGCGGACGGGCGGCCTCCTCACGTACTCGATCATCCCGCTGGCGCGACCGCGGAGGCGTGGCGGCGTTCAATCTCCATCGCTCGCGCCTCGGGGCCCTTCGAGGGCCTCCTCGTGAGCCGCCACTTCTCCGGCTTCTCGGCTGCCTTCGCTCGTGAGCAGGCGGACCAGCAGGCCGCATGGGCGATCGGGATCGACCCCGCGGCGATCGCGGCCGGGTTGAGGGTACTGCAGTTCTGCGACTCGCTCTCCCTCCTCCTTCTCGCCGGGCCGGGAGAAGGCGTGGCGCTTCCGGCCGGGTTTAGGCTGAAGGAGGGCGAGCTGCACCCGTGGCCCTTCGGTCCGCCGCAGATCGAGGATGCGCTCCCCGGCCGTCTCATTCCGAGGCGCTCCTGGGGAAGCGCGCAGGCGCTCCAGTCCGCCTGCCAGGCTGCGCGATGGATATCTCTCCCGATTTCCATCCGCGCCGGCCAGCAATGATTGGCGCCTAATTGGTGTCATTTTGCGTTTATTGGTCGCATTGGTTTGACTGGCCTTTTAGACGTTGTAGGGTCCAGATGACCGCGGCAGACAAGGCTGCGGGAACTCAAGAAAACGAACAGTCTCGACCCTCCCTTACCTCCGTGTCCGCCGGCGGGGCCACCTGCCGGCGGACACAATACTTCTTGGAGGGGAGGGAAAGGCTATGATCCGCAGCGCCTTGCGGATCGGGATCGACGCCACCCCCCTCCTCCGGTCACGCACTGGAATCGGCGTCTTCACCGAGATGTTGGTGCGGACCGCCCAGGAGTCGGGGGACGAGGTCGTCGGGCTGGTTTCGGGGTACCGGAGCCTCGTCAACGGACTCCCCGATTTCGGGATCCCGCTCGTGCGCAACTGGGTGCCGCGCGCGCTCCACCCGATGCTGCTCGACCTGCTCCGGTGGCCCGAGGTCGAACGGCTCGTGGGGCCCATCGATGTGTTCATCGGGACGAACTACGTCCTCCCCCCCGCGCGCCACGCCACCAACATCGCGTTCATCCACGACGTCGGGCGCCTCACGCACCCCGAGCTCTACCGGCCCCGCCAGGTGAGACGCGCGCGCAGGCACCTGCGCCGCTGCGCCCGCTTCGCCGATCTCTTCGTCGCGCCGACCGAATCGGTGGCGGAGGAGATCCTCCGGCACGGAATCCTTCCCCGAAGAAAGATCCACGTCGTGCCCCTGGCGGCGCGCACGCTGCCGCAGGGCGGCGCCGCCGTCCTTCCCGCCATCCCCCCGGACGCCCCCTATCTCCTCTGCGTCTCCACCCTCGAGCGCCGCAAGAACATCCCGTTCCTGCTGCGCGCGTTCGGACTCGCCTCGTCCCGTCTCCCGCACCACCTTGTCATGGCCGGCGCCGCGGGCGAAGCTGGACGGGAGGCGATCGCCGCCGCGGATCTGTCGCGAATCTCCTCACGGGTCCATTTCCTCGGCCACGCGGAGGAGAGCACCCTCGGCGCGCTCTACCGCCGCGCCGACCTGACCGTCTGCCCCTCCCTCTACGAGGGGTTCGGCCTCCCGGTCCTCGAGGCGATGGCCTGCGGATGCCCTGTCCTGGCCAGCGATATCGCCGCCCATCGGGAGGTGGGGGGGGAAGCGGTCCGGCTGGCGTCGAGCCGGGATGAGGGGGCGTTTGCGGAGTGCCTCGTCGATCTTGCTCACGACGAGGTGGCGCGCAGCGATCTGCGAAACCGCGGAATCCAGCGCAGCAGCCAGTTCTCCTGGACGGAGACCGGCCGGCGGCTGCGCGAGGCTTTTACGACCCCTCGTAGCCGCTGACCAGGGGTCGGTTGGGGTTGGGATGGCCGCAGTGGAAGCAGGCGAGGGCGCGGCGAGGGAAGTCCTTGCCGCAGGTGGAGCAGAAGAGCACGCGGATCCTCTTGCGCCCGTCCGACCGCTTCGCGCCGCACTTGAAGCAGGCGAGGGCGCGGACGGGGATGGCCTCCCGGCACTCCGTGCAAAAGGTCATCGGGAAGAGGCGGACAGGTCCCTTGCCGCCCGTGTTGCGCGCCCGGCCCGAGGCGCCCTGCGCGGAGGCCTGGCCGTTGCCCGCTTCCGGCGTGGAAGAGATCCTGTCGTTGCGCTTCATGATGTACGATACGAAGCAAGCGGGGTGCCGAGCGGTCGTTTTCGGCGAAACTTTTCTAAGTCGCTGGAATTCATGGAGTTAGAGTCATCGCGCTCACCACGCGGCGTCCCCTGAGGGGGGCACCCGGTAGCAAGAGCGTTACACATCTCCGTGCGGAATCCGATCATCGCCTCCATGCTCGCCCGCAAGGCCTACCACATGAGCGGGGCGATCATTCCCGCGGTCTATGCGTCGACGTCCATTCCCAGAACGGTGGTCGCGGGCATTCTGGGCGCCCTCTCCCTCCTGCTCCTGGGGGCCGATGCCGGGCGACGCATCTCCCCCCGCTTCGACACCCTGTTTCGCGCCAGCTTCCGCGCCATCCTGGATCCAAAGGACTTCATTGGCGTCAACGGCTCCACCCTCTATTTCGCCGGCTGCGCTCTGGCCGCGGCGCTGTTTTCCAAAGAGATCGCATGCGCTGCGATCCTCTCCCTGGTTCTGGGGGATCCGCTTGCCGCTTTGATCGGCTCGAGCGTGCGCTCGCCCCGCATCGGGCGCGTCTCCATGGCGGGGAGTCTGGCCTGTCTCGGAGCGGCAACCGCTGCTTGCGCCCTCTTCGTGGAATGGCCCCGCGCGCTTTTCGGAGGGCTCGCGGCGACCCTCGCCGAGGCCCTTTCGGGCAGCAAATTCGATAATCTCACCCTGCCTCTCGCGGTCGCGGTGGCCCTCCGATTGCTTTAGACTCTCCCGTTTCCCCGGGAGACCTTCGATGAGGGCGATTGCATTCATGCTCCTGGCCTGCCTGGCCGCGGCGGCCCAGGAAGACCCCAAGGCCGCGGACCGCAAGAAGGCCGACGAGCTCTTGAAGGGAGTCGAGACGCGCAAGGGGTTCCTGACGATGCATCTCAAGGAATCCACGGTGCTGGCGGAACTCGGCAAGGGCGAATTCGGCTCGCCGTTCCTGCTCTTCGAGAGCATCGCGCGCGGCGTGGGGCGGGGGCGTGCGCTCGGGGGCATGACGCTGGGGGAGAGGATCGTCTCCTGGCGCAAGGTCTCCGATGCCCAGATCCAACTCGTCGAGGAGAACCCCCGCTTCCGGGCGGCCCCCGGCAGCCCCCTCGATCGCGCGGTGCAGAACTCCTACGCGCGGTCGGTCCTCGCCACCTTTCCCGTTCTGGCGCGCCATCCCGATCGCGAGACCTTCCTCATCGATCTGGGCGCCCTCTTCCTCACCGATCTGCCCGGCGTGGGCGAGATGCTCAAGGGGGCCCTCGGCGCGGAGTATCGTCACGACAAGGCCTCGTCGAGCTGGGAGGCGGCCCGAAGCTTCCCCGACAACGTCAGCCTCGTGGCGAACCTCGCCTTCTCCTCGGCGAAGTACACCGACGCCGAGACCGTGCCCGACTCGCGCAGCGTGGAGGTGGGGGTCCACTACGGCATGCAACGCCTGCCTGCGGGGGACTACAGGCCCCGCGAGGCCGACGACCGCGTGGGGTACTTCCTGACCGCGATCAAGGATTTCAGCCAACCGGGGCTCACCAGCTGGAGGCGCTGGTGCAACCGCTGGCGAATCGAGAAGGCGGATCCGAAGGCGGAGATGAGCCCGCCGCGCGATCCGCTCGTCTTCTGGATCGAGAATACGGTGCCCTTCGAATACCGGCGACACGTGCGGGACGGCATCCTCGAGTGGAACAAGGCGTTCGAACGGATCGGTATCCGGGACGCCATCGAGGTGCGGCAGATGGAGGAGAACGCCGACTGGGATCCCGAGGATTCCCGGTACAACACGTTCCGCTGGATCACCTCCTCCCGCCTCTCCTTCGGCGCGATGGGACCGAGCCGCGTCGATCCGCGCACCGGGCAGATCCTCGACGCCGACATCTTGTTCGAAGCGGACAACCTGCGCGGCGTCCTCTGGTCCCTGGAGCGCAACAACCTGCCGCGCACCGGCCGATACTTCCTCGCCGAGGCGCCGGACGAGGCGTGCGGCCACGGGGGGCTCTGCTTCCTCGGGGCGCTTCGCGCACCGGAGTGCGCCCTGGCGGAGACGACCCTCGCCCTGATGGGGGCCGCTCCCATCGTCCTCGAGGAGTACCTCGGCCAGGCGATCAAGGAGACGGTGATGCACGAGGTGGGCCACACCCTCGGTCTGCGCCACAACTTCAAGGCGAGCATGATGCTCACCCTCGAGCAGATGCAGGACAAGGAGCTCGTGGCGCGGGAAGGGCTCATGGGCTCGGTGATGGAGTACAACTCCGTCAACATCTCCCGGGACCCTGCGCGCCAGGGCTACTACTATTCGCCGACGCTCGGCCCCTACGACTACTGGGCCATCGAGTACGGCTACCGGCCCCTCGACGCGGAGCAGGAGACCGAGGCGCTCCGCCGCATCGCGTCGCGCTGCGGCGAGCCCGGTCTCTCCTACGCCACCGACGAGGACACCTACGGGCCGACCAACATCGACCCGGAGGCGACGGTGTTCGACGGGGGCAGCGATCCCTTGGCGTGGTGCCGCGACCGGATCGGGCTCTGCGAGGACGTCTGGGCGAAGGATTGGGCGCCGCTCCACAAGCCGGGGCACGGCTACCGCCTCTACCGCGGCGCGATGCTCTCGACCCTTCGCGGGTATCGCCAGGGACTCGAGATCGCCGCGCGCTGGGTGGGGGGAACCGTCATGAACCGGCGCCATCCCGGCGACGCCGGCGAGCCGTTCCGCTCCATCCCCCTCGCGCGGCAGCGCGAGGCGCTCGAGTTCGTGCTCCTGAAGGGGTTCGCGCCCGGCCTGCTCCAGTTCTCCCCCGAGCGGCTCAACCGGCTCGCGCCCAACCGTTTCCGCCACTGGGGAACCGAGGAGGAGGGGCCCTACGAGTTCCCGTTGCGCGAAGAGGTGCGCTCGCTCCGTCGCGCGCTCCTCGACCGCTTCCACGCGCCCGCGGTGCTCCACCACATCGTGGAGGCGCAGGCGCGCGCGCCGGGCGGCGAGCCCTCCATGACCGTGGGCGAGTTGCTCTCCAAAGTGAAGGACGCGGTCTGGGCGGAGGTGCGGAAGGGGCAGGCGCAGGCGATCGAGCCCTACCGGCGCGACCTGCAGGCGGACCACGCCGAAGCGCTCATCGGCCTCCTCTTCGCCGAGGAGGCCCCGCGGGACGCGCGCAACATCGCGCGGAGCCTCCTCTTGGCGATGGCCACGACCTGCGCCCAGGCGGCAGGCGGGGGCGATCTCGAGACGCGCAGCCATCTCGAGGCAGTCGAAGCGAGAATCCGCAAGGTGCTCGATGCGGCCGTCGTGATGCCGGCCCGGTGAACCCAAGGAAAGGGACTCAAGACGATGATCCAAGTGAGCGAACCCAAGCGTTCCTATCTGCCGGCCGGATTCCAAGCGGCCGATCCCGCCGCCGTGAACGCGCGCTTCGACGAACTCGACGCCCGGCCCCTCGCCGACCTCGCCGCGCTGAAGGCGTGGATCCGCGACGGGGACGAGCTGGCGGCAGCACTGGAGCAGGAGCGCAACCTGCGCTTCATCGCCACGACCCAGAACACCGCGGACGAGAAGGTGCAGGCCGCCTACCAGTCCTTCGTCGAGACCATCGATCCCATCCTCCAGGAGCGGGGCTTCCAACTCGCGGCGCGGCTGCTTGCCTCACCGGATCACGCGCGGCTGGAGCCCGCCGTCTACGGCCAGTACCTCTTCGCGGTGAAGACGCGGCAGGAGCTCTTCCGCAAGGAGAACATCGCGCTCCAGGTGGAGGAGTCGCGGCTGCAGACTGAGTACGGAAGGCTCGTGGGGGGGACCCAGGTGGAGTTCGAGGGGAAGCCGCACCCCCTGCCGCGCATGCGCGTCTACCGCGATGCCCTGGACCGGAAGAAGCGCGAGGCGGCGTGGCGCGCCACCTCTCGCCGGCTCCTTCAGGACCGCGAGCGCTACGAGGCGCTCTTCGAGGAACTGTTCGCGCTCCGGCAGCGCATCGCGCGCAACGCCGGGTTCCCCGACTACATCGGATACCGCTTCAAAGAGTGGCGGCGCCCCTACAGCCCCGCCGATTGCCGCACCTTCCACGCCGCCGTCGAAGCGCACGTGCTGCCGGTCCTGAAGGAGTTGCGTCGGGAGCGGCGAGAAAAGCTCGGTCTTGCTGCGTTGCGGCCCTGGGACCTGGATGTGGATCTCGAGGGGCGCGCGCCGCTCCGCCCCTTCGAGACGGCCCCCGACCTCATCCGCCTCTCCCGCGATCTCTTGGGGCGCGTGGACAAGGTCTTCGGCTCCCGCATCGACTGGATGCGCGACGACAAGATGCTCGATCTGGATTCGCGGCCGGGGAAGGGGCCGGGCGGCTACATGTGCGAGCTGCCGGAGCGCCGCGTGCCCTTCATCTTCATGAACGCCGCCGGGCTCCAGCAGGATGTGAACACGATGCTCCATGAGGGGGGGCACGCCTTCCATGTCTTCGAGACGCGCCAGCACGAATTGAGCTTCAACCGGAGCGCGCCCATCGAATTCGCCGAAGTGGCCTCGATGTCGATGGAGCTCTTGGGCCTCGATTTCGCCGACGGGCCCTACGGCGCGGCGGCCGCCAATCGGGCGCGGCGCGAACACCTCGAGCACATCCTCGAGATCCTCGCCTGGATCAGCACGGTGGATTGCTTCCAGCTCGAGCTCTACGCGCGTCCCGACCACACGCGGGAGGAACGGAGGGACCTCTGGTTGGCGACGGCGCGCCGGTTCCGCGTCGAGGTGGACTATTCCGGCTTCCAGGAGGAGGAGGCGGCTCGCTGGCACATGCAGTCGCACATCTTCGTCCACGCCTTCTATTACATCGAGTACGCGATTGCGCAGTTGGGGGCGCTCCAGGTGTGGCGCAATTTCCGCAAGGATCCCGTGCATGCCGTGGCGGCCTATCGCAAGGGTCTCTCCCTCGGTCACACCCAGCCGTTGCCCAAGCTCTTCGAGGCGGCGGGGGCGCGCTTCGATTTCGGCGAGCGCACCGTGGGCGAGTTGATGACGTTCGTGCGGGGGGAACTCGAAGCCCAACCGTCGTGATCGGGCTGATCTCGGATACCCACGGACTGTTGCGCCCGGAGGCGATCGCCGCGCTCCGCGGCGTCGAACGCATTTGCCACATGGGGGATGTCGGGGGCCCGGAGATCCTCGAGGAATTGGCGCGGATCGCGCCGGTGGACGCGGTGCGGGGAAACGTCGACCATGGCGCGTGGTGCAGGGCGCTCCCGGAGACGCTTGTGGTGGAGCGCGACGGCCTCCGGATCTTTCTTCTCCACGATCTCGCGGCGCTCGATCTCGATCCCGCAGCCGCGGGCATCCGCGTCGTGCTCTACGGACATACCCACGTGCCGTGCAGCGAGGAGAAGGACGGGGTCCTCTTCGCCAACCCGGGCGCGGCTGGTCCCCGACGATTCGACCTCCCCGTCTCCGTCGCGCTGCTCGAGGCAGGGCCGCGCGTCCGGTTCGTCACGATCGCGTGAGGCGCGAAGCGCGATAGGCGCGCGCGGTGGCGGGAACGCACCGGGGCGGCGGCGGCGACCCTTGCGCAACCTGCGGAGGTTGGGGATCCTGGCGAGGTCTCCCGGAAGAGTGACCCGGGAGCCGATCGGAGCCAACCATGGTCCATGCGAACGCGCCTCGTCTGACGATTCTCGTCCTGGCGGTCGCCTGCCTCTCGTGCGGCGAGAAGTCGCCCCAGGGGACGGCCCCTTGGGCTCTCGAGGCACCGGCCCAGAAGGAGGGCTGGCAGACGATCAAGAGCGCCGGTTTCGGGCTGTCCGTGCCCCAGGGCTGGGCTGCGATCGATCTGACCTCCGGGGACATGGAGGAGATGCTCGCGACACTGGGCTCGTCCAGCGCCACATTCCGGCAGCTCGAGGAGCAGGTGCGCGACGCCGCGAGTGCGGGCGCGATCAAGCTCTTCGTCTTCCACGAGATCGAAGGGGAGACCGAGTTTGCGGAGAACCTGAACGTGGTCGTCACCGAGGTCCCTTCCGCGCCGACGCTCGGCTGGATCGAGACCGGCTGCCGGCAGGAGCTGTCGCGGATCATCGTGTCTGGAAGTTCGATCCGGGCGCAGCCAATCGACCTCCCGGCCGGCAAGGCGATGCGATTCCAGTCGCGCCTCGACTTGTCCCTCCCGCAGGTCGACTACGTGGCCTCGCTGGCCTACATCTTCGGGAAAGGCAAGAGGCTCTTCGTCGTCACCTTCTCGAGCAAGCCCGAACGGGAAGAGAAGATCGTCGCGGAGGCGGACGAGATCATGCGGACCTTCGTGGTGAACTGAGGGGGCGGGAGGTGCGCGTGCTCGCGAGGCGGCGGGTGCGCTCGCGAACGGGCGTACGTTTCCGGCCAATCCTGCCGCGGGGCGCGTGCCCTACTGCGCCAGCGCTGGCGCAGGCAGGAGGGGTAAGTGCTTGTTCCGGAGGGCCTTGCGATGGCGGACGGTGCAGCTGGAGTTTCGCGGTTTCACGCGGCGACGAGCCCCAGTTCTAGGAGGTTTTCGGCGATTTGGTGGAGGCGCTTGGGGAGGCGCATCCGTCGAAAACACTCTTGGCCAATCTTGCGGCGACA